>Ga0265780_10001237_pt1 | contig 36927 bp, 25 predicted proteins | sample P1T30metagenome_FD_192432 | JGI IMG/M metagenome (GOLD analysis project Ga0265780, IMG submission 192432) | Plant litter microbial communities from East Loma Ridge, Irvine, California - P1 T30 | ecosystem: Environmental > Terrestrial > Plant litter > Unclassified | place: USA: California...
TCGGAGGCGGAAGGTCCGGCATGCGCCTCGATATGGGCGTGCAGGCTGATGACCGCACCGAGGGCCGCCCCGCGGCTCAGCGGCGCGGCGGCCAGGCTGGCTGCCTTGCGCTCGAACACCGCCAGCATACGCGGCACTTCGACTTCCAGCATCGCACCCGCCCCGGGATCGTGGCCGCCCAGCACGTCGAGCGCGATCTGGCGCAGGGCCCGCATCGCGCCGATATGGGCCTCGAACGCCGCGGCCGGCAGCGCGGCCGGCGGCTCGAGCAGCCACAAGGCGCGGTCGATGCCGGCCTCGATGACCACGCGCAGCACGGGCGCATCGGCCATGCCGAGCATCTGGCCGTGGCGCAGCAGCGTGAGCAGCATGCCCAGCGCCGAGCCCAGGGCCTCGAAGCGCGCTTCCCCGGCCACGGCGAGGCGCAGTTCGGCCAGCACCGCGTCGCTCAATGCCGGCAAACCGGCAAAGGCGGCGCGGTCGAGGCTCCGGGCGAGCAGCTCGATCCGGCCGCCGGCGCGGCGCAACCCGTCCTCGAGCCGGGCACGCGCAGCGTCGAACAGGCTCGCGCCCCAGGCGCCGGCCTCGATCAGCGCCGCCTGTTGCTGGAAGGGCTGGCTGAGCGTCCAGCGTTCCTTGCGCTCGCCCGACAAGGCCGATTGCGGTCCGCTGCGGCGCACGAAGCCCGGCAGCTCGAGCAGGGCGGCGCGGTGCAGCAGCCGGCTGCGCCCGCGCCCCTCGGGCGTGAGCAGGTCGAGTTCGAGGTCGACCGGCTGCGGCTTGAGCTGCAGGCCGGCCGCGCCCAGCTCCGACCAGAAGGAGGCGACCAGCGGCGGTTGCGGCGTATCCGGCGCCAGCCGGCCCACCTGGTCGCCGGCCAGCACGTCCATGGCCTGGACCAGCACCGGGTCGGTGCCGGCGCGGATCGGGCCGCGGTAGGTCCAGGGCAGGGGCGCGTCCAGCGCATCGCCGACCAGCGCGCCGGCGATCGCGTCGAGCCAGTCGCTGCGCAGCGGCGCGCGGTGGCCGCGCAGCCGGGCCAGGCCATGGGCGCGCAGGTGCACGGCCATCAGGTCGGCGGTCGACGCCGGCAGCTTCTTCTCGCGCAGGCGCGCCATCACGCCCTGCAGCAGTTGGCGGCCGGCGCCCTCGGGACCGTGGGTCCACAGCCACTGGTAATAGGCGGGCGAGGGCATGCCCGAGGCATAGCCGGTGAAGGCGTCCAGGCGCTTGAAGGTGTAGGGGACCAGGAAGGAGCCGTGGCGCAGTTCGCCAGGGGTGCCGTGTTCCGGCGCCGGCGTCGGCGGTTCACCGTCGCCGGCCTGGTAGCGTGCCTGCGCAGATGACCACAGGCGCGCCAGCGCCGGCGCGTGGTAGCCGCCGCAGACCACCAGCACCGGCCCACGCCGCTGGGCCACGGCCCAGCCGATCCACTCGGCCATCATCGCTTCGCGGGCCTGGTTGCCGAGCGAGCCCGGATCGCTGCTGCGCAAGTGCTCGAAGTAGACCGACAGGCTGGCTTCGAGCAGCGCCAGGTCGGCCTGGTCCTCGAACAGCTGGTCCCACAGCGCGTCGCGCCCGTCGACGCCGAGGGCCCCGGCCAGGCCGTCGAGGTAGGCGTGGGCACGCGCTTCCTGCGCGTCGCCGTCGATGTCGGCATAGCGGTTCAGCGTGTCGGAAAAGGCATCGTGCCAGGCCGGCAGGTCGATGAAGCGCAGGATGCTGCCACGCTCGCGGCCTGCGCACAGCGCCTGCCATTCGGGCGAGTGTTCGGCGAAGGGCGTCCACGAGCCGTGCTGGCGCGCGCCGTCGGCCAGGAAGCTGTAGAGGGCGACCGGCAGCCGGTGCGGCAGCGCCAGCTCGTCCAGCCTGGCATTGAAATCGGCCGGGCCTTCAATGAGCACGAAGGCCGGCGCCAGCGCCCGGATGCGCGCCGCCGCCAGCCGGGCGCAGGCCGGGCTGTGGTGGCGCACGCCGATGATCAGCGGGCTCATGGCAGGCGGTGCCGCGCTTCGTAATAGTCGCGCCAATGGGCGCCGGCGCGCTTCGCCACCTTCTGCTCGAAGTAGCGGCGCAGCTTGGCGCGGTCGTCGGCATTGTCCTTGACGACGGTGCCGGCGATGCATTCGACCACGTCGGCCGGGTTGCCCGCGCGCTGCTCCAGGAACCAGGCGCGCACGCCGACCGCATGGGCGACGTTGACCGCTTCGGCGGTCGACATGACGGCCGTAAGCCGGTCCATGGCCGCCGCACCGCCCGACGCTGTGCCAACTTCGTGGGCGCCGCGCAGGTCGCGGAAGGTGCTGACCAGCAGTTCCAGCACCTCGGGCGGCAGCGTGGCCGGAATCCCGCTCTTCGCCAGCAGTTGCGCGGCGCTGGTGGCCACGAGGTCCAGCTCGCGCTCGAAGTCCAGGATTGGGAACACGGTCTCGAAGTCGAAGCGGCGCTTCAGCGCGGCGCTCATCTCGTTGACGCCGCGGTCGCGCGTGTTGGCGGTGGCGATGATGTTGAAGCCTTCGCGCGCATACAGCATGCCGTCCGCGCCGCCCAGTTCCGGCACCGCCATCACGCGGTCCGACAGCATGCCCAGCAGGCAGTCCTGCACTTCCAGCGGCGCCCGCGTGATCTCCTCGAAGCGCACCACGCGCCCCTGCTGCATGCCGAGGTAGAGCGGCGCCGGCACCAGTGCGCGCGGCGTCGGCCCCTCGTTGATCAGGAGCGCATAGTTCCAGCCGTACTTGATCTGGTCTTCGGTGATCGAGGCGCCGCCCTGGATCGTCAGCGTGGAGGCGCCCGAGATGGCGCAGGCCAGCAGTTCCGACAGCAGCGACTTGGCGGTGCCCGGCTCGCCGACCAGCATCAGGCCGCGGCCGGTCGCCAGCGTCACCAGCATGCGCTCGATGCTGGAGACCGGCGCCACGATCTTGGCCGGGATGCCGAGGGCGGCGTCGCCCAGGATGAAGCTGCGCGCCGCCTTCATGCCCAGCTGCCAGCCAGGCGGCTTGACGCCGGCGTCGCGTGCCCGCAGCTGCGCGAGCTGGTTGGCGTACAGGATCTCGGCCGGCGGCCGCTGGAGGGTGTCGTTGGCTGTGCTCATGAACGCAGGCGCTCCATATCGCGAATCAGTTCGCTGGCGGTGATCGGGTCGAGGGTGCCGAAGGTGGACAGGTCGGCGTCGCGGTCCCAGCCGCCGCGGACGCCGCGGCCGAGCGTGATCTCGTCCAGGGTCTGCTCGGGATACTCGTCGACCATGCCGACGATGATACCCGGGTCGAGCTTGAGTTCGAGCGTGCGCCCGGCATCGCCTTCCTTGTTGTAGGTCCAGATGCAGCCGCTGTCCTGGGCCGGGCCGCGGCGCCAGCCGATGTTCGACAGGCCCAGGATCTTGCCGGTCGCGACCTTGACGCCTTTCCAGCGCTGCAGTCGTTCGCTGGCGCGCTCTTCCTCGCTCAGCGCATGGGTGTCGCGGCCCAGTTGCGCGAAAGGCTGCACCAGTTCGTAGTCGGCCAGCAGCTGGCCGAATGCCGCGGCCTGGGCGGCCGGGAGTTCGAGCGCGTGCGGCAGGCCGATCCGGATTCGCTCGCCCCCGGGCAGTTCGAAGGGATCGTCTTCGGCGGTGGTGAATTCGCCATCCTCGGCCACGCGGAAGCAGTCCAGCAGCGTGCCGCCGTAGCTGGCGACACGGGTCTCGGCATCCTCGCCTTCGCCGCCCGTTTCCAGCGGCATCTCGTACACGCCCCACACCAGGCGCCGCACCAGGTGGCGCACCAGCGGATGGCCGGCGAGGAAGTGGGCGAACACCTCGGGGGACCAGCGCCGTCGCGCGCACATCGCCAGTTCCAGGCGCAGCACCTGCTGGCTGGCGATGGTGCGCGCATCCTTCTTGAGCAGCTTGAAGCGCTCGACCGCCTGCGCGGCGAGCTGTTCGTCGTCGGTCTTCTTCGGCTTCGGCAGGTCCGGCAGGCGCGCGCCGGCCTTGCCGTCCACCCATTCGCGCACATAGGGCTTGAGCGACTCGTCGAAGCCGACCTTGTAGGCGCGCGGGCCGAAGTCGAGCAGCAGGCTGCCCTGGTCGTCGAGCCCGAGGTCGGGGGCGAGGCGGTCTTCCAGTTCTTCCGGACCCAGGCCGCGCGCCTCGGCCACGGCGGTGATCTTTTCGCGCGCCTTGTCCTGCAAGCCCTTGAACTTGACCTTTTGCGCGATCCCGTTCAGCAGCATCAGCGCCACGTCGCTGCCGATCCCGGCCAGCACGTCGAGGGCCGAGACGGCGCGCGCGTGGGCCGATTCGCCGGGCCAGGCGCGGATGAAGGGGGTGAGCTTGCGCGCCGTGTCGTCGCTGCCGAACAGGCCCAGGTTCAGCATCGCCCAGTTGTCCTTCGAAGGCGCCCCGGCGTTGAGCCAGCTTGAGAAGCAATCCCAGGCAAAATCGGCCAGGCTCTGGGGCGTGCAGGCATCCTTCACCTGGAGCAGGCCGGCATAGGTTTCCTCGTTGGTCGGGAACATCATCATGGTGCCCAGCACGTCGACGGCCGTATCCGGCAAAGCCTTGCCGTTGTGGAGAACGGGCCGGTGCCAGCCGCCCGGCTTCCAGAAGTCCGGCAGGGCGGGGCGCCGGTTCGGGTAGCGGTCCAGCGGGTTTTCGTTCAGCATCGCGTGCAGGGCCGGCAGCACCTCGGGCTGGCCGTAGCGCGCCGCGACGGCTTCGATCAGCGCCAGGTGGCCGATGCCGGCCAGGTAGCGCAGGCTGGAGGCGGCGCAATCGCGCGCTTCGCTGCGCTTGCCCAGCGCCGGCCCGACCAGGCCGCAGGCGGCGTGCTCCGGAAAGCGCCTGAGCCATTCGCGGCCGAGGGTGCGCAGCGACCTGAGCTTGGCAAAGGCGCGCGCCGCGATGGGCGCCAGTTCGACCACGCCGAAGTGCAGGGCGGCGATGAAGTTCTCGGCGGGTGCGCTGTTGATGCGGGCCAGGATGCCGGGCAAGGCCGGCAAGCCCCAGGTGGCGGCGACGAAATCGGTGCCGTAGCAGGAAGCCTCGGAGGCGGCCGCATTCCAGAACGGGATGCCGAGCGCCGGCGGCAGCTGCGCCACCGTCAGGCCGTGCAAGTAATAGTAGTACCAGCGCTCCTTTTTCTTTTCAAGCAGCAGCTTGCGCCAGGCATCCAGCAATCCGGGACCATCCTCCTTCACGATCGCCTCGCGCGCGGCGAGGAAGGCCGCCTTGTAGCCCGGCCCCTGGTTTTCGTTCTGGAAGCCCAGCTCATAGGCCATCAGGTCGGGCGAACGGCGGGCATCCGCGTTGCGGCCGTTCTGCCAGCCGCTCAGCTTCAGGATCGCGTCCTTTTCCCCCTCGTCCCAGCGCTCGACCGGCGCCAGGGGCAGGGGCGCCAGTTGCAGGACCGCGGCGGCAGCCTTTTTCGGCTGCAGCCAGGGCACCCGCGCCAGCACCTCGGGCAGCTCTTCGGGGGCCGCCACCTCGCCCGGGCCGGCCAGGCGCGCTTGTATATTGGCGAGCAGCGTATTCGCGGCCGGTTCCAGCCAGGGCGCCAGGCGCGAGGGCAGCGACGGGTCGGCGCGCACCAGGTCGACCAGGGTCGGCATCAACAGGCCCTGGTCTTTCGGATTCCCGCCGAGGTAGCGCGCCAGCGCGACAGCGGCGGCCACCGGCCAGCGCTCCGCCGCCAGCGCGAAGCGGGCCAGCGCGGTCTTGGCGCCGCCGGCGACCCGGGCCAGCGCGTCGAGCGCCTCCGGCGTGCCGATGCGGGTGAGGGCGTCGCCGGTCACGTCGACCGCGGCGCCGGGCGCAAGCCAGCGCACGGCGTCCAGGCGATGCTCGATCAGGATGGTGCTGATCATGTCGTCCTGGTTCCAGAACGTGGTCCAGCTGTCGATCTTGGTTTTGCGTGCCTGGGCCAGCGCGGCCGGATCGAGGGCGGTGAGCTGCAGCCAGTGCAGGGCCGGCGCCAGGGCGGGGTTCGTGGTGTCCGCATGCGCGATCACCTCGTGCGTCATCCCGGGGCGGTCGGGGAACAGCAGGGCCAGCGCCACTTGCCGGTCCAGGTCGAGCGCGCCGATGGCGCCGGCGGCCTTGTCGGCGCAGGCATCGTAGACGTCCTGCGGTGCGGCGGCCAGGTGCGCGCGCAGGCGCCACTGGCCGTCGGCCAGGGCCAGCGCGTGGGTCCGCCTTGCGCTGACCGAGGCACGGTAATGGATGCGCGCATGGTGATCGTCCCGGTAGGCATAGGTTTCCTCGAGGTCGTATCGCATGGCCTCGAGCTGGACGTCGAACACGTAGGCCAGGCCGTGGCGCGCCACCAGGTAGTCGGTGAAATGCGCGCCGATGGGCTGGCGCTCATGGCGATAGGTGTCGAAGCACAGCGTCATCAGGATCGCATCGGTCTGCGCCGTGCCGCCTGGGACGGGGTCGGTGCGGCTGTTCCAGGCCGCCTCGAAGGCCTCGCGCAGGCCTGGTTCGCTGCCGGCGAAATCCGGGACCATCCCCGCGCCGATCGCCATCCTCACCTTTTGCCAGCTTTCCACCGGATCGGGCAGGGCGACCGCCTGCGGGTGGCGGCGCGTCGGCCTGGCCAGCACGCGGGTGCTGTCGGCGGGACCGCCCAGGCGGATCGGTTCGCCCCCTTCCATCCAGGGCGGCACGCCGCCCGCCGATCCTTCCGCCTGCAGGGCGGGCGCCTGCGCCTGCGTGGCTTGTGCAGCCTGGCCGGCCGCCCGGACCTGCCCGAGGGCGATCGCGATCTGCCTGGCGTCGGGCGTCAGCGTCTCGTACCATGGGGCGACCAGGCCGGCATTCATCAGTTCCTTCAGGACGTGATTCGCGGCCGTTTCACTGATGCCGTGGGCGCGCCGGATCCTGGCGCTGGTGAGGGTGCCGTCGCTCAGGGCCAGGGTGCCGTCGGCGATTCCGGCGCGGATCGCTTCGAACGCACGTTCGATCTGCTGGTCCACGTGTTCGCGCGGCGCGGTCTTTTCCTGCAGCGCGGCGTCCGTCCGGGCCGGCGCCTCGGCTTTGCCAGCCTCCGGTTTGGCCGCCTTGGCAGGAGCAGTGCCGATGACGGCGCCGGCCGCGGTGGCGCTTTCGATGTAGCCCTTGCCGGTCTTCTCGTCGATCAGCTTCACCATCGCCGCGCCGGCCTTGGCCGCATCCGCGAAGGTCTTGGTCTGGCTCTGGCCGGCGGTGCCGATGCGGCCCCAGCGGACGTTCAGGTCGGTGCCGGCCTGTTCGATTTCCCAGAATTTGCTGGACTTGTCATCGGTGTACTCCAAACGTCGCATGCCGGATCCTTTGACTGATATTCGCGCGCGAATATCTTGCACTGGGCATTACGACACGTCAACAGAATCCGATGGTTCAGGCCCGGCCCGACTCCAGCGCCGCGATGCGCGCCTCGATCGGCGGGTGGCTGGAGAACAGCGCCAGCGCGCCCGAGCCCGAGATGCCGAAGGCGGCCATGTTCTTCGGCAGTTCGCCTTCTTCCAGGCCGCCCAGGCGGCGCAGCGCCGCGATCATCGGCTGCGGACGGCCGAGGATGCGCGCGGCGCCGCGGTCGGCGCGGAATTCGCGCTGGCGCGAGAACCAGGCCACGATGATACTGGCCAGGATGCCGAACGCGATCTCGCAGACGATCACGGTCACCATGTAGCCGATGCCGGGGCCGTGCTCTTCCTCGTCGTTCTTGCGCAGCATCTGGTCGACGAAGTAGCCGACCACGCGCGCGATGAAGATCACGAAGGTGTTGACCACGCCCTGGACCAGGGTCAGGGTCACCATGTCGCCGTTGGCGATGTGGGCCACTTCGTGCGCCAGCACGGCTTCCACCTCTTCGCGCGACATCGAATCAAGCAGGCCGGTCGACACCGCCACCAGCGAACCGTTCCTGGTGGCGCCGGTGGCGAAGGCGTTCGGCGCGCCTTCGTAGATCGCGACCTCGGGCATGCCGATGCCGGCTTGCCGCGCCTGCTGCGCGACCGTGTGCACCAGCCAGGCTTCGATGCCGTTGGCCGGCTGGGCGATGACGCGGGCGCCGGTCGACCACTTGGCGATCGGCTTGGACATCAAGAGCGAAATGAAGGCGCCGCCGAAGCCCATCAGGGCGGCGAAGGCCAGCAGCATGCCCAGGTTCAGGCCGTTGGCGGTGAGGAAGCGGTTCACGCCGAGCAGGCTGGCGCTGACGCTCAGCACCAGCATGACGGCGACGTTGGTGAGCAGGAAAAGAACGATGCGTTTCATGATAAGTGTTCAGTAAAAACTATGTAGTTGATTATTCCGGCACGGCTTGCGCGGCCAGGCGACGGATCGCGACCCGGGCGATGCGCCGGTCGGCAATCAAGGTGACCTCGTAGCGCAGGCCGTCGACCTCGATGGCGTCGCCGAGGGCGGGGAAGGTCTCGAAGCGCGCCAGCAGGAAGCCGGCCAGCGAGGCGTAGGCGTCGTCGCCCGGCACCAGGGTGTCGGTCTCCAGCAATTGCGCGAGCTGGTGCAAATCGGCGCCGCCGTCGGCGTCCCAGCAGCCGGGCGCGAGCTGGCGCACCGCCGGCTCCTCGTCCTCGTCCGGGAATTCGCCGGCGATCGCTTCCAGCAGATCGACCGGCGTGAGCAGGCCCTGCAGGGCGCCGAATTCGTCGCTCACCAGCACCAGCTGGCCGTGCGCGCGCTTGAGCGCTTCCATCGCCCTGAGCACGCCGGCCGTCTCGGGCAGGACGATCGGCGCGCGCAGCGGCCCCTTGCTCGACTCGTCGATATGGCGGTGCAGGATCAGCGCGCCGATCAGGTCCTTGGTGCGGGCCACGCCCACCACTTCCTCGATGTCGCCGCGGCAGACCGGCAGCTGGCTGTGCGGCGTGGCGTAGAGCTGGGCCAGGATGGCGTCGGCATCGTGCTCGAGGTTCACCCACGACATGTCCGCGCGCGGCGTCATGATCGAGCGGATCGAGCGGTCGGCCAGCGCCAGCACGCCGCTGACCATGTTGCGCTCTTCCACGGCAAAGGCGTCGGCGGCCGGTTCGCTGTCCTCCCCGGCCGGCGCCGCGTTGCGCTTGCGGTTGCCGAGCAGGCGCAGGACGGACTCCGCCGTGCGCGCCCGGAACGGCAGGCGCGCCTGGTGCTTGAGGAAGTTACGGCGCGCGAACTGGTTCAGCGCCTCGATCACGACCGAGAAGCCGATCGCCGTGTACAGGTAGCCTTTCGGGATGTGGAAGCCCAGGCCCTCGGCCACCAGGCTCAGGCCGATCGTCAGCAGGAAGCTCAGGCACAGCACGACCACGGTCGGATGCGCGTTGACGAAGCGCGTCAGCGGGCGCGAGGCCAGGATCATGATGCCGATCGAGATGATCACGGCCGCCATCATGACGCCCAGTTCGTCGACCATGCCCACCGCCGTGATCACGGCGTCCAGCGAGAACACGGCGTCCAGCACCACGATCTGCGCCACCACGGCGGCAAAGGCCGGGTAGGTTTTCGATTCGGTCTGCAGGGCCGTGACGCCTTCCAGGCGCTCGTGCAGTTCGACCGTCGCCTTGAACAGCAGGAACAGGCCGCCGCCGAGCAGGATCAGGTCGCGCCCGGAAAAGGTGAAGGCGCCCACCGAGAACAGCGGCGCGGTCAGCGTGACCAGCCAGGACACGATGGTGAGCAGGCCAAGGCGCATCAGCATCGCCAGCGTGAGGCCGAGCAGGCGCGCCTTGTCGCGCTGGCCAGGGGGCAGCTTGTCCGCCAGGATGGCGATGAAAATCAGGTTGTCGATGCCCAGGACGATTTCCAGGAACACCAGTGTCAGCAAGCCCACCCAGATGCCCGGGTCGAGTAGCCATTCCATATTGTTTGCCTCAGTCGAGAAAGATGAATCCGGCCGATCGTGCGAGCGGCGGACATGGTGAGCCGCGCGCAGGCAGCGCTGCGCGAACGGCTCGGATGACGGGGCGGATGCCCGGCTCAGGCCAGCCGGGGCGGCTTGACGGGCGGCGGGATGGAACGGCGCTGCAGCGCGGCGTCGTGCGGCGGCGCGGCGATGCCCCACAGGCCGGCGGGGCGCAGGCAGTGGGTACGGCCGGAGATGGCGTGGAGGTCGGCGCCGGGCGGCGGTTCGTCGGGGTCGATGTCGCAGCTGGTGTCGCAATCGAGCGCGCTGGCCAGGTCCGCAGCCAGATGCGTGGCCGGGTCCAGGCCGGCATCGGCCTGCGTTGCCTGCACGATGGCGCGTTCCGTCGCATGCCCATGCTGCACGAGCGCGCTGGTCAGGGCCAGCACGTTCAGCGGGTACAGCAGGATCAGGAAGATTACGAGAACGCGTCTCATGCAATAACGATGGCGGGTAGGACGAGGTCAGTATAGCATGTGGCCCGCATGCCATCGCCGGGCCCTTTTTTTCGAAACCTTTGAACCTTCGGGCGCCGGCCGGGTATCTACCGTCAAAACTGGAGAAGACCCGCGTGGACCGACGACTAGACGACAGCGTGACCCTGGCGCGGACCGCCGAGGGCGAGGCTTGCCTGGTCGGCCGCGTCGCCGCCGGCGACCGCCTGGCCTTCGAGGCGCTGTACCGCGCCTATTTTCCGCGCCTGGGACGCTTCCTGCAGCGCATGACGCGGAGCGCCCCGCTGATCGAGGAAATCGTCAACGACACGCTGCTGGCGGTGTGGCGCAAGGCGGCCACCTTCGACGGCAGCAGCAAGGTATCGACCTGGATCTTCGCGATCGCCTACCGGCGCGCCTGCAAGGCTCTGCAGGCGGTCGACGAGCCGGTCGAGGCCGGCGCGGACGAGCGCGCGGGCCTGGACGCCGACCGGCCCGACTGGCAATTCGAGCGGCTGCGACTGGCCCATGCGGTGGATGCCGCGCTGGCGGCGCTGCCGCTGGCCCAGCGCACCGCCTTCCAGCTGACCTTTTATCATGACATGAGTTATCCGGAAATCGCCGAGATCATGGCCTGCCCCGTGAACACCATCAAGACGCGCCTGTTCCATGCGCGCAAACGCCTGGCCGTGCTGCTCGACGGCCAGCTGGAGGGCCGGCCATGATCGACGCCCGCGCCGCCCACCAGGAAGCCCAGCAGGCCTTGCCCTGGCTGGCCAACGGCACCCTGGCCGGCACCGAGCTGGAACGCGTGCAGGCGCACCTGCAGGCCTGCGCCGCATGCCGCGCCGACCTGGCCGCGCTGCACCTGCTGCGCGCCGCCGGGCCGGGACCGGCGCCCGCCGCCGACCTCGAAGGCGCGCTGGCGCGCCTGCTGCCGCAACTGGATGCGCCCGTGGCCGCGGCGGCACCCGCCGGGGCACCCGCCACCGTGCCCTCGGCGCCGCTGCGCGGCTGGCGCGCACGCCTGGCCGCCAACGATGCGCGCTGGCTGCGCGTGGCCGCCGGCCTGCAATGCGCCATGATCGCCGTGCTGGCGGCGCTGCTGCTGCGCCCGTCCGGCGGCACTGAGGAGGGCGCCTACCGCGTGCTCGGCGCCGAGGGCGGCGCCCAGGGCACGCTGGTCGTCGCCTTCAGGCCGGACACGCCGGAGCGCGAACTGCGCCGCATCGTGCTGGACAGCGGCGCGCGCATCGTCGGCGGACCGACCGTCACCGGCGCCTGGCTGCTCGGCACCGAAGCGCCCCTTGCGGCCGTGGCCGCGCGCCTGCGCGCCCAGCCGGCCGTGAGTCTGGCCGAACCTTTGGCCGAACCTTTGGCCGAACCCTTGGCCGCGCCCCCGGCCGCGCAGCCCGCTCCCGAAGGCCGGCCGTGAAGCGCCTGCTCGCGCTGCTGCTGCTGCTTGCACTGTGCCTGCCCTGCGCGCAGGCGCAGCCGGGCGCGCACGCGGACCCGCATCCCGATCCGCTGGCGGATGCCGCGCGGCGCCAGGTGCTGGTCATGCTGCGCCTGCCGGCCCAGCACTTCCGTCCCGACGCGTCCTACGGCGGCGGCTACCTGAAGGACGGCGGCAGCGCCGCGCGGCGCCGCGTGGCGGCCGACATCGCCGCCGCCCACGGCCTGCGCCTGCGCGACAACTGGCCGATGCCGGCCATCGGCGTCGACTGCTTCGTGATGGAAGAGGAGGGCGATGCGCCGCTCGAGCGCGTGCTGGGCGAACTGGCGCACGATGCGCGCGTGGCCTGGGCCCAGCCGCTGGCGGACTACCACGCGCTGGACGCGGGCGATCCGCTGTATCCGGTCCAGCCGGCGGCGCACGACTGGCACCTGGCCGAACTGCACCGCATCAGCACCGGCCGCGACGTCAAGGTGGCGGTGGTCGACAGCGGCGTCGACGCTCTTCATCCCGACCTGGCCGGACGGGTGAGCCTGCGCCGCAATTTCGTCGACGCCGCCGACACCCCCGCCGAGGCCCACGGCACCGCCGTCGCCGGCATCATCGGCGCGCGCAGCGGCAACGGCGTGGGCATCGCCGGCGTCGCCCCGGGCGCGCGGATCATGGCGCTGCGCGCCTGCTGGGAAAGCGGCGGCCGCCCGGCGCGCTGCAACAGCCTGACGCTGGGCAAGGCGATCAACTATGCGCTGGAGAACGACGCCCGCATCATCAACCTGAGCCTGGCCGGGCCGCCGGACCGCCTGCTGCAAGGCCTGTTGCAGGCGGCGCTGGCGCGCGGCGTGGCCGTGGTCGGCGCCGCCGATCCGGGACTGCCGGACGGCGGCTTCCCGGCCGCGCTCCCGGGCGTGATCGGGGTCGCGCGGGCGGGCGACCGGCATCCGGCGCCGGCCGCCATGCTGTACGCGCCCGGCACCGACGTCCCGACCTGCGTGCCGGGCACGCGCTGGGGCATGGTGTCCGGCTCGTCCTACGCCTCGGCCCACGTGGCCGGTCTGGCCGCGCTGCTGGCGCAGGTCAAGCCGCGCGCGAGCCCGCAGGCGCTGCGGCGCCAACTCGAGGGCGGGGGGGCGGTGGCTGGTAACATAGACGCGTGCGCCGTCCTGTCGCGGGCGGCCGATGCCTGCGCCTGCCTATGCCCACCCGCCACCACCGCCACCACCGCCGCCGCCACCACCGCCGCCACCACCACCACCACCACCGCCACCACCACCACCGCCACCACAGCTTCCTCGCGCTAGCCGCCTGTCTCCTGCTTGCCGTCGCGGGCAGCGCCCGCTGCCAGACCAGCGCCGACCTGACCCTGGTCTCCGAATACGCCGCGCGCGGCATCTCGCTGCACCGGGGCTTCACGCCCCAGCTGCGCGTCGAGCACGACACGGACGCCGGCTGGTACGGCGGCGCATTCGCTTCGCCGGTCACGATCGAGGATCGCACCCAGGCCCAGCTTACCGTCTACGGCGGCCGCGCCATGCGTATCACGCCGGCGCTGTCGTGGGACGCCGGGGTCACCCGCAACGGCTATACGCGCGACGGCGCCTGGAGTTTCCACGAGTTCTACGCCGGCCTGGCGCTGCGGCGTGCCAGCGCGCGCCTGTTCTATGCGCCGTCCTACTACGGCGAAGGGCGCAGCCTGTACCTGGACCTGAGCGGCGCGCTGCCGCTCGGCGACCAGTTGCGCCTGGCCGTCCACGCCGGCCTGTGGCATCCGATGGGCGGCTACGACGAACCGGCGCGCAACGGCGGCGACGTGCGCGTGGCCCTGGTCACCGACGTCGGCGACTTCACGCTGCAGGCGGGCTGGCAGGCGCGCTGGCGCACCTACCTCACCGAATTCCCGAAACCGCGCGCATTCAGCGCCAGCGCCAGCCTCCATTTCTAGACGCCGTGTCGAAAAAAGTGCATGCCTGTTTGAACCTTTTGCGGGAGTCAGGGTATTTACAGGCATTCGAATTCGCATGAAGCGATGGCGACCGGCTCATTCCGAGCACCGGCGCACTTGATGAAGAGATGGAGAGAAGCATGAAGAACTGGATGGCGGCTTGCGGTATGGTTGTGCTCCTGTCGGCGCAACACGCGTTCGCGGCGGATTCCGCGGGCTGCGAGAACGGCGGCTTCACGGTGCTGGGTAAAAGCGGTTCGCAGAACGTGTCGATCGCGGCGGGCGGCGTGGCATCGAGCTTCCGGGTGCAGGGACGCTATGTGCAGTTCGACGTCGACGCCGCATCGTTCGGCGTCCTGAGCTACACGATGACCGGCGCGGCCAACCGGGTCGACATCACCGGTGGCCGGGCCACGCCTGTCTTCGAGAGCAAGATGCCGGACCACCGCGGCCTGGTGCTGAACGGCGCGGTCAAGCTGGAACTCAGCAGCTCGGCCGACATCGTCCTGACCCGCAGCGGCCCTGGCGTGACGATGAAGATCCAGGCCAAGGATTGCGCCAACGGCGGCATCTTCCAGATGGAAGTGCAGCGCAGCGACGAGACCAAGACCGTGTTCACCCACAAGCTGGCGCAGAGCGCCTTCTACTACGACAACCGCAACTTCCGCAACCGCGAAGGCGACGTCGTTCCGTACAAGGACACCACGCTGACGGTCACGCCGCGCATCAACTTCGGCAACGATTATTCGCCGAAGTTCGTCGGCCGCGACAGCCCGCAGTTTGCCGACCGCATCGCCGAGCCGCTGTGCACCAACAATATCGCGACGCGTAGCGGCGGCGTGGCCCGGGTCCTGCATTGCGGCGGCGTGTCGCAATGGTCGGTCGCCAGCGGCGGGCGCATGGGTCAGGTGATGGGGGAGGATGCGACCGAGGTGGCGCCGCCGGCCACGGCCTGCACCCACAAGTGCCAGGCGCAGAACCAGACCCACGGCGCGTCCACCGTGCTCGGCGCACCGTTCCCGGTGCTCGATGCCGACCGCCTCAAACCGCGTCTGGCACAATAGCCGGCACAATCTCCGGCACGGTCAGCAGGCCGCTGGCCAGCCAGCGCGGCAGGGCCTTGTGCTTCAGGAAGTCGGGCGCGGCGCGCCCGGCATGCATCTTGGCGTCGACCACGCGCAGACCGGGCTGGAGCGAGCGCGCCATGCCCAGGAAGCCGGCGAAGTCGGCATCGAACGGAATGTCGCCCAGCACCAGCACGTCGAACTGGATGCCGGACAAGGTATGGATGGCCGATGCGAGATCGGGTACCGCGACCGCGCGGTGCGCCGCCAGGCCGATGAGCCGGGTCGCGGTCTCGCGCAGTGTGTCGTTGCAGCCAACGAGTAGTACGTAGGTCGGCATCTCGCTGGCCCGTCAATGAAGTCAATACGCTATGGTAACAACCGTATTTCCTAATTGCATCAGCCGAACCCCGGCCTGCATGTAGGATACGGCTTACAATGCAATTCAGACAACGGCTGAGGGCAGCGCGGCAGTCGCATCCAGGCGCTCGATCAGGGCCTCGAGCGGCATCGGCCGGTGGTACAGGAAGCCCTGCATGTAGGTGCCGCCGTGCTCGCGCAGGTAGCGCGCCTGGGCTTCGGTCTCGATGCCTTCCGCCACCACGCGCAGGCCCAGGTGGCCGGCCATCGCCAGGATCGATTTCACGATCGCGGTGCCGCCGGCGTCGTGCGGCGTGCCGTGCATGAAGCTCTTGTCGATCTTCAGCTCGTACAGCGGCATCTTGCGCAGGTAGGCCAGGTTCGAATAGCCGGTGCCGAAGTCGTCGACCGAGAAGCGGATGCCGATGCCGGCCAGCTCGCGCATGCGCACGATGGCCTGGCCGATATCCTCGATCAGCAGGCCCTCGGTCACCTCGAAGATGAATTGCTGCGGCGGCGCGCCGGTCTCGCGCAGGATGGCGCGCACCTGGTCCACGAAGTCGGGCTGGCGGAACTGCAGCGGGCTGACGTTGATCGACAGCGGCAGCGGATGGCCGGCCCGCGCCAGGGCCAGCCAGGCGGCGCAGGCCTGGCGCAGCACCCAGTGGCCGAGCGGGACGATCATGCCGCTCGATTCCGCCACCGGGATGAACTGGTCGGGGCGCACCGCGGTGCCGTCGGGGCGGTGCCAGCGCATCAGCAGTTCGGCGCCGGCCGGCCGGCCTTCGTGGTCGACCTGCAGCTGCAGGTGGGTCGTCAGCTCGCCGTTGTCGAGCGCCTGGGCCAGGTCGCGTTCCAGCGTCAGCTTGTGCTGGGCGTCGAGCAGCATCGCGCCCTCGAACAGCGCCACGCCGTTGCGCCCGCCCGCCTTGGCGTGGTACATCGCGGTGTCGGCTTCGCGCAGCAGGTCGTGGGCGCTCCTGCCTTCGCGCTGCGCCAGCGCCACGCCGATGCTGGCCGCGACCAGGTAGGGCTGGCCTTCGAGGTCGAGCGGGGCATTCAGGTGGCGCCGCACCTGGTCGGCCACCGCCAAAGCGGTATGGCGCGCGCTGTCCGCATCCGCGCCCAGCCCCTCCATCAGGACCACGAATTCGTCGCCGCCAATGCGCGCCACGGTGTCGCCGGCGCGCACCGCCTCGACCAGGCGCCGCGCCGCATGCCCGAGCAGGGCGTCGCCGACGGCGTGGCCGCGGGCGTCGTTGACGGCCTTGAAGTTGTCGAGGTCGAGGTAGAGCACGGCCCCGGCTTCGCGCCCGGCGCCGGCGCGCTCGACCAGCGCGGCCAGGCGTTCCATCAAGAGGCGCCGGTTCGGCAGGCCGGTCAGGCCGTCATAGAAGGCCAGGCGGTGGATGGCGGCCGCCGCGGTGCGGCGCTCGGTGATGTCGCGCCCGACCACCACCCAGTGGCTGGGGCACTCGCCCGAGGGCGCGAAGGGCACCGCCTCGAACTCGACCCAGAACGGCTCGCCCGTGGGCGGATAGATCATCAGTTCGGCGCTGCCGGGCCGGCCGGCGGCGACCGCCTCGAACACCTGCGCGAGTACCGCCGGATCGGTGTCGGGCCCCTGCAGCACGTGCAGGCTGTGGCCGACGATCTCCTCGCGCGTCCAGCCGGTGCGCCGCAGGAAGGCGTCGTTGGCGAAGGTGATCGGCTGGGCGTCTTCCTGCCTGGACGAGGCCCGGGCGATCAGCACCATGTCGTTCAGGCGCGCCACCGCGGCCGAGGTCAGTTCCAGTTCGGCCAACGACAGCGACAGGCCCTTGAGCAGGGTGCTGCAGATCATGCACAGCATCACGCCGATCGTCGAGTAGTTCAGGGCGGCGACAAGCGAAGCCTTGAACGGGTCATGCTCCCAGCCGGGCACGTTCAGTTCGATGTGGCCGGCGGCGCCCAGGCCGACCAGCGACACGGCGCCGAGGGCCAGCGCCAGCATTGCCGGGCGCAGGCTGAGCAGGATGGCCGCGATCAGCGGTGGGCCCAGCAGGTAGCTCATGCTGGCCGGACCGACGGTCAGCATCAGGGCGATCGACAGCACGTAGACCACTGCCAGGAAGTTCAGGACCCGTGCTTCGTAGGAAACGCGGCGCAGGCGCCAGATGGCGAAGATCCAGAGCAGCGCCACGGTATCGGCCAGCGCCACCGGCCACATGCCCTGGCCGACCAGGAAGGGGACGATCGCGATGGTCGACAGCGTGCCGACCACCAGGATGACCGGCAGCAGCGAGGTGAAGATCCGTTCGCGCCAGCCGGCGATATCGTTGACGTTGCCCATCGCTGCGTCTCAATGTCCGATTCGATTGATATTTTGCATCATAAATTGCATTTTTTTAATTGTCACGCGACTTCTGCGGGCGCGCGGCGCGTTGCCTGGGCCTGCAGCAGCGCAGCGATTTCCGCAGGCGCCACCGGAGGACTGAACAGGTAGCCCTGCATCTCGTCGCAGTCGTGCGCGCGCAGGAAGTCGCGCTGGGCCTCGGTCTCGACGCCTTCGGCGATCACGCGCAGGTGCAGGCGGTGGGCCAGCGAGATCACGGCCAGCGCGATGGCCTGGTCGTCCGGGCTGTGGGCCAGGTCGCGTACGAAGGACTTGTCGATCTTGAGGGTCGTGATCGGGAAGGACTTGAGCGCCGACAGACTGGAGTAGCCGGTGCCGAAGTCGTCGATCGACAGCGACACGCCCATCGCCTTCAGTGCGCCCATGCGTGCCAGCGCCTGGGCCAGGTCGCGCATCAGGAGACTTTCCGTCACTTCCAGTTCGAGCGCGTCCGCGGGCAGGCCGCTGTCGCGCACGGCACCCGCGATCCGCTCGACCAGGTGGGTCTCCTCGAACTGGCGCGCCGACACGTTGACCGACACGCTCACCGGATCGAGGCCGGCGTCGCGCCAGGCGCGCGCCTGGCGGCAGGCCGTGCGCACCACCCATTCGCCGAGTTCGACGATCAGGCCGGACTGCTCGGCCAGGCCGATGAATTCGGCCGGCGCCACCATGCCGCGCTCCGGGTGGCGCCAGCGCACCAGCGCCTCGACGCCGAAGATGCGGCCGGAGCGCAGGTCGACCTTGGGCTGGTACAGCAGGAAAAAGCCGCCGGCGCCGTCGTCGCGGCCCGCCAGCGTGGCGTCCATCGCGCGGCGCAAGCCTTCCAGCAGGACCAGCTTGGCTTCCAGGCGTTCGTTCATCGCGCGCGCATAGAACTGGAAGTTGTTGCTGCCCAGGTCCTTGGCGCGGTACATCGCCACGTCGGCATTCATCATCAGCGTGGTCGGGTCGTCGCCGTCGCGCGGGTACATCGCCACGCCCATGCTGGCGCTCACCTGCACGGTCTGGTCGCCGATCGGCACCGGCTGCATCACCGCCTGGCGCACCCGTTCCAGCACGGGGCTGACCGCCAGCGGACTGTCGGCGACGTCCGGCAGCAGGATGACGAATTCGTCGCCGCCCAGGCGCCCGAGGGTGTCGTCGGCGCGCAGGCAGGCCTGCATGCGCTGGCCGATCACCTGCAGCAGCTCGTCGCCGGCATTGTGCCCGAGGCCGTCGTTGACCAGCTTGAAGCCGTCCAGGTCGATGAAGGCCAGCGCCAGGTGGCCGCCGCTGCGCCGCGCGTGGGCCACGGTCTGCTCCAGCCGGTCGCGGATCAGGCTGCGGTTGGGCAGGCCGGTCAGCTCGTCGTGGTGCGCCATGTGGCGGATGCGCTCCTCCGCCAGCTTGCGCTCGGTGATGTCGCGCACCATGGCCACCACGCCGCCTTCGACCGGGACGAACTGGCGGTGCAGCCAGCGCCCGGCGGACGGGCCCTTGGCCGCCAGCCAGTCGGCTTCGGCCACGACGCCTTCGGTGGCGACGCGCGCCAGTTCCTCGAACATGCCGTTGCGGCGCGTATTCGGCAGCAGTGCCGCCAGCATCCGGCCGCGCGCGGCGTCGCGCGAAAAGCCCATGATGTCTTCGGCGCGGCTGTTGGTGTCCTCGATCCGGAAGTCCAGGATGCTGCCGTCGGCCGCAAGCACGCTGCGCAGGACGAACACGGCATCCACGCTGGCTTCCGAGGCCGCCAGGTAGGTTTCCTGGGCGCGGCGCTCGCGGTCCCTGGCCCGGGCCAGCTGCCAGGACCAGGCACTCACCAGCCCCACCACGCCTACCAGCAGGGCGCTGGCCGCGAGGGCGGCCATGAGGTAGTTGCGCCGGTGCTGTTCGAAGGGCGCCATGGCTTCCCTGGATGACAGGCCGACCACGGCCGTCAGCGGAAAGCCGTGCAGGCGCCGCGCGCCGGCGTAGCGCACCACGCCGTCGGGGCCGGTGGCGCGCAGCGAGACGCCGCCGGCGGCGGCGCCATTCCCGGCCAGGCCGTCGAGCGCGAAGCGCTGTCCCCAGGACAGCTTGTCGCCGATGCGCACGGCGCGCGCGATGCCGTCGCTGCCGACCAGCGCGAGCAGGCCATGGTCGCCGGCGCGCGAGCGCTCGTAGGCGCTGGTGAAATAGCCGGGATCGACCGCGACGATGGCGATGCCGGCGAAGCGGCCCGCCGCGTCGTCGATGCGGCGCGTGAAGTGCAGGTGCGGCTCGCTGCGGACCGCGTCGCCGCTGGCGGTGCCGACGAAGGCCGAGTCGCCGGCGCCGCGCGCATGCAGGGTGAAGTAGGCTTCGCTACGGACATCCGATGGCGGGATGGCCGGATTGCTGTCGACGACGCGGCCCTCGCGGTCGGTCACGCTGACCTGGAACACCAGGCCGGGCGGCAGCAGGCCCTGGGCGCGCAGGGCGGGCAGGGCGGCGCGCGCGCCGTTCATCTTGACCGAATACTTGACCACCTTCAGGGTCTGGTCGATGGCGTTCAGGTTGCGCGCCATCTGGGCTTCGTAGGTGTCGATCTGCTCGCGCGTGGCGTCGCGCGCGACGTTGACCGCGCTCTCGCGTTCGACCTCGATGAAGTGGAAGGTGGCGCCCCAGATCGCCGCCAGCGGCAGCAGCGCGAACAGCGGCAGCGCGACGTGGGTGTCGAGGATCCTGGCCAGGCGGCGGAGCAGGCCGCGCGGCGCCGCCGGTGCCGGCTTCGTCACTGGACCACCAGCACCGCGCGCACGCTCGAATCGAGCGCGCCGCGTTCGATGTAGCCGATCGCATTCGGATCGGCGGCCACCTTGCGCCGCACCGCCGCGCTGTCCGCCACGTCGGCGGGCGGCTGGCCGCGGCCGGTGAACACCATCTTCGACCAGTGCGCCTTGAGCAGGGCCGGCGTCTTGCGCGTGACGCGCAGGTAGAACTCGTCGCGCAGCGGGGCGCCGATGCGCTGGTCGACGGGGAGCGCCTCGGCGCCGTCCGGGAAGCGCACCGACTGGCCGAGAAACAGCGCCGCCACCTGGTCGGGGCGGAGCAGGCCTACCGGGCTGCGGGCCGAGACCACCACCACCAGGTCGGCTGCGGCGCGCGCGGGGGCGGCGCCGGCCATGGCCAGCAGGACGAAGGATGCGAGCGCCGCGCATGCGCGCCCTGGAATCATGAAGGGTCGCATCCTAGTAGACGACATCGAGGGCGAGGCTGGCCACGTTGAAGGGGCGGTCTGAACGGAAGGCAGGCGTCGGGTTGATCAGGGTGCCGCGCGAACCGGCGGTGGGCTTGACGCGGTCGAATTGCAGCTTGAGCGCGGTATTGGCTACCAGGTCCCAGCGCACGCCGGCCGAGATCGAGTTCTGCTGGGTGGCGGTGGCGAGCAGCTTGTTCAGGCCACCGTTCACGGCCGCCACCTGGGCGGCGAGCGGCGGCGGCAGGCCGTCGGCGGCGAGGCCGTTCTCCGCCGCCGAACCAATCGCCCGAACACGCGACCAGGTCGCATACGGCGTGAAGGCGCCCCAGCGCCAGCCGCCGGACAGGTAGGCGTTGCGGGTCGTGCCGAGCAGCGAACGGGTGCGCGTGCGGCCGGCTTCGGCCATGAGGAACCACTGGCCGGGATCGTAGTTCACGCCGATGTTGACCATGCTGGCGCGCTTGTGGTCGATCGCATAGCGGCGCGTCAGGGCGCGGCCCGCCTCGCCGAACGCTGCCAGCGCGTCGAACAGCTCGCTGCCCGCATTGGTCGTGACCTCGGCGCGGATCATGTTCACGCGCACGCTCAGGCTGCCCCAGTCGCTGGTGTTGGAAAAGCCGGCCAGGCGCCGGCCGTAGGCGTACAGCGGCGCCGTGACGTCGACGTCGTCGTGGCCGATGATGACCTGAGAGGCGTTGCGCACGCGGCCGAGGTCCCAGTGCAGGGTGGCATCGACGCCGTCGCTGGTGGTGATCGGCAGCGAGCCGTAGCCCTCGACCGGCGGGCGCACCCATGGATAGGCGTAGCCGACCTTGCGGTAGTCGGCGCTCAGGAACATGGGCAGCGCGATGCGGCCGACGCGCAGCGCCAGCTCGGGCGTGACCTGGTATTTGACGTTGGCCCATTCCACCCGCGGGCGGTAGGTATTGTCGAGGCGCTGCTCGCTGACCACCTGCAGCACCGCCGACCAGTGCCGGCCCAGGCCGAGGTCGAGCTGGGCGCCGAAGCGGGTATCGACGTCGGCGCTCCAGGCGCGCGTGGCGCCGGCCCCGGATTTCTTCAGCACCGAGGTGGTGTAGTCGGCCTGGCGTTCGCTGGCATGGGCGACGCCGAGCGTGCCGAAGCCGGAGAGCGACCAGACGCCCGGTTTGCCGGACGATGGCTCGGCGGGCGTACCGGACTCGTCCTGCGCATGGGCAGTGCCGGCCAGGCCGAGCAGCAGAAGGCACGCGGCCTGGCGCGGAGAGAAAATGAATTGCAGCATCAAGGTTGTCAATGGGGATCTACAAGGTCGGCGGCGAGCCGGACGAGGACGCGAGCGCAGCACTCGACTTTAAAGCCATGACAACAGGAAGTCGACAGTTTTTGCCGAATATGATTGTTGCAGTATGGAACTGTTGTGAACAGGCAACGACCGTTATTAAATTACTCTGGCTTGATCGGATGTTAACCGGAATGCACCTGCAATCTTTTCCCCGCATCACGCGGCGTCATCAAGATGTTTGCGCTTGGAACCATGAAGTAGATTTAACAAAATCAAGGACGCTGATAAGATAATAATGTAAATACATACTCGCTGCGGGGATGAGATGTCGCTTCGGTTTCGTCACAATGCCAATATCTATGGATCGGGACCCGCAACCATCGTGTTCGGACACGGTTTCGGTTGCGACCAAACCATGTGGCGTTTCATCGTGCCGGCGTTCGCCGAGCGTTTTCGCATCATTACCTACGACCTGGTCGGGATGGGACTGTCCGACCTGGCCGCCTACGACCGCAAGCGCTACGGCACCCTGCACGGCCATGCCGACGACCTGCTGGAGCTGATCGATGCGCATGCGTCCGGCAAGGTCGTATTCATTGGACATTCCGTCAGTGCGATGATCGGCCTGTTGGCCTGCACCAGGGCACCCGATCGTTTCGCGGCCCAAGTCATGGTCAGCCCCTCGCCCTGCTATATCAACGACGGCGACTATGTCGGCGGTTTCAATGCCGAGGACATGGAGGCGCTGCTGGATGGAATGGACCAGGATTTCCTGGGCTGGTCGGTGTCGGTGGCGCCGATGATCATGGGTGCGCCCAACCGGCCCGAACTGAGCCTGGAACTGATCCGCATGTTTTCCCGCAACGATGTCGGCATCGCCAGGCATTGCGCACGCGTGACTTTCCTGTCCGACCACCGTGCCGATCTCCCGCGCTGTACCGTGCCCACCCTGCTGCTGCAGTGCAGCGACGATCTGTTGGTGCCACGGGAGGTCGGGGAGTACCTGAACCGTAATCTGCCGAATTCGGTACTCGATGTCATCGATAACGTCGGCCACTGCCCGCACCTGAGTGCAAGCGATGCGAGCTGCCGTGCCATCGAGCGTTTCCTGGTACGTACACTGCGCTGATCCACTGATGTCCGCCGGTAAATTTCCATAAAGTCAGCAAATTCACAGGAAATGATTGTTTTGATGGCATGGGATCGCTATGATTCATGCAGTCAGAATACTTGCAGGAATCGTTAGTTGGCTGCAACGTAGTAAAATGGTATCAAACAGCGCCGCACTCCGCACAACAGCCTGCCCTGGCCATGGCTGTCCGGTTCCACATAGAGTCACAATGATTCCTCTTCCATTGAATGCCCTTGCTTCCGGTTCTTCCGCCAACGCCCATGTCGATGCGCCCAGGCTGCTGCTGGTCGACGACGAACCGCACATCCTCGCTTCACTGAAGCAGCTGCTGGAACAGCATGGCTACCAGATGACCACGGTCGGCAACGGCGGCGACGCCCTGGCCGAGCTGTCGGCCACGGTCTACGACGTGGTGCTGCTCGACCTGCGCCTGCCGGACATCGGCGGCCACCAGGTCATGGATTTCATCAATGAGAAGGGGATCGACGCCGACGTCATCGTGATGAGCGGCCGGGTCGAGATCGACGCGGCGATCGGGGCGCTCAAGCGCGGCGCCTACGATTACCTGCGCAAGCCCTACGCCCCGGAAGAGCTGCTCAAGACGATCGGCAACGCAGTCAAGCAGCGCCGGCTGGCGCGCGCCAACCGCAGGATCGCGCAGCAGCTGGAGGATTCCGAAAAGATGTACCGCTTCATGGTGGACGCGTCGCCGGACATCATCTACATGCTGAACCAGGAAGGCCGCTTCACCTTCGTGAACGACCGCGCCTGCCAGCTGCTCGGCTACCGGCGCGAGGAACTGATCGGCCAGCATTACGCGACCCTGGTGGTCGAGGAAGACCTGGAGCGCGCCCTGCACGTGTTCAACGAGCGCCGCGCCGGCGAACGGGCCTCGCGCGACGTCGAGTTGCGCCTGGCCTGCCGCGCCGGCACCCGCCACGAAAAGACCTTCGAGACCACGGCCATGACCGTCTCGCTGAACGCGACCGGCATGCACATGCCCGACCTGGGCGGCAGGAAGCGCACCTTCCGCGGCACCTACGGCATCGCGCGCGACATCACCAGCCGCAAACGGGCGGAGGCGGTGATCCTGCACCAGGCCTACCACGACATCCTGACCGACCTGCCGAACCGCACCCTGTTCAAGGACCGCCTCGGCCAGGCCATGCTGCAGGCGCGGCGCAAGCGCACCGAGCTCGCGGTGATGTTCATCGACCTCGACCGCTTCAAGCTGGTCAACGACACGCTGGGCCACGTCAAGGGCGACGATCTGCTGCAGCAGGTGGCGGCGCGCCTGAAGGAGTGCCTGCGCAAGGGCGACACCCTGGCGCGCCAGGGCGGCGACGAATTCACCATCGTGCTGCCCGAGTTGCGCAGCCACGAGGACGCGCGCATCGTGGCCGGCAAATTCCTCGACCGCCTGCACCGGCCCTTCGACCTCGATGGCCACGAGGTGCACATCTCGGCCTCGATCGGCATCGCGATCTATCCGGAGCACGGCGAAACGATCGACGCGCTGCTGCGCCACGCCGACATCGCCATGTACCAGGTCAAGGCCCTGGGCAAGAACGGCCACGCCTTCTACGACCCGGCCATGGAAGACGCCTCGCACCAGAAGATCGTGCTCGAGCAGAACCTGCGACGGGCGCTCGAGAACGGCGAACTGGAGATGTATTACCAGCCGCAGGTCGACGCCGAGCGCGGCTGCATCGTCGGCGCCGAAGCCCTGATGCGCTGGAACCACCCGGTGCACGGCCTGATGGCGCCGAACGACTTCCTGCCGCTGGCCGAGGAAAGCGGCTTGATGCTGCCGATCTCGGAGTGGATGATCGTCGCCCTGTGCCGCGACATGGCGCAGTGGACGCGCGCCGGCGGCAGCGGCTTGAAGCTGTCGCTGAACCTGTCGCCGCAGTACCTCGACCGCGGCGACTTTTTCGAGAAGATGCGCGGCGCGCTGCTGCGCCACGGGATCGAACCCGGCCGCATCGAGGTCGAGATCACCGAGAACATCGCGATCCGCAACCCGCAGCACGCGATCGAGCAGCTCAACAAGCTGGGCCAGCTCGGGGTATCGGTGGCGATCGACGATTTCGGCACCGGTTACTCCTCGCTGGCCTACCTGCACCGCTTCCCGGTCCACACCATCAAGATCGACCAGTCCTTCGTCCAGCAGATCCGCGACGCCGACGGCCACTATCCGGTGGTGCTGGCGATCATCTCGATCTCGCGCGGCCTGCACCTGAACCTGGTGGCGGAAGGCGTCGAGACCGAAGCCCAGGCGCGTTACCTGCGCGCCAACGGCTGCCCGACCATGCAGGGCTTCTACTTCCACCGCCCGATGCCGCTGGGACGCTTCGTCGACGTGCTGCATGCGTGATTGAAATTGGCTGGATCAATTGGTCCAGCCGGTCCGTTGGCGGTCGAGCCAATCTGTGCCAGAATGGCTGGATAACAGTTCAGCCATAAAGGAGACACCACGATGCTGCGCCCGACCGCGCTGCTGGCACTCGCATGCCAGGCGGCGATCACCCTTCCTGCCATCGCCGCCGATGGCGTGGCCCGCGTCGAGGCCGACGCTCCCGTGAAAACCGCCGGCAACGCGCCGGCCGACGCGTATGTGGAGGCGCGTTTGCGCCCGCTCGCGGCTGACGGCGTGGCCTATGTGGTGGGCCGCTACCAGGACGAGCGCAACTGGGCTGGCGCCGGCCTGCGCTTCGTGTCCGCCACCGGGCGCATGCAGGTCGAGATCGTGCGCATGCGGGATGGCGAGCTGACGCGCCTGAAGCAGTTCGGCCGGGCGGCGGCGCCCGACGCGCGTTTCAACACCGTGCGCCTGGAAATGAGCGGCCCGATGCTGGTGGCCTACCTGAACGGCGAGCGCATCACCAACGTGGTCGACCCCGCACCAAGCATGCCGGGCCGCTACGGCACCGTGGCCCAGGGCGCGGCCTTCGAGGCCAGCGTGCCGGTGAGCGGCGCTTCCCTCGACAAGCCGGCGCGGCTGGCGCTGGCGCGCGCGCCGCAGAACGTGCAGCTGTCGGTGGGCGAAGCGCCGCTGCGCCTGGCCGTCAGCGCGCTCGGCCCGTTCCGCCTGCCCGAGGGCCCGGTGACGGCGGCGGCGGCGGCGGGCGCGGCGCGCTCCTTCGTCACCCAGGGTGCGCAGCAGGACGCGGCCGGCACGGCGAACGGCGCGCGGCCTTTCCGCTTTTCGGCCACGGCCGCCGATCCAGCCCTGGTGAAGGTCGAGGCGGGCGAGGGCGGCCTGACGCTCACGCCACTGGCGCCGGGCGCCACCACGGTGCTGCTGGCCAGCCTGGATGATCCGAACGTGCTGTCGACCGTCGACGTGCGCATCGCCGCCGCCAACGCGCCGCATGGCGAAGGTGTCAAGCTGGCCGGGCGCGTCACGCCGCGCATCGCCGAGCGCGAGGTGCCCTTCGATACCCCGCTGCGCCTGCGCTTCGACGCCGCGCCCACCCTCGGCACTTCCGGCGGCGCGATCCGCATCCTGCGCCGGCGCGACGGCGTGCAGGTCGACGCGATCCGCACGGGCGGCGAAGCCGACCAGCTGGGCTACGAGGGCCAGCCGCTGCGGCGCGCGCTGCGCCTGCAGCCGATCGCCATCGAAGGCAAGGAAGCCATCGTCCACCTGCACAGCGCGAAGCTGCAGCCGGGCGAGGACTACCTGGTCACGGTCGACGACGGCGTGCTGACCGGCACGCTGGGCGGCCAGCCCTTCGCCGGCATCGGGAAAGAGCAGGGCTGGACCTTCCGCACCCGCGCCGCCGTGCCGACCTCGACCCGCCTGGTGGTGGACGACGACGGCCCGGCCGACTTCCGCACCGTGCAGGGCGCGCTGAACCACGCGATGGGGCGCGTCGCGCGCACCGTGCCGGTCACCATCGACATCCGCAACGGCCGCTACCAGGAAGTGCTCTACCTGCGCGGCAAGGACAATGTGACGCTGCGCGGCCAGTCGCGCGACGGGGTCGTGATCGACGCCCTGAACAGCGACGGCGTGAACCCGGGTTCCGGCACCGCCCAGCCGGCGAGCTCGCCGGGCGTGAACGGCGGCCGCGCCCTGTTCCTGATCGAGGACGCCGACATGGTCACCCTCGACAACCTCTCGATCAAAAACAGCACGCTGCGCGATTCGCCCACCGGCGGCCAGGCCGAGGCGGTGTTCTTCAACAGCGAAGGGCGCCTGGTGGCGAAGAACGCGAGCTTCCACAGCGAGCAGGATACGATCCAGGTGCGCGGCTACGCCTGGTTCTACCGCACCCTCATCGCCGGCAACGTCGACTACATCTGGGGCAACAACCACGCCGCCCTGTTCGAGGACAGCGAACTGCGCACCGTCGGCGGCAGCAAGCCGGACAAGGGCGGCGGCTACGTGCTGCAGGCGCGCACCGTGGCGGCCGGGGACAAGGGCTTCCTCTTCCTGAACAGCCGCCTGACCCACGGCCCGGGCCCCGCCGGCCACGACGTCCCGGCCGGCAGCGCCTGGCTGGCGCGCAGCGCCGGCTACGCCAACGCCTGGGACCACATCGCCTTCATCAACTGCCGCATGGGACCGCACATCGCGCCCGAGGGCTGGGCCTCGACCAACGTCAAGCAGCCGGCGCCGAATCCGAAGGAGGCCACGGCCACTGCCGGCTGGCGCGAGTTCGGGACCATGGATCTGGCGGGCAAGCCGCTGGACCTGGGCCGGCGCCAGTTCGGGCGGGTGCTGGATGCGGGGGAGGCGAAGGCGGCTTACGGTACGCGGGCGGGGTTCTTTGCGGGGTTCGAGGGCGGGTGGGATCCGCGGCCCTGAAAGGAACAACCCGTCGCCCCTGCGAAGGCAGGGGCCCAAGTTGCAGGCGCTAGCGCAGCGCACGCAAAACTTGGATTCCCGCCTGCGCGGGAATGACGTTTACAAGCTAACGGTCCTATGGAAGTCGTAGTTCTCTAACAGCTACGCTTTTCCACCACTCGTGGCTGGCGCCGGCTTCACCGCCCGTTGCAAACGCGCGGCAAAATCATCCAGGAAGTCGGCCCGCCACCGGCTGATCGTCTTCGCCCCCTGGTGCGCCCCCTCGGCCACCTGCGGATCCGGATCGTCGGTCCACCAGTTCGGATACCTGCTCGAAGGCTGGCGCGCCCGCTCGGGTGAGGCATTGCGCGCCGTGAAGCCACCGCTGATGCCATCCAGCCCCGGATGGTTGCTGGCGATGCGGTAGCTGAAAGTCTTCGCTTCCTTGGGCGACAGCAGGAAGTGCCACGCCCCGTCCTCGCCGGGAAGGCCGCTGAATTCCTGCTTGTCCATCAGCAGCGTCGCCTTGGGTTGTGCCGGCGCGGCACCTTGCGGCCGGATCACCAGGTCGACCACGGCAAAGGTCTCGACCACGTCGGCCGCCGTCGGCGCGTGCGTGAAGGTGACGCGCGGGCGGTCCCAGGCGCGCACGAAGCGCCCGCCCCAGCCGCCGGCGTCCGGCCGCTCCGGGTTGGCGCCCAGCACGTAGGCAAAGGCCGGCGTGTCGCCCATCTTGATCTGCGGCGCGATGCCGGCGAAGTAGTCGCCCAGCGCGCCCACGCCCTTCACGCGGCGCTGCACGAAGCTCGCGTTGCCCAGGTCGCCGGCCTGGTCGCCGCCGACGAACCAGCCGCGGTAGGTCGCGTTGTTCTCGATGATCCACAGGTCCGGGTGTTCGCGCGCGATGTAGTCGTAGGCCGTGGTCGACCACTTCTTGTTCGGGCCGCCGATCAGGTAGACGCGCAGCTTGCCCTCGATGTCCGGCGCGTCGTGCAGCGCCTGCGCCAGGTCTTCGAAGCCGCCCCACAGCAGCACCCACAGCGGACGCTCGTCCTTGCGGCGCGCGCATTCCACGATCCAGTTCGAGCCTTCGGTGGGCGCGCCCCAGCCGCGCAGGCCGGCCAGGCTTGATCCGCCCTGTTTCGCGATGGCGCGCAGCCGGTCCGGCGCCGGATAGTCGGCCGACCAGGTGCGCAGGTTCGGATAGTCCTTCTCGTACACCGAGATCAGGCTCAGGAGATGGCGCTTGCGGTCGGGCGACGGGCCCCAGGGCGACGCGATCAGGCCTTCGAGGTCGACCACATCGGCGTACAGCAGCAGGTGCACCAGCGACTGGAAGTCGTCGAAGTCGGTGCCGCCGATGTCGGTCGAGACGATCACGCGCGGACGCCCGCCGGCGCGGCCGGCCGGCTGGGCCAGGGCCAGGGCCGGCGCCGGCAGGCCGGGAAGAGGGAAGCAGAGGGCGAGGGCGGAGAGAAGGTGGCGTCGTTTCATGAGGCTCGCTTGCGGTTGAGGAGACTTCGTTCTACCGCCATGATAGGGCGGGCGCGGCCCCATGTCGAACCTTTCCGCCGCCGCCCGCCGTCTCCTCGTCCCGGCCGAGTTACAGCCCTATCGTCAGCCTTATCGTCAGCCCTCTCGTCAGCCCTTGATGAAGGCCAGGATGTCGGCGTTGATCACGTCCGCCTGGGTGGTCGGCATCCCGTGCGGGAAGCCCTTGTAGGTCTTCAGCGTGCCGTTCTTGAGCAGCTTGGCGGACAGCGGGCCGGAGTCGGCGTAGGGCACGACCTGGTCGTCGTCGCCGTGCTGGACCAGCACCGGCAGCGTGATCTTCTTGAGGTCTTCCGTGAAGTCGGTCTGCGAGAACGCGACCACGCCGTCGTAATGGGCCTTGACGCCGCCCATCATGCCCTGGCGCCACCAGTTCTGGATCAGGCCTTCCTTGGCTTTCACGCCCGGACGGTTGAAGCCGTAGAAGGCGGTGGACGGCAGGTCGCGGTAGAACTGGGCACGGTTGGTGGCGACCTCCTTCTGGATGCCGTCGAATACCTCCTTCGGCAAGCCGCCCGGGTTCGAGGGCGACTTGACCATCAGCGGCGGCACCGCGGCGATCAGGACGGCTTTCGCCGCGCGCGCCTGGCCGTGGCGCGCCAGGTAGCGCACCACTTCGCCGCCGCCGGTCGAGTGGCCGACGTGGATCGCGCCCTTCAGGTCGAGGTGCTGCACCACGGCCGCCAGGTCGTCGGCGTAGTGGTCCATGTCGTGGCCGGTGCCGACCTGGGTCGAACGGCCATGGCCGCGGCGGTCGTGGGCGACCACGCGGAAGCCGCGCTGGACGAAGAACATCATCTGCGCATCCCAGTCGTCCGAACTGAGCGGCCAGCCGTGCGAGAACACGATCGGCGTGCCGCTGCCCCAGTCCTTGTAGAAGATGTCGACGCCGTCCTTGGTCCTGACGGTGCTGGTGGTCATGCGGCCGGCGTCCGCGGCCGGCGCGGCGCTGGCGTTGGCGCCGGCGGCCAGCGCGGCCGACACCAGCGGGAGCGCCGCGGCGCTGCCGGCGCCGAGCATGAGATGCCGCCTGCCGCGGTCGTGCGTGTTGTTGTCCTGTTGTTTCATGATGAGCTTCCCTGGTGTCGGTTGATGTCGATGGGGGGCGCCGCCGGATGCGGGCTGATCCACCAGGGTATTGTCACGAGCACGGCCGCGGCTGTCTACGATACGAGCGTATAGGTCGGGCCAGGGCGGGGGCCGCCGCCGGGGGCGGGCGTTCAAGATGTTGTATGATGCACAGCAACAATAGCCGCTTCGGATCGTCATGTTCCCGACCCGTTTCCTGACCTCGTTCGCCGTCACGGCGGCCGCGCTGCCGGCCATGGCCGCATCCGCACCCACACCCGCACCCGCCGTGGAAGCGCCGGGCCTGGCGGACTACCAGCGTACGGTCTGGAGCGCCGCCGACGGCGCGCCGCCGCGCATCGCCGACATGGCGCAGACGGCGGATGGCTGGCTGTGGCTGTCCACGACGGACGGCCTGTTCCGCTTCGACGGCCTGCGCTTCGAACGCTTCGCGATCCCGCCGCTGGGCGGCCTGGCGCGCGACCGCATCAACAGCGTGTACGCGGCGCCCAGCGGCGATCTGTACGTCAGCTACTTCGCCGAAGGGGCGTCGGTGGTGCACCCGGACGGCCGGGTCGAGCACCTGCCGCTCCAGGACAGCCCGGGCAAGGGCATCCTGGCGATGACGCTGGATGGCGAGGGCAGCCTGTGGACCGTGGGCGGCGCCATCCAGCGCCTGCGTGCAGGCAAGTGGGAAACGGTCGAGGAAGGGCCCGAGTGGCGCGATGCGCGCACCATCAGCCTGCTGTACGACGGCCGCCAGTTGTGGGCCAGCACCGAGCTGCACGCCTGGCGCTTCGACCCGGCGCGCGGACGCTTCGTGGAGGCCGGCCCGGGCGGCGGCGCGCTGATGGTGGCGCCCGACGGCCGCGTGTGGCTGGCCGGGCGCGGCCACGCGCCGCGCCTGCTGGGCGAATCCGGCCGCGCCCGTCCGGCCAGCTACCAGCATGCGAGCGGGCGCTGGGCCGGCCTGGTCGACGCCGCCGGCGCGCTGTGGACGCTGAATTGCCCGCAGCCGGTGTGCCTGGCGCCGGATGCGCTGCGCGACGGCGGCATCCAGGCGAACGAGGCGGCGCGGCATGCCGTTCAAGGCGCCGTCCCCGGCCCGAAAGCCGAAACCGCGCTGGAAGACCGCGAGGGCAACATCTGGGTCGCGACCGAGGACGGCCTGGAGCGCTATCGCCGCAACCGCCTGCTGTCCGCCGGCCTGGCGGGATCGGGCCTGCGCTACAGCCTGGGCACGGACGGCGCGGGACGGATGTGGGCGGCCGACGACGATACCGGTATCCTGTGGCGGCTGGCCCCAGGCGGCGCGCCGCAGCGGCAGGCCGGCGGGCCGGTCCAGGTCATCGCCAACGGCCGCGACGGCGCGCTGCTGGTGGGTCATCCGCGCAGTATCGAGCGCCGCAGCGGCGCCGGCACCGACACCATCGCGCTGCCACCCGGCCCCGACGGCAAGCCGCGCGACCACGTCATGCTCGGCATCCTGGACGACGGCAAGGTCTTGTGGACCACCACCCTGCAGACCGGCCTGATCGGCTGGCGCGACGGCCAGTGGCACCCCGCCCGGAGCTTCAACCTGCCGCGGAAGATCTACCAGTCGGCGCCGGCCGGACCCGGACAGCTGTGGCTCGCCACCGGCGACGGCACGCTGGTGTTCTACGATAATGACCGGCTGACCACCTACGACATCCGCGCCGTCGGGCTGGCGTCGAGCATCTTCCCCGGCACCCCGCTGACCGTCAGCGGCCAGTCCGGCTTCGGCGCGCTGGTGGACGGCAAGCTGCGCATGCTGCGCGGCGCCGACGGCAGCGCGCCGGATGCGCTGCGCAACATCACCGGCATGGTGCTCACGCCGGACGGCGACCGCTGGCTCAACGGCGCCATCGGCCTGCTGCACGTGCGCGCCGCCGACTGGGCGCGCAGCATGGCGGACCCGGGCCAGCCGCTGCGCTACACGCTGCTCGGCCTGGGCGACGGCTATCCCGGCCGCGCCACGCTGGACAACCGCTGGCGCTCGGCGCTGAGCCCGGACGGGCGCCACCTGTGGCTGACCGGCACCGCCGGCGTGGCCCGGCTCGACACCGCCAGCCTGCGCCGCAACCCGGTGGCGCCGCAGGCGGCGATCCTGAACGTCGCCGCCGGCAACACCTTGTATCCGGCGCGCGGCGCGGTGGTGCTGCCGCCCGGCGGCGGCCAGTTCCGCATCCAGTACACGGCGCCCGCGCTGCGCATGCCGGAGCGCGTCCGCTTCCAGGTCCGCCTCGACGGCTTCGACAGCCCCTGGCAGGACGCCGGCACCCGGCGCGACGCCGCCTATACCAACATCGGGCCGGGCGACTATGTGTTCCGGGTCCGCGCCATCAACGAGGATGGCGTCGCCGGCGCACCGGATGCCACGGTCGCACTGCGTGTCGAGCCCACCGTCACCCAGACCCTGTGGTTCAAGCTGGCCTGCGCCGGCGCGCTGTTCCTGCTGGCCGCGCTGGCCTACCGCTGGCGCGTGCGCTACCTCACGGGGCGCCTGACCGAACGCCTGCGGGTGCGCACGGCCGAGCGCGAACGGATCGCGCGCACCCTGCACGACACCTTCCTGCAGACGGTGCAGGGCCTGGTGCTGCGGGTCGATGCGGTGGCCGCGCGGCTGGCGCCGGGCGACCCGGCGCGCGGCCAGCTCGAGCACGTGCTGGAAGACGCCGGCCGCGCCATCGGCGAAGGCCGCGGCCAGCTGCAGGAACTGCGCGCGGACGATGCCCACGTGCTGGAAGACGTGGCGCTCGATGCCGTCACGCGCCTGCGCGCCACCCACGGCTTCATCGAGGTTGAGCTGGTGGTGGAAGGGGAAAGGCGCGCGCTGGTGCCGGCCGTGTCCGAGGAAATCGCCGAGGTCCTGCGCGAAGCCTTGCGCAACGCCTTCGTGCACGCGGGGGCGCGCCGGATCCGGGTCGGGATCGTCTACGGCCGGCGCTCGCTGGATGTGACGGTGGCCGACGACGGCCGCGGCATCGACGAGGCGGTGCGCAGGAACGGCGGGCGCGATGGCCACTACGGCCTGGCCGGCATGCGCGAGCGCGCCGCCCGCCTGGGTGCGCGCCTGGACATCGGCGCCGCCGCGCGGGAGGGCACGACGCTGGTCCTGGCGGTGCCGGCCGCCTGCGCCTACCCGCCCGGCAGGCCGGACGCGCCCTGGCACGCCCTGCTGCGGCGCCGGCCTAGAGGCTGATGTAGCCGCGCTTGATGGCCAGCGTGACCGCGTGCGTGCGGTCGCTCGCGCCCAGCTTGACCAGGATGGTGCTCATGTGGGTCTTGACGGTCGGCTCGGTGATGTTCAGGGCGTCGCCGATGGCGCGGTTGGTGTTGCCCGCGGCCGCCAGGCGCAGCACGTCGAGTTCGCGCGGCGACAGTTTGTCGGCCGCGTAATGGCCGTCGAACTCCTGCTTGGCCAGCGGCGCCAGCACGCTCGCGCCCTGGTACACGTGGCGCACGGTGCGCGCCAGTTCGGCCCCCAGCACGTCCTTCAGCAGGTAGGCGGCGGCGCCGGCCTTGAGCGCGCCGACCACGCGCGCGTCGCCGCTGAAGGTGGTCAGGACCACGATGCGGGCGTCCGGATGCAGGGCGCGGATGCCGACGATGGCTTCCAGCCCGTCCTTCACCGGCATCTGCAGGTCGACCAGCGACACGTCCGGCCGGTGGCGCGCGAACTGGGCGATCGCTTCCTCGCCGTTGGCGGCGCTGGCCACGATCTCGATGCCGCCCTGCGCCACCAGCGAGGCCGCGATCCCTTCGCGCATCATCGGATGGTCGTCGACCACCATCACGCGGATCATGGAGGGGTAGGGAGTGGTCATGGGGTCCTCGATTCGTACGCTCAGTTCATGCGCATCGGAAGGCGCAGCCGGAAGCGGGCGCCGTGCGGGTCGCAGGGTTCGACCCCGAGCTCGCCGCCGTGGGCGCGCGCGATGTCGCGGCTGATCGCCAGGCCCAGGCCGGTACCGTTGCGCTTGGTGCTGTAGAGCCGCCCGAACACGCGTTCGCGGTCGGCGGCGGCGATCCCGGGTCCATTGTCGGCCACCTCGATCTCGATGTCCCACGCATTATAGCGGCGCGTGGCGACGCGGATGCGGCGTCCGCCGGCGGCGGCTTCGACCCCGGCCAGCGCTTCGATGGCATTCAGCAGCAGATTGGTCAGCACCTGCTGCAGTTGTACCCGGCTGGCATGGATCGCGCAGCCGTCCAGCCCGGGCGCGAGGTCGAGCGCGATGCCGTGGCGGCGCATCAGGCGGCGCGGCCAGCGTACGGCATCGGCGACGGCATCGTCGACGGCGACGTCGCCGAACGCGTCCTCCTCGCGCGCCGCCAGGCGCTGCACGCTGCGCACGATGTCGCCGGCCTGGCGCCCGGCGTCGAGGATCTGGGACAGCGAGGCGAGGGCGCGCTCGATGTCGGGCACGCCGCGGTGCAGCCATTTGTGCGCCGCCGCCGCATGCAGGGCGATGGCGGCCAGCGGCTGGTTGATTTCATGGGCGATCGAGAGGCCGAGGTCGCCGACGGCACCGGCGCGCTGGCTGCGCGCCTCTTCGTCCAGGCGCTCGCGGCACGCGGCCTCGGCGATCGCGGCGGCCTGCTCGCGCAGGTGGGGAAAATCGTGAGCCAGGTCCATATGGGCCTCCATCAATGTCTTGCGGGGACGGCGCAGGGTTCAGGCGCGCGACGGGCTCATTATGGTGCGCCGCGGCCGGACGGCCTTCATACGATAGTCGTATTCGGCTGCTGCCGAAATGAAAAAACCGGCACTGGCCGAAGGATACGGGCGCGGGCGGCGCCAGGCCGCTAGGATTGACGCTGGCGCCTTCTTTTTTCGACTTCACCACGGACCCGACATGAACCTCCCGACCCACGCTTCGCTCCATCCGACCTCGCGCGCGCGCCCGCACGCGCGCCTGGCCTACCGCTGCTGCCTGCTGCTGCTGTGCGCCGCCTACCTGCAGGGCGGCCTGGAAAAGGCCTTCGATTTCCCGGCCGCGCTGGCCGAGATGCATCACTTCGGACTGGCGCCGGCGGGGCCGCTGGCGTTGTTGACGATCGCGGGCGAACTCGGCGCCTCGCTGATGGTGATCGCCGGCGCCTGGCGCTGGCTGGGCGCGCTCTGGCTGGCGCTGTTCACCTTCGCGGCCAACTTCGTCGCAAACCGCTTCTGGGCGCTGGAGGGGATGGCCAGGACGATGGCCGAGAACGGCTTCTTCGAGCACCTGGGCCTGGTCGGCGGCTTCCTGCTGGTGGCCTGGCTGGACCGGATCGGCTTCGACCGCGATATCCACTAAATAGTACGCCCTGCCGGGCGGTCAGCCGGGCAGGGCGCTCATTTGATTACCTGGAATTGATCAGCTGCGCAGGAAAGCCAGCAGGTCCGCGTTCAACTTGTGCTTGTGGGTCGACGGCAGGCCGTGCGGGGCGCCTTCGTACACCGACAGGCGGCCCTGCGGCAGCAGCTCGACCGCGCGCCGGGCGGTGGTGGCCAGCGGCACGACCTGGTCGTCGTCGCCGTGGATGACCAGCGTCGGGATCGTCATCTTCTTGAGGTCCTCGATGAAATCGGTCTCGGAGAACTGCTTGACGCAGGCATAGGCGGCGCGCTTGCTGCATTGCAGGCCCTGGGCCAGGAAGGACTGGCGCAGGCCTTCCGACACGGTGGCGCCCTCGCGGTTGAAGTTATAGAAGGGCATGGTCAGGTCGAGGAAGAACTGGGCGCGGTCGTTCATGACGCCCTCGCGGATGCCGTCGAACACCGACAGCGGCACGCCGTCCGGGTTGTGTTCGGACACCACCATCTGCGGCGTGACGGCGCCGATCAGCACCGCCTTGGCGACGCGGCCGGTGCCGTGGCGGCCGATGTAGCGCGCCACTTCGCCGCCGCCGGTGGAGTGGCCGACCAGGGTGGCGCCGGTCAGGTCCAGCGCTTCCATCACGGCCGCCAGGTCGTCCGCATAGGTGTCCATGTCGTTGCCGTGCCAGGGCTGGCTGGAGCGGCCGTGGCCGCGGCGGTCATGGGCGACCACGCGGTAGCCGTGTTCGGCCAGGAACATCATCTGGTCTTCCCAGGCGTCGCCGGACAGCGGCCAGCCGTGGCTGAAGACGACCGGCTGGCCGTGGCCCCAGTCGGTGACGTGGAGGTTGGTGCCGTCGCGCGTGGTGACGGTGTCGCGGGTGTGCTGGATGCTCATGGCTGGGTCCTTTCAGGTTCGGGTGGGCGCCCTCTGGAGGCGGTGCTTCATTGTCGATAGCGGGCGCGGCGGCGTCCAGCTATACACTGGGATACGCATGCACACATGGGCTCAGGGCGGCGTGCCCGGATCGCCTTCGTAGTTGGCCGGGATCCAGGCGTAACGGCCGCCCTCGCGCCGCACGTGGCCCAGGCCGGG
>Ga0265780_10001238_pt1 | contig 36912 bp, 27 predicted proteins | sample P1T30metagenome_FD_192432 | JGI IMG/M metagenome (GOLD analysis project Ga0265780, IMG submission 192432) | Plant litter microbial communities from East Loma Ridge, Irvine, California - P1 T30 | ecosystem: Environmental > Terrestrial > Plant litter > Unclassified | place: USA: California...
GGATCAGGGGCCGGCGTCTACTCGACCAATGGGACCGAATCTCATCAATCGCTTGCCGCCTACCTAACCCTGAAGCGCTCACCTACTTGTGGTATTTCGTCACAAAATGTAGGGCAAGTGTGCCACATGTATCGATCTACACCAAAATTCTAAATGCAGGAACGTCAGTTCATATCGTGAGTCAGGAGAGACAGTGTGATGAAGACAAACAACATTTCGATCATCTCGACGTAACGGACGGATTCGCTATTTCGCCCGCTATTGGAGCATGCTCGCCTAGCTCCAGGCACTACGCCAGCTTATGTGTCAAACCACGCATGATGCTTTTGGATCTACCTCGTGGACACAGTGGTCGGTCGACGGAGGTGTCGGTTTTTCGATTAATCTGAACCCTAACCTGACGCGAGATTAGCTTCCAGGGTACGCGATCGAAACAACTTAGCATGGCTAATTTTTTCCATAATGCCCAAATTTTGTTAGTCAAGCACATACGACCATAGGTCAGTGAGAACTGGGCATCCCGTCCGCTCTGCCATACATAAGCACTGAACCGGGCGACTAGTACTAGAGTGGGTGACCATCTGGGAATCCCGCCTGTTGTATGTTTTTGTCATTGTTCTTTTGCTCGGCGCATTGGAAGAAGCGTTATTTTGCCCCAATGTGCTAGAGACACCGATGTGGTGTTTATTTCGGGCGAAGGAGAATACAAAAGGAGATGGGAAGGAGAAGAAAAGTTGCTGGGATGGCTGGAGGAGCCTTCTGTAGATTCAGCCGACTGCCTCTAAGTTGTAGGAGTGAGTTTGTGGTTCTGTCTGAAAATGGTATAGTTGGGGCGTTGCAATTCGTTGCATCGGGGAACATCAAGCGTGGCATTGGCCGTCAACACAGGGTTGATGCTAAGCCGTGTGTACTACGGTCTTTCGTATCTGACCAGTTTGTGAGGTGCAAGTACTATCATAGCACTCACTCGGAGTTAATGTGCGAGTGCGATGGACCCGCAACCAGCCTGAGCAGAAACGCCCGGCGCACCGGGGTAGTCGTATGTGACCTGGATAGTCTTGCCGCAGTCCGAGCCAAGGTACAAGGAGCAGCCAGTGCCATCAAAGAAGTCCATAGCGACGCACTCGTCATCCTCTACGCACGCTTGGCAGCAGGTCGACGCATCCTTGTTGGCGGGGCTCTCGCCTTGCCACAGGTTCTTCGCGTCGAGAGCGTCTTCGTTACCGATTGACCCGAGGCCCGTGACAAAGTTGGTCGGGGCACACTTGGCTGACTGCGTGGCGGTGGTGGCAGCAGTGGCGGTGTACGAGGTCGACGTGCAGACTCTCTCGATTGTCTCGGTGGCTATGGCGTCGGCGGTTGTGTAGTAGGAAGCGGGCACAGTTGTTGTGACCGTGGACTCGAGGTATTCTGTGCTAAGAGTTGGAACGGTGACAGTGACGGTGACGACGGGAGTGGAGGCAATCGTTTCGGTCGCCGTGACTGTGCTGGCATAGTTGAATTCGTAGGCCAGCGTGGTACTGCAGTAGGCTACAAGCGGCGTAGGTGTGTAAGACCCCGTGTACACTGTGCTAGTGGACTCGGCCGCGCTGGATTGCAGCGTTAGCTTGTTATAGATCAGAAAGGTGCTGGCGAAAGGGGCAATCTTACATGGTCTCGGTGGAGGTGCAGACGCCAGTCGTGACATAATCGTAATAGGTCTGCGTGGAGGTACCGAGGATGTATGTCAGGGCTGTTGTGGTCGAGATTCCAAGGTCTTTAGTGACCGTGGAGCTCGCGCTGTATTCGGTAGTGCTCGACGTGGATGTTGGGCCGACTGTAGTAACGTATTCGAAAGTCGTGCTGGCAAAATCGAAGTTTTCGGTGCTGGTGGATGTGGTATCGCCGCACGTAGCTGCGACAATTGTAGTTGGAGCAGAGGTGACATCTGTTGCATTGCCTGTTGTAGAAGGCTCAATGGTTGAAGTGGCCGAAGGAGTAACCTCAATCATTGAGCCACTCGAGATCGACTGGTATGGCACAGGTGGAGGCGGAGGAGGACCTTGCGGCGACGGGGGTGCAGCGACAGGGGTGCAGCGACCTTTGGGCCTGGTGGGGGAGGCGGAGGCGGAGGCGCGGCCTTTCCTGGGTGAGGAGGAAGTGCAGAGGCAGAAGCCAGGCCAAAGCCGAGCACAAGGGTAGCGAGTGTAGAGACCATTGCTTCTGTTGAACTATCGTCGGTTTTCTTGAATGACTGACGTGTTTCTTGAATGATTGATGGATTGGCGTCGAGGGTGATGATGAGAATGCGGAACAAGATCAAATATATACCTTGTGTCGTAGCCTGGGCCAAGTCCGTTTCCTAGCCAAACGGCAAGGATTTCCATGTCGATAGTGATTATACTAGAAGGAGCTCGTATCGAGTTATCAGTGAACGCTTGTGCTACCGGATCGCACGCTGTTGTTGTTCGTTGCCTAGCGAAGTCCACTTAAAGCGGCAGGACGACGTCGCTTGGGATTTTCACATGGCTTAGCTGCACATCGAAGATCCCGTTGAACCTCAAAATAGATCAAGCCATCGCAAATCGCCGAACGAAATGTCCGCGACATGAGTTCCTAAACTACGTGCATGCAATAAACTCATGTTGACTCGGAAGAGCTTAGCAGCATGTAGCGAAGTGCATTTTGTGTATCATACGGGTATTGTAAGCTGTGCCGTGTTGAGTTGCAATAGCACAGTGTCAGATCCGCCAACAAGGCTAGCGGCAAAAAGCGGATTCCCTACTCCGCATCTGTGATGTATTGTTAGCAATTACGCAGGAATACTGCTAGAAATAGTCACAAACTTACGCACTCAAAAATTCTTGTTTTGCTTACAGGCGATGGGCGAATATTATGCCGATGGTTGACTCAGGCTGGTGCGAGCTGAGATGATAGCGTCGGAACCATCACAACGCTGCTCACATCCGTCGAGTTTGGCCATCGAAGCGGTTCTAAACATTTCCAATCACTCCCTCACCCCTCCCTCATTTTCTTCTGTACCGGCGGTCTCAAAAGTCCATCATCAGGCATACCACTCCTCTTCGCGCCAACGCCAGCACTTATAGGCAGACTCCCAGTCCCACCAATCTCATGCGTCTCGTTACTGACCTTTCGCGCGGGATACTTATGCTCCAGCCCATCGAAACAATTCCAGCTCGGAAGCGGTCCCTTACCATCGTCGCCCGCAAAGTAAGGATGCCGTAGAGCTTCTTCGGCTGAAAGCCGTTTGAGCGGATCATACTCGAGTAGTTTCTTGATCAAGTCGAGAGCAGATTCCGACGGGCCGCCGATATTGGGCGGGTAGTTGTTGTTGTTGACCGTGTTGCGGTACCACTTCTCTATGCCGTGCGGACGGTTGACGGAAGGGTTATGCATGGCGACTTGTTGCAAGTTGGGATATTCTGGCATTGCGGAGAGGAGGGGCCAGTCCTTTTTGTGCGGTAAGCCGAGAACTTCACCGATCTTGCCCATCTGGTTGCGTTGGAACGGGACAGTCTTCTTAGTATCCTGCTTCGCTTCCTCGCCTTTGAAGATTGGCCGGAGGGACAGAAGCTCGGCGAAAATGCAGCCAACCGCCCAAAGATCTATGGCTGGAGTGTAGTGTCTGCTTCCGAGCAACAATTCTGGGGCACGATACCAGATTGTGACGACGACTTTGTCGCCGGTGAACAAGGCATGAAGAGGTTTGTAGAAAAGGCGTGCAAGACCGAGGTCACCAATCTTGATGCTGCCACCAGAAGTGACCATGATATTTGCGGGCTTCAAATCGCGATGTACGACCCAGTTCTGATGTAAGTAGAGCAAGCCGGAGAGCAGTTGATGCATCGTGCTTCGTAGGCAGGTGGCGGGGATCGGAGTTCGTGGGAGTAAGCTGTGGTGGTGGATGATTTGGAGGAGATCATGCTCGGCGTATTCGAAGACCATGAATATGCATTTGCTTTCGAGGATGATTTCGACAAGATGGATGAGTGCTGGATGTGACAGTTCCGTGCACAGAGCCATTTCGCGGATGGCAGATTGGGAGATGCCAGTGTACTGTAATTCGCCTTCCTTATCGGGCTTGAATTTCTTGATTGCAAAGGCGACTATGGGACGACCGGAAGGATGCTTGGCCGGGATGATGTTTGGGTTGTTGCGTTTGTTGACAGCCTTGTAGACTCTGCCATAGGTTCCGCTGCTGATGAAGCCAACGATATCGTAGTGATCGTTGATGTGCCGATTAGGCAAGTATGGGGTGCCGTTCATCTTGGCGAGCGGTGGTGTATCTGGGGCCTCTGGTCGATGTGAGTGGAGAGCATGGATGGATGGATGGATGGATGGATGGATGGTCGATGTGAATACGAAAAAAGGTCACGTGGTCATGTCGGTGAGCGTTGTGGGTGTTGGCTCGATATGGCCAAGAGCATGATCATGAACCCATCATCGGTGCAAATGAGAAAACAAACAACGTGGTGACAATTTGGACACGGAGAACGTGTACACCCTTTTGATGGAAGTTGATGTCAAATGTAGTTAAAGGAAAGAGCAAGACATACCCTCGAAGGCTCGCTTGAGACCCTGAGTCTGGGTCTGAGATTGGCCGAGCGGACCAGCCGAATGGGCAGCGAGCGTGTTGGTTCGCGCGACGGCGGCGACGGACGGAGGACCCATGATGGCACTGCTCGGCGGATTTGACATAGCTGATTTGACCCGCAATTCAATCGACACAGGTCAGTTCTTACGGAAGACTTAACCGCCTTCCTGAGTTAGCCCTTGTGATCGTCTAGTCTGGGATATACCAGGTGAGTGAGTGAGACGGCGACCGGAGAGATCGGGCCGTAGAAAGGACTTGACTAGATAGATGTACAGTGCATGTACAGTGTCTCCAAGTTCTTGTATTCCAGCAGATTGTGTTGCTTGTCGTTGATTATGAAAACATCCAAAGGGATGGATTAGGACTACTGTACTGTAGCTGATGGTTGATGGTTCCATGCGAGAAGAGCCTCAACGAACGCCGATGCTTTGGTGAAAGGTCGTCGTAATCATTACCTATCTTTCGCGTCAAGAGGGCATTTCACTTACAGCACGTGATTGTGGGTCAGGCAATTGTAATTTTTGCCATGGCCAGTATGACCACTCTTGTGTTACGACGACGATAACGAATAGATAGTCGGTGGCGCACATGTACATGGATGTATTCGGTTGATAAGGCAATTCGTGATCACATCCAGACGTCACGGGAATCCACAAATGTCGACCAGCGGGGAGCTCCAGACTTCACTCTCAAGACCAAGTCCGCTGTTATCTCGACGGCATATGCTGTAGTCAACACTCAAGACGTGTCACTACTGCATCATGTCTGCCTTGCGCTCTCCCCTCTATTAAGACAGACCAAACCCCAGCGTGAGCGACGCCTACATTCAGCCTTCCCAAACCATGTCGTCCAACCCGTTGAGCGGCTTGACGCCGTACTTCACCTACACCCTCCTCACAGCGACCATCGGTCCTCTCCTATTCGGCTACCATCTCGCCGAACTCAACGCGCCTCAAGATGTAATCACTTGCCAACGCGACTCTATCACCGCCTCCACCTTGGTACGCTTCTACACCTACTTCCAGCAACACAACCAGGAACACGCCAGCTCCTCTCTATCCGCCCTCCCACAATGCCTTGAGATGAATCCAACCCAGTTCGGCCTCGTGAGCTCCTTTTTCACACTCGGCGGCCTGCTCGGCGCGCTCTCCGCCGGGCCGTTCGGTGCAAAATATGGAAGGCTGCGCACAATGCTTTACAACACTGCCTTCTTCACCGTTGGTCCTGTACTCGAGGCGCTAGCGCCCAACATTGGCACCATGACTTTCGGACGCTTCGTCTCGGGTCTTGGAGCTGGAGCTGCAGTAGTCGTTGTACCGCTGTATATTAGCGAAACGGCGCCACCAAAGAGCAAAGGGTTCTTTGGCGCATTCACGCAGATTATGACAAATGTAGGCATTCTGGTTGCGCAAGTACTGGGATACTTCTTGAGCAAGGGGAGCCTCTGGAGAATCATCCTGGGAGTGGGAGGAGTGTTCGGCGCGCTGCAGGCTGTAATGTTGATATTTGGTGGACAGGAGAGCCCCAGGTGGATGGCGGACCACGGCAAGCCAGGCGGAGCAAGGAAAGCCCTGCTTAGACTTCGCGGACCTGATGTGAATATTGAAGAGGAAGTTGAAGGCTGGGGAAAGAACGCGGACGAAGTGCACATGGAAGACGAGGAGGATGCCCTTATATCTGGCCAGGACCAGTCGGACCGCAACAGCGCCATCGACGCGGACACCGCGCCAGTAAGCAAAACCGCGACTAAGGAAACCCTCACCATATTCTCCATCCTGCGCGATCCGACCTCAAGGCCTGCTCTTGTTGCTGTTATGACGGTCATGGTCGGCCAACAACTCTGCGGTATCAACAGTATCGTTATGTACGGCGTTTCGCTTCTTGCCGACTTGCTTGCGTCCAACTCCGCACTGCTCAACATCTTCGTCGCAGTGCTCAACATCGTCGTTACTACTGCCTCTGCTCCATTGGTCGACAAGCTGGGTCGCAAACCTTGCCTCCTCGCCAGCATAGCCGGAATGGGATCATCATCCCTCCTCCTTGCTATCGGCATTACACGTCACCTCCCAGTGCTTTCAGGCATTGCGGTCTTACTCTTCGTGTCATTCTTTGGACTTGGACTGGGCCCCGTGCCCTTCATCTTGTCGTCCGAACTGGTCGGCCCGGAAGCTGTTGGCGCCACGCAGTCCTGGGCTCTCGCTGCAAACTGGATCGCGACATTCGTCGTAGCTCAATTCTTCCCTGTCCTCAGCGAAGCCATGGGAAAGGGCGAGGTGTACTACCTGTTTGCAGGTATTGCTTTGGTCTTTGGCCTCTTCGTCGCGTGGTACGTGCCTGAGACCAACGGCAAGGCGAACTCGGACGAGGTCTGGGGTAGAGGTAAGGTTGGACGAGAAGATTAGTGATGATTGCTTGAAGCTCCCGACCTTTTCTTGTGCCGCGACTGTGGTTAAAGATCAAGGAGTTCGATGACTGATCACTTTTCTCACTGACAACCATGTACTATGACTGCGAGCCGCCTTTATGATGCTATCTGAGTACTTTTGATGATGCTTATGCTGTGGGCGGTCTTCTGATGCCTTGCTGGTCTAGAGATGCCGCTGTGGCTTGTGGCAATGTGGCAACGATCACATAGGACACTTGTTTGAAGAACGTCCAAGATACTGATCAATGAAGAAAGCTTACACAACCCACACCGTAAGCCTGTTGTGTTACGGACACATGTTTAAGTAAAGCAGCTAGACATGATTATCAATCACAAAGCGCCTGGTGCCGACCAACGGACAAGTAACCCAGTGATATCGTGCCCAAATCATCCAGCCACGCATCTATTTCCCAACTGCTCCAGCATGATCGAGCCCATCTCTTGCTTACGACGTCACCATATCACGACATCGTACCACATATCGAGAGGCGCGCACGTACACCTGAACGACGTCGAGATTAGTGAACTGGTGCGAGCAGCGGGGCTTCGAAATTAAGGTTTCATGTTTGATCAGTAATCTGGTTGATTTGGTGTAACACTCAATGGTATATCAAAGACTGAATTTCTCACAAGTCGTCCAGAGACCAGCAACATTATCACCAGATCGCACCAAACACACCGCAACCCTGAAAAAGATCTTCCCATCTCGAAAACACACTTCAAGCCAGCCAACCAGCCAGAAAAAGGAAAAAAATAGCCAAATATGCCTCTCTGGAACATCTACCACCCCCCATCAGCTTTCCAGGACTCGTCCGCCAAGCAAGCCTTCGCCCGCGACATCACAACCATCTACACCAGCATCGGCCTCCCAGCCTTCTACGTGATCGTCAACTTCATCCCCATGGCCCCCAGCTCCATGTACATCGGCGGAAACCCCAACGACAGCGAATCCAAGCCCTTCATCCGCTTCTCCATCGACCACATCGCCGTGCGACTGCCCGACGACGACACCGAGTACGAGCGTGTTGTGACGAAGATCAATGAGATTCTCAAGCCGCATGTGGCGGACAAGGGGTATGGGTGGGAGTTCCATGTCAATGAAACGGAGAGGAGGCTTTGGAGCATTGACGGGTTTGAGCCGCCGCCTTTTGGGAGTGAGGGGGAGAAAATGTGGGCGAAGGAGAATCAGGCTGTGGAGTGGAAGGGGGGGAAGTTGTAGTGTTGAGAACGGGGAGGGAGGAGAAGAGACGTTGCGTTTGGGTTGATGGTAGCGGTTCTCGTCTCGGGTCCAGAGTGTGGTGGAACTTGAGGAGAGCCGAGTTAGCAATGGAGTTCCTCGATCGATTGTGACCGTTCTCTCTAATTTGTGAAGCAAGGCCTGGGCTCTAGCTGTTGAATGATTGTAAAATCACCTGTCGCGTTTCCCAGAGGATACTGTCGTAAGATTCCGGACACGTTGCTGTGTTGGATCGTACAATGCCGCCGAGAGTCACGTGTACAGTAGAAAGATCTTCCTTCACACTTGTGTACCTTGAAGGTGCTGCTTGGGGAATCGAGCGGACTTATTCTGGTGTCAGGATGACGGGTGTTTTCGCAAAGACCGTGACATTGCGGACGTGTGATTTTGTCTACTGCTTGTGAGCAGTCTATTTCGCATTGTTCTGACAACGAAAGTCGTCAATCGGTGCTTCCCATGAATGATGTATCAGCAGTTTTGTAACGATAGTCCCAGAGCAGAGCTCAACTCAATCAGCAAATTACCGCACTTTGCCCATCGCCCAAGACTTTACCTATAAGGTTTGTATGGGTTTGTGCAGGGCTTGGTTTAGCAACGATGCTAAATCCTTGGTCCGGCTATTGTTGTCTGGTAAGTTAAAGACTGGTATTGAATTATTGGCATTAGACTTGCCCTGTTTCCACAATTCCAGAGACACGAAGACGTCGATCTCGTGATCCTACCGTATTATTAGCGAAGAGCTCTGCATTGTTCAGGAGAGAAGACAAGAACTCGGCGCTGACTTGGCAACCTCATGCCAAGGATGAGGCTCGGTGCGGAGCCCACGGAAGAACGCAACAAACTCTCTTTACACCCATTGCACATGCTTGGTCGTATCATCTACGGCTTAACAATGGCGCAGGCCCGTCTCCATGGAGCCTCGTTCGTGCGCCACGATACATGCACACTATTGCCACGCGATCATGTGCAGCCACTGGAATGAAAGGAGCCTGGAACCTGATGTGCGATTCCACCACCATGGAGGATTCGCGACCATGGGAAAGCTACGACCATCCTAACCGAAGACTTCACGTAATCTCCATGTCGTATGTATGGGTCCAGGATTTTCTGGGCACCTCGTGTCTGCATTCAACGGCAGCCGCCGGGCGAAATGGCCCGCCAAACCGCTGTCAAAATGCCCTGAAGGCATGATCCGATTCGCCGCCCTACCAGGAACTTCCTTCGACCATCTCGCTTCGAAGACGGTAGCGTCGAGCTTCGCCAGATGCGGAAGAACCTATGTAAACGAGAATCATGGTCTTGGGAAGAATGACTTGACAGCTGCTCGCACAAGACTGTCTTTGCTTGTCCTGTCCACCGACTGCTTGCTCTGGGTTTGTGGTTCTGTCGTTTTCACACATTCACTCATCCTTCTTAGTCATTCCTTAATCGTTCTTTAATCATTTCTTATCGGGCACCATGCACGCCCACACCACACTCGCTTTGTCCCTTTCGGCGACTCTCGCCTACGCCCTTCCGGCCTCCAACTGCACCAGCACCGTTGAAGCCACCACTACCAACACAGCCTATGTGCTGCCCCAGGAGACCGAAGTCATCCACACTCCTAACAACAAGCACATCGTCGATCTGAAGAGTCAGGTTGATGCGTTGAAGAGCCAGCTCTCGAGCCAGCTTGAGGCATCCTCCACGCTGTGCAATGTTCCAGCTGAGACAACCACCGCGCTCGGTGGCTACAAGGGTGGCAACCCTTCTGCAACCCACCAAGCCATCAACTGGAGCTACATCAAGGAAGCTCACAAGTCTCGTCTTCCTGCCACGTCTGCTATAGTCTACCCTTCGGAGACCTGCACTTCAAGCCTCGACACTCCTCCGAAGTACACTGGAGGTGCCGAGTCGCACCCTTCCAACACGGCAGACTACAATGACAAACCAACTGATGCCACCGATGCTCCTTTCCCTTCGTACACTTCGTACACCAACGGTACCGCTAGCCATTCTGCTACTGGTTCGTCTCAGACCAGCAACACTCTCAGCACCGGCGTCACTACTTCCGTCTCCGAGACTACCTCTTCTTCCAGCTCCAGCACTTCACTCTCGCCTACCTACATCCCCAAGCTTGACGACTACACCATCACCGAGATCGAGAGTGGTGAAGCTCTCGAGGATGCTAATCAGGTCGCCATCCAACGCATCCAGGAACGTGGGCTCAACGGTGACTGCACCTTCGAGACGGCCCGTGTCCGCACAGAGTTCAGGAAGATGTCGAACGAGGACCGCAAGAGCTTCACCGATGCCATCATGTGCCTTAAGCAGACTCCTGCTTCTGCCGAGGGCAGCGCAACCGGACCAGGTGTTATCAGCCGTTACGACGAATACGTTGCCACCCACATCAACATGACGATGAATATCCATGTCACCGCCGACTTCCTTGCCTGGCACCGCAACTACATCTGGGAGTGGGAGAACGATCTCATCAACACATGCGGTTACACTGGTAACCTTCCGTACTGGGACTGGGCTCGTGACGCCTACGCACCTCACGAGAGCGAGATTTTCAACGGTGATGAGTTCTCGATGGGTAGTGATGGTGTTTTCATTGACGGACGCGCCGATACCTACCTTGGTCTGATGGACGTGACATTCCCTCCTGGAACTGGTGGAGGATGTGTCCACTCTGGTCCTTTCTCTGGCGTCGACTTCAGCAACCTCGGACCTCTTGACAGCCCTTACAATGACAATGTGGAGAACGACTATGACCTCAACCCCCGTTGCCTCGTCCGTGACTTGAACGTCTTCTTTAGCTCCCGCTACAACACCTACGCGAATGTGACTCAACTCCTGCTTGGTCAGACCGATATCCAGTACTTCCAAGCCGAGATGCAAGGCTTCGTCGGCGACAACAAGCTCGGTATTCACGGCGCCGGTCACTGGCTCGGTGGTGGTCCCTCTCAGATGCAGGACTTCCACTCGTCCCCTAACGACCCTATCTTCTTCCTCCACCACGCCATGGTCGATCGCGTTTGGGCCATCTGGCAGGCGCTTGACTCTGAGAGCCGTCAGAATGCCATCTTCGGTACTGAGACCTTGAATAATTCGCCTCCGTCACGTGAGAGGGAGCTCACCGATAGCCTCGCCTTTGGATTTGCTGGCCAGAACGAGATCTTTGGGACCCTGATGGATACCATGGGTGGCAAGTTCTGCTACCGCTACGAGTAAAGGCATGGCACACTCCTCTCGGATAAGAGCGTTGTCAAGCCTCAGGATCAAGGAGGGCAAAGAGCCAGGACTTTTCATTCGGACATCCATCCTGCCCTCATCCGCACATTAATAACCCATTTGGACTACGCACCAACTCTTCACTTCTATATGCACATCTGCATCGGTGCAGGTTATCACACGATACGTTAGACCCCACAAAGATGTAGCATTCTATACATCAAGGCTTTTCAAATCACAATCATGCTTCAAAGAAGGGCGCTTCGATTCAGCTAGCCTATACATCTCTCTAAAATCGTGCCTGCCAGTTCCTGGCTTGTGTCTTTGCGGTACATTTTTTTCGGCTCTATCCGGACGCCTCAGCAGCAGTATCGGCTGTAGTATACATGTACTGTGACTCTCTTTGCGCATGCGGGCGGAGAGACCAGCAGAATGTGATCCATACGTATCAGGAAGTGATAGAACAAGAGAGAGATGACAGAGTGCACCAACGCTTTTGGTCACCTCGTCCCATCAAATACGCACACAAGTGAGTTGGTATCCAGAAAGACTGACAATGGGAAGCCGGCCCCGCAGGTGCCGACTGTGTGATTTCTGAGTCGTCGGAGATATAACAGATGTCTCCGGCGATGGCAGTCATCCAATCTTTTAGCCAAGCCGCAGCCGCAGTTTGACAGGATGCGGGACCCTGGCTTTTGGCTTGCGATAGTCAACAGAAGATCCAGACTACCGAAGTGGTCAACGGCAGGAACCCGCTGTTGTATTGCTACAGACTACTGCTCGCGTGCGAGGAAGTCCGGGTATGGTCGATTGCGAACCCTTGCCAGCATGGAAAACCCTACAGAAACAGAGCACACGCCAACTCCACTTTCAGCGATCTGTCGAAGCAAAGGCAGAGGCTATTATTGTATGTGGCTCCTAGCAACGGGATGGCGACTGCCTGCCTGCGCGCAACACATCAGAATTCTTTGGCGTGACATTCGGGGGACGGGAGTCAAGACTGTCAATTGTCCTCGTGACAGCATCAGCGAGTACAATAGGTGTGGATTTCCAAAAAATCTCGGCCGAGGGCACGAGCGACTCGGCAAAAGACGAAGGAGGACATCGCTTGTGCATCATCGCCAGCCTGCAATATGCAGGCACCGGCTACTCGCCGTGGGAGATATCTCGCATGTGCATGGCCTCCTAAGAGGCTGAGACATAATCTGTGATCTGTGAAGTCGTGTGGCGTTGGCAACGAGGCTGAAGGCTGAGTCTAGCCCTTTTACGATCATTCGATAACGATTCTAGAGGATTCGTTCGCTTTGCAACTGGTCCGTCAATGGCTTGCAGCTGCGAGCGTTTGTCGCCTAGGTCGACCCTGTGCTGGAAGAGTTCGGAGTGAGGCAGGCTAAGGGCGATTAGAACAGAGCGAAGGAATCGTGGTGCGATCTGCCATCGCACCAGCACACAGCGGCTGCACCACCCGGGCCAGGATGGTCTGTGCAAGGTAAGCACTAGTGCCCCAGGGCGGACTCTTTCAAACCTCACCATGCATCTCAACCACACAAAAACAAGCAACGCATTTGCCTGCATAAAGGGTGATTCCGCAATAGACAAGGCGTGGATTGAAGAGGCTCACTGACGCAAAGAAGCGACAGTAATAGCAAACGGTGGCGTGAGTTCGAGAACACCTACACCCCTGCGACCATCAGGACCATACATCGAGGCATGGCGGCATTGAATACCAAGCGAGTCCCCATGTCGTACGCCAACGTGGTGAGCTGGGAATAGCTAGCCTGTGGCTACCGGCTCACGACGATGACACGCTCGTCCGTGTCTCTGGCTGTACGCAGACTTGCTACGGGTAGGGCGTCGACCAGCTCGGAGGCGTGTACTGTCGATCCTCTGCGATAAATCGTATCCCAACATTGACACGAATGGGACGACTCGTCGCAGCCCTTGCGCTGTCAGTACCTCAACTTTGGCGCTGAACATTCCGCTGAGTCGTATGTGATATTCTGCATATCTCCGAGCGCCCTGTATCTGCACCTACCCTCGCATGAGATCTGATCGACGCGGCTGAAGGGATTACAGATGCTCGAGGCTTGACTGCCGCAGTCAAGCTTCGAGCATCTAGACTATGAGCTTGGAGCGGAGCGTGTGAGGATCATGTCACTGCACGAAGATTATCAACCCAGCGCCGGGCCGACGACCACAGCGACACGCTGGCTTTCATCGGGGTCTATCGAGGAGTCCGCCCCATGGAGTTCGCCGTGTTGATCGAGAACAAGCTGCTACTAATTCCGGAGTGCTCTGTCGTTACCCCCAGGCTCGCGTGTTTGCCTTGTTTTGCCCTCTTTCTAAAGCGTATGAACGCATGGCCCGCATCTGGCTAGTTGTTCGATTTTGATCAATGCTTTGGCCTGGTCGGTCGCCCTCTTCCTTTACTTCGCCACAATTCAATTGCGTCCGCCGCCTAGTTGGATGTGACAGACTCGTCATCCGACTCACTGGAGCTTTGACTACAACCTACAGTTTAAGTGGTCGCGTGGCCGCCGCCTCTGATCTATTCATCTTTCACCTTCGCTTTAACATCGACACTCATCGTCCTCAACACTCGCGAGATTACATATCAGTCGACACACACGCACAGCTTGCCTAAATACCATCGGCAACTCGCATTCCTCTGTCGTCGTAACAGAGTCACTTCTCCTCCACTCACTTGATCAATACCATGGACTTCACTTCTCAAAACGCATACCCCATGGGTAACGTAGCGCTTTACAGCACCGGCGGGCCGGCCCCAGGTACCAGTGAGTACTGCTTTGCGATACCATTGACTGAAAGCTGACATTGCTAGCTCCTTACTTCCAAGGTGATCAAGCGATGCATTACGGAGCTCCTGTGGACGGCAACAACCCCACTGGCTATGGTCCCACTGGCTATGGTCCCACTGGCTATGGTCCTACTGGCTATGGTCCTACTGTTTATGGGCCCAGCAACCACAACAGCACCGACCACGGCCAGAAGGATGACGGTACTGCCACCTCAGCCACCTCAGGTATGTTCATAGTAGAAACAGACGGCCATTCGAGACTAACACTACGAAAGTACCGAGACCATCCACCGATAACGCCAATCAGCAAAACACCAACCAGCAAAACACAAGCACTACCGTGGGCGCTGCAGCCGGAATGGCGCTCCTCGGCGGGTTCTTCACTGGCATTGGAAACTTTTGCGTCACATCTTGGGAAAGCATCAGGGACTGTTGCTGCGGGTGTACCAAGTGCTGCTGCCAAGATTGAACAGATTGTTGCTCTTGACGCTGTTCCGGGAGTGATGCGTGGGAACTGATGGATTCTTTATTGAAGCTGGCTTAGAATTTAGAGGAAGCATCCAAATTTTTGATTACAATATCGGGCCTTGCATTTGATGCTCCCTAATCAGCTCTTTGGTCATTAAGGCCTTAGTGACACCTAAGATGGTACTCGAAGCCGCCGCCGATTTACCGTTCGTCGCCACACTCGAGCAGTACGACGTTCAACTCCACTACCTTACCGTTATTGGGAGCTCGTAGTGGTTGCCTCGACCGGCGGGTACGCTGAAAGTGTGGTAAAAGCTCGTCAATTACGCAGTTCAGGAGGTGATTTAGTCTTGTTGGTATGCTCAGACCTCTGCTGGGGGGGAAACCCGTTCAATCTGCCGTGATTTTCCAGGCGCGAACTGATGATTGCGCGGGCTTCGTTCCCGGTTCGGTTTTCTCATATACACGCAATGAAGTCTCAAGTCTCATCGTTACTGCGCGAGTCTACTCCAAGTTTGACTCTCAAACAACTGTTGCAGCCGCTTCAAAGAAAGTGTTCGGGTTGCTTCTCGCAATCGGGTAAGCATGGCGCAAACCCTGGACACGTCCTACAAAGGGTGGGTTGCCATCATAAGGCATTCCGAGGCCAGGGCACACCATCGACGTTTTGTACCTTGGGACAAACGCTGTGGGAGTGTGGTCAGCACGTGAAAAAGGATAGATTTCATAGGAGGATGAAGAGGGCTCGAGGAAGGAACGAAACCAATTGATTAAAATGCGGGGTTCTCCATGAAGCTTGCCCTGATGAAACACGCGCGAATGAGCTCGAGCTTCCATCATCATAGCTTGGCTTCCGTTGCCAGCGTAAACGCCTGATCTTCCAACCAACACTCTGGTACTTTCTTCACCAACAACCATCAAGTCAGACTCACACAATGTCCGCCCCATCAGCTTCCCGCCTGTTCAGTCAAGCAACCCGCTCCGCCTCCCGATCCATTCTCCGCTCGCGCCAGGCCAATGCCTTCCAACTCCAGCCATGCCGTATCGTGCCCGCCATCAGGGCCCTAAACTGCTCGAGAAGCTTTACTGTCAGCGCTTCCAGGGCTACCGGCCTGATGCCTGACACTGAGAACCCGAGCACCCCCAAGCGCGAGTCCACTACCGCGAACCTCGTTCCCACCGAGGTCACTGACGACGAGTTCCACGCCCTAGCCGATGAGTTCATGGAGAAGGTCCACGAGAAGGCGGAGCAGATTCAAGAGGGCAGGGAAGATGTGGAGGTCGAGTACTCCGTACGTATACCACCAACACGGAGAATTCGGCGCATTCCAAGAACATGACCAACTAACAGATCGGCAGGCCGGCGTCCTCAACATCACCTACCCACCTAACGGTACCTACGTGCTTAACAAACAGCCTCCCAACAAGCAGATCTGGCTCTCGTCGCCGATCTCCGGCCCTAAGCGCTTCGACTGGACGGTCCAGGGCGAGGGCATGAACGAAAAGGAGGGTTCAGGAGTGGGCGAGTGGATCTACCTTCGGGATGGCAGCTCTTTGGAGGAGATTTTGAGGAAGGAGCTCGGTTTCAGCGTGGACATCACCGGGCATGAAGAGCAGATGGAGGCGGCGCTCAGCAACGATCCGACCAAATAGAAGGTTGCATGTACGGATGGGTTGGGAATGTATTTCTTTAATGTTTCAGAGGTCATGGCTCAGCGGAGCGATCATGGACCGATAGCGCTAGCTGTTTCTAGTGAAGGAATCAAGCAAGGTCGCTTCATAGCGGTTGTACCAACTTGTCTTGAGGGACGTGATGGACTTGCGAGTGTCTCCCTTTTGGCGATTTCATCGCCGTGCGTGCAACTGAGCTTTGCCACGTTCCCAAATGGCTACAGCAAAGTTCACGGCTCTCTTTCGACGTACAATCGCCGCTGCACGTGGCTAATATGCAACTGCGCTGCAGGACAAAGCAGCCGGCCTCTCTGGGCGCCGACTGCAGGTCTGCAGACATGCGCACAGTCTAGAGTGCAGCTTCAACGCGCCTATCGAGCGGAGCTGCGCTGCTGGTGAACCGTCTTCGCCCACGCTGTTCTCTGCTCTGTCCTCCATGCAGAGCTCATCGGATCGGTGATGGCTTTCTCCTCTCGTCACTTCTCCTCTCTGCAACTTTTGTTCCACTCAAGGGACCCGACTCGTCCTCTCAAGCCTTCTTCTCATCTCCTTCCGCTTTCGGCAAATCCTCAACATCGAAGATGACCCGAATCATCAGACTGCAACTCGGGCACACAGCGATCTCCTCGCCGTCTCGCAGGTCGTCGATGGTGATTTGAAAGCGATCGCCGCAGGGGCATGGATATGTGTAAGTTTGGAGGGCTTCATCGTAGGTCATGTCCTGGTGAGAGAGTCAGTGAGATTTCTTTTTGGGTGGTCCTGAGTTTCTAGGGCAGGGCGCACCTCGATTTCGATCTCGTCATAGATGTTTTCGTCGGACATTTTGGGTGGTGTTTTACTGGTCGTCTGTACTCCTATAGGAAAATTGTTGGTAGGTAGAGAATGGCAAGGCTTCGGAGAGATCGCGCAATCATTTGTCAGAAATGTTCGAAGTTAGAGTTGGTGGCGCGATGCGTGAAGATCTGGGGTTCTGAACCAATATCGGCCAGCATGACTAAGCAGTCTCGAGAGATACATGTACCTATTCCACATAGCCTCTTAACACGTTGAACACGCCCTATGGACTTGGCGAGATGTATAGAAACATTTCATAGCCACTTGACCGTGAGTGGATGAACCAAGCCTCGAAACACAACCAAACACAATTATGGAAGCCACCAACCTCATCAACCGCGTGGACAAGATCAGCGGCCACTGGCAACCAGAACATCTCATGACAGTGGACTCTTCACACACACTCAAACTCGCCAAAATCGAAGGATCTTTCATCTGGCACTGCCACCCAGCCACAGATGAAGTTTTCTACTGCGTTTCTGGTGGTCCGATGAAACTCGAACTCTCCACAAAGGCGACTTCACCGGAGCACGCCGAAGAACTTGGAGCAGATCAGACAGTGGAGCTCAGAGTCGGCGACATCTTCAAGGTCCCTCGTGGAGTGCAGCATCGTCCTATTGCGGACGTCGAGACGGGAATTTTGATGATCGAGAAGGTTGGGACTGTGAATACCGGTGATAGAGAGGGGCATGAGTTGACGACTGAGTTGAAGGGCAATGAGGTCTAGGGTGGATGGCAAAGTAAGCAGATGGTGTTGATCTTTTTGGAGTGTCCGGAGATGACATAAGGTGGCTTGTGTTGTTATCGCATCCCAGAGAGTCAAGAATTGTCCTTCCTTCGGCTATTTTCCATCGGAGGTGGCCGTCGATTCATGGTGACACATGGGTTTTTCCAAATTCTTTCGATTGATCAGACGCAATTTTCTTTCCGCATGCTCTGCCTCTATCTGGACTGTCTATAGAGACAAGACCAAGCGGCGTCTTTTACATCATTGCCATTACCCGGTAGGCAAGCTTGGACCTCTTGTCAATCTATGGGTGGATGTTTCGATGCCTTATCGTGCATGCGGTTGGGAGGCCCAGAACTTTTTGATGTTTTTTCTTTCCATTGCATTTTTCTACCCCTGCAATGCCTACATGAAGCATCGACCGCTAGTATATTTACTCTGACAAGACGTCCTCGCGATCATTCCAAGACCGCGTGACCATCAGCATCATCATTGACATCCTTCCAGGGCAACCGGAAGCCGATCCGCAAGTGGGGACCGTTGCCAACTAGCTCACCATCTCGCAAAGACTACATTACCAAACTTTTGCCGGACTGAGCATCCTTGCGGCTGGTCATCATTCATTCAGCAACAATCATGGAATCATACGAACGACGCCCGTCTTCCAACAAGGGCTCAGATACCTTTGACCGCTGGAGAGGCCAGTCGCCAACCGGATCGCAAAGGCGAAAGCTATCCTTCCAACCGTGTGCTAACTGGGAACCGGTCATTGCCCAGGAAGACACTCCGCCTCAGGCATTCGAAACCAGCAAAAGCACCCGAATCGTCCAGGTTGCTGTCGCTGTCTTGTACTGCTTGTTCGCTGCTGGAGTCGTCTTTGGATATGCCGCCTTGAAGCCAGTTCTGGTCGATGCGGGCGTCTACAAAGACAAATGTACCAAAGATGAACTTCGAGCCGGTGTCTGGGTATGCTACGAGCAGGAGGTTCGACTGAACTTGATGTTCACCGTCGCAGCCGTCAGTACTAACATGTGCGCTCTGCCTGTTGGAACTATTCTGGACAGATACGGTCCAAGATTTGCAAGCTTGGTCGGCGTTTTCTTCCTGACTCTCGGCGCACTGCTTATGGCTTTTGCGAATGATCTTCCCTTCGATGGGTACATTCCAGGCTACCTGTTTCTGGCACTCGGCGGACCTTTCATCTTCATTCCATCTTTCCAATTGAGTAATACTTTCCCGAATCACTCTGGTCTGATCCTGGCTCTCTTGACTGGTGCTTTCGACACTAGCAGTGCGGTTCTTCTGGGTTATCGCCTCATATACCAAGGCACAAACGGCGCATTCAGCCCGAAGAAGTTCTTCTTGCTCTACCTTGTCGTTCCTGTCCTGATCCTGCTGGCTCAACTATTCATCATGCCGAGTGAGTCGTACAAGACTCTTGGTGAGACGGTCCAGCAAGTCGAAAGCAACGGCTCTACCGGTAGCAACACCGGCGACCACGACGCCCTACGTGCCAACGGTTCAGAAGAAGAATTTTCTCTGTTGGGCTCCAAAAACGCAGAAACTCAAGCCCAAGCCGAACAACAGAAAGCCGCCAGATCCGGAGTCTACGGCGCCCTGCACGGAAAGACAGCCGCCCAACAAATCGCCTCACCCTGGTTCGTGCTCATCACTCTGTTCACAGTAATCCAAATGCTACGAATCAACTACTTCGTCGCCACCGTCCGCACTCAATACACCGAAATGCTGCAGTCGCCCTCCCGTGCAGTGCAAGTGAACGAATTCTTCGACATCGCTCTCCCGCTAGGCGGAGTCATTGCCGTACCTTTCATCGGCCTCGTCCTCGACCACACCAGCACGACCTTTGTCCTGGGTCTCCTTGTCACTCTCGCAACTACAATCGGAATCCTGGGCGTGATCCCGCAAATGTGGGCCGCGTACGCCAACATCTGCCTCTTTGTCATCTACCGGCCACTGTACTACACCGCCGTCTCGGACTACAGCGCCAAAGTCTTTGGTTTCGCTACTTTCGGCAAGGTCTACGGTTTGGTCATCTGTCTCGCGGGAGTTCTCAACTTCTTCCAAGCCGGTCTGGACGCTTTGACGCACAAGACCTTCGGGAACGATCCAATCCCTGTGAACGTGATTTTGATGGGATCGGCTTTGATTGTTGGAATCGCCCTTGTGGGCTACGTCGCACGTAAGAGCTATACTATGCACAGGGAGAAGTTGGAGGAGGAGGCTGAGAGTGCGCGTGAGACTCTTATGCCAGACGCTGATGTTGAGAACACCGAAAGGCCTCATGGCCACGAGACTTATGGTACGGCTTGAGCATGGACTGCAGCACCACGTGCCTACGACATGTATATGACGATATGTATGTAGCATAATATTGTACTTTTGAGAAGTCACCAGCACCGAGGCTCCGATACTTACATGTACCCTAAGCCTCTACCCACGCCGATAGACAGTCACCTAATGAAAACTTCATAACCGACACTATGTCCATCTTGATCATAGCAAACTTCTTGCAAGACGTCTGCGCGACCTCATTCCCTTTCTCACATCACACCCTAGTTAAGTTCTCCCTGGAAACTCCCTCAAAGGCACCGCCTGCCCATACGGCTCATGAGGCTGCCCGCCCCATTCATCCCGGCGATACCCAGCATCACTCCCTGCCCACTGTTGCTGTTTCTTTTCCTTCTCGCCATGCCTCCTCGACCACCACCAAGCCATGCCCCTCACGCCAAAGTAAATGACAGCAACCGCCAAAACAACAACCGCATATCTTGGATTATACGATGAATTCCCGGCGAAATTGAACCCCAGTCCGCCATTGACCACGCCAAGCAAGAAAATCGCCGGCCCAAGATAGCGGTGGATCTTGGAAAAGTGGGAGGGGGATTTCGTTTGCTTCCAGGTACGGTGGTGGAGGAGGCCAAGGCCGAGTTGGACGAGGAGGGCGACGAAGATTAAGAGACCGATGATTTGGTGAGCTGAGAGGAAGGATTTGGACTGTTCGAGAGAGGTTTAGCTTTGGGTGGACTTTTGCGTGTGAATTTAGCGTTCGTCCTGCATTACCTTGTTGTATTGAGTCGATAGGTAAATTCCAAGTCCGAAACCGACCGTGATCAGTACGACGGCTAGAATTTGTACGACACCATGCCACAACGCTTTGTGTAGGACTTTCAGCACCAACGAGCCTAGGGGGAACAGAAAGACGAAAGAGCCGAGCATGATGAGGGCGTGTGCTGCTGGTGCGTGACTGCTGTCTGCTGTCATGTCTTTGGCTTCGCTCGCGCCGTGGAGTTCGTAGGTGCCGTTCTTGCTGTTGGGTAGTGGTACTGCACCTTCTTCCGTAGAGGTGGCAGCGGTCATGTCCATGGTGAAGTGGCCGTAGAAGTCGTGGCGACGCATGGGAGCCGTGAGGGACGAGGAGTGCATTTCCTTGCTTGGACCAACGGCAAAGATGAAGGGAGCTGCAGTGTTCGTGAGGTTCAGATTCCCATGTCCCGACAACCATGATGTGCAATTCTTGCACACGGCATCAGCACGTAGCCTCCCGTCGGTGCCAACACTGTTGCTGCCGTTGAGTCCTACAGGCCAGATCTGCTGTAGATCCACGTCTTTGGCATACGATGGTTCGGAGTGTCGAGTAGCTATGCGTGGGCTGACAGTCACACCGGTTCCATTCTCACTGGCGTAAGCAGCAAAAAACAAAGAGTCTTTCATTTCAGATCCAATGCCGACGGCCGCCCAGGCCTGTCCAGCCGGTGCCTCCAGATGGAAGTATAGATCGCCTGTGGCCTTGACGGCATTGAGGGCGAAAACGAAAGTCTGGTCCGTGGAAGAAGATCGGAAAACGAATGTTGAAGCATCGGTGGCGTCTGCGGCCGCGAAGGCCTGGACTGCGACATGTGCAGCGGCAGAAAGGATATGTTTCAATCTCATTGTAGTTGAGTGAGACGCGAGTGCTATGAGACCTTTTTCGTAATGGCGGATAAGAGATTGGGGATTGAGAAAGGAGATAGACGTGAGGACATAAGAGATAATTAGCTTGCTAGCACTTGTAAGGCAATGCTTTGAAGTAGAAACCAACCTCGACGAGTTGTGGCGTGCTATGAAGCGCCCTCGGTACCTATGCATTTCTTCACGATTGGCAGCGTGAGATCTATTGTTGGTTGGGGGTACGTCTGTCGTGAGACGGGGCTGGCGCTTAGAAGCAAGCCCGTACACAATGCTTCTGATAGGCTGGCAAAGCGACAATGCAAACATCGACTGTACTGGTGACCACACAATCAGTTCTCAGAGGTAGAGTAGGCGCTAGCAATCGTCGGTGGTTCCTTGCGAAAATGCTGTATAATATCTACCCTGTCGTTTTTCAATATTGCTGCGTGGTTGGATGTCCGGACTTTCCTTGGTGCAGCATAAGATAAACAAGGCTGGTCGACACCATTCTCCGAAGTCCTCTAGATGATCACTGAGAATCATGCCAATATGCACAAAGCATCGAGAAAATGCTCAGTACGTACTCCAATGCGGTTTGCCGTCTATGGTCCCGCGCCAGAATAGCAACAACGCTCATGCTGCGTTAGATGTGTGCAGCAAATTCGTGTTGAATATGCCAGTAGACCGATCACAGATCAGGCATGGCAAAGCATACGTGAGAACGCTGCGACAGATGCGCGTGTGGTGCCCGTTGTTCCGGTAGTAGGGAGCTCTGCCCTCAAGAAATCACTTCTCACAACGGGATTCTTTGAACTTCCAAGTCTTTCATCGTCTTTCACAGGTCCCAACACTCACCCCACTTTGCCCTCGATCAGCTTCTTGCCATGCGCGCGAACCACACTGTCCAGAATACCGCGGATTTGACTGCACCCATCAAGACCAACGGAAATCATAGATTCCAGCCTCGCCATGTGCACTTTTGTCTCGAGAATCAAGCTGCAAATCCTGTCGTCGGCCCCACTGCTTGCGATTGTCAAGAATGGCAGTTCTTGCTCCTCCAATCCGTTCAAGTCCAGCAATGGATCCGCCTCCTCTTCCTTGTCTGCATAGCTAGCAGTGGTGGCCACGGTCGTTGCTGCGATGTAATCTGTCATGGGAATACCAGCATCCACGAGCGCAAGAGTGGCGGCATTCAAGCAGGCGGCGAGTAGTGATCCGTCTTGTGAGAGGATGTGAAGGTTGAGAGTTATGATGCTGTGCGGGTAGAGGTGTAGAAGGAGCGTGCTCTCAAAGGCAGACGCGATTGTGTGTTGCATCTCGCTAGTACGCCTGTGTATTTGTTAGCAAGACGTTATGGCTAAGTGATAGTTCAATATCGCATACTTGTCGCTTCGCGCCCTCTTCTTCCTGTCCATGCCTGAAAAGCCGGCAAAGTTGACCTCTACTTCGATCCTCGCCTTGTCTCCTTGCGACCTTCCTCCACCGCCACCGCTCTTCTGTTCCTGTGGTCCAGCGACAGTGCAGATGATCTTCGTGTTACCCATTTCGAAGTAACTGGACCCATCTGCTGCTGCTTGCGTGCTCATCTGAGCTTGAAGACGGCGCAGCTCGTTCCATCGGCGGCCGTCCAGGCGCAGATGCGCCAATATGTAGGTCGAAGTATCCAGAGGCATGTTGTTTGATTAATGATTAGATTGAAATGGTTTCCCCGACCGAAAGCGACCGCCGCTTGAATGCGACAAATTTCGAGAAGCGAGCTTCCCACCGTCACTTTCGCGCGCTGGCGTCACAAACAAGGGAAAGCGGGGACATCGCGTCTGCCTGCAAGCTGCCTTTAGCAACCTTTCACTTCAGACGAACACTTCAAGCAACGCCACTTCTTGACTTTGTGTTTGCTTTGGTCAAAAGACGCGTCACAAACGGTCCGTCACTCAACTCATTCCATAAAAACATGCAAGATGGCAGCCCGTACTTTAGGCACGCCAGAACAACGCCGCCTCGCATTAGAAGAACGCGTCAACATCGCGGAGGGTGAGGATTCAGAAGACGACCTCGACATTATTCCAGGCCACGACAAGGACGTCAGCTTCGACGAATACATGGACCAGATCGGCATGAACAATCGCGACACCGTCCAGGTGAGTTCCGACGATGGCGAAGACGTGTCCAACAACCGCAAGCGCAAAGCCAAAGGGGAGAGAGTTGCTTTCACGGATGATGAGGATAGCGATGCTGCCTTCAAGACCTTTCAAGCGCGCAAAACAGTGAAACGCAAACAGGAAGCTGCACAGCGAGCGAAGACCAAGAAAAAAGCGAACAAGAATTCCATGGTGGGCAAGAGGCAAAAGACTGTTCTCGACCCGAACAAACGAATAGAAAGGCACTACGACGACCCTATTGACGATGACGAGGCTCTTATGGAGAGCACTCTTCCGGAGTATCTGCAAAGTCGTCGTGTCGCGATGTCACTCCAACGCGACGAACTTGGCGATGCTGGACTCCAATTCCCACCCGACTACGAAGATGTCGAATTCTCAGACGACGAACGCCTCGAATCGCTCAAAGAGCGACCCGCCATATCTGAACACATGCAGCCTCGCGCTCCGTACGAGGATATCGACCTACCTGCTTCTGGTGGTTCCATACCTGCGCCTATTGCTCAGTTCTTGCGCCCATACCAAGTTGAAGGCGTTGCGTTCTTGCATGAGCTTTTCGTCTACCAGAGAGGTGGTATCCTAGCCGATGATATGGGTCTTGGCAAAACGATTCAGGTCATCGCTTTCTTGACGGTGCTCTTCGGCAAGACCGGAGACGAGCGTGACAACAAGCGGATGCGCAAGATGCGGCGCCAGCACGATGACCAGTGGTATCCGCGAGTCTTACTTGTCGTGCCTGGCACTCTAGCGGCGAATTGGGAGAATGAGCTCGACAAGTGGGGTTGGTGGCATGTCGATACCTGCATGGGCGACAAGAAAACATCCGCCCTCGAGGTTGCGGCCAGCGGAAGACTCGAAATCATGATCACGACGTACGATACCTACCGCACTCATGCAAGCGCCATCAACACTGTCAGGTGGGATTGCGTCATTGCCGACGAGTGCCACAAAATCAAAGAGCGCACTTCAGAGACCACCAAGACAATGAACAATATCAACGCACTTTGCCGTATAGGCCTCACGGGTACAGCCATTCAGAACAAGTACGAAGAACTATGGACCCTCTTGAACTGGACCAATCCTGGCGCATTTGGTCACTTGTCCAGCTGGAAGTCTTGGATTGCAATTCCTCTCAAACTCGGGCAAAGCCACGACGCAACGTACGCCCAACTGAAGACGGCCCGCGAAGTTGCGCAGAAGTTGGTGAACAACTTGCTTCCGAATTACCTCCTTCGCCGGTCAAAATCGCTGATTGCTGATCAACTACCCAAAAAGAGCGACAAGGTGGTGTTCTGCCCGCTGAGCGAGACGCAAGAGCTTGCATACAACAACTTCTGCGACACCGAGATGTTACGGTGCATTCGCGATGCTCATGAACCATGCGATTGTAACTCCGGGAAGAAGCAGGGTTGGTGCTGCTACACACACGTTGATGGGACCAAATGGCAGCATTTCGTCTTCCCAGCTCTCCATACATTCCAGAAAATCGCCAACCATTTGGCGCTGCTACTTCCGGCAAGTCCCGACGGAGGCGAAAAGCACGAGAGAGAGCTTGACATGCTGAAGATGGCTACGCCAATTGTGTGGCAGGAGCTCTACAGCAATCGCGAAAACATCATCCTCAACACGAATCCGCAATTCTGTGGCAAATGGCGCATACTCAAGAAGTTACTGGCGCTCTGGCACCAGAACAGTGACAAGGTTCTTATCTTTAGCTACTCTGTTCGCCTACTCAACATGCTTGAAATGCTTTTCAAGATGACTACGACATACAATGTCTCTTCGCTTTCTGGCAAGACGCCCAACGACGAGCGACAGGTAAGTCTGATCATCGTTCCTACAGCAGTATCACTTCAGAGTTCAGTGCTAACCAAATGCCGCAGACTATGGTCGACGACTTCAATTCAAACCCAAGCGCTTTTGTCTTCCTCATCTCAACCAAGGCTGGTGGTCTTGGCCTGAACATCACTTCCGCCAACAAGGTTGTCATTGTTGACCCCAACTGGAACCCGGCGTACGACCTTCAAGCCCAAGACCGTGCCTACCGCCTGGGCCAGACCCGCGATGTCGAAGTCTTCCGCCTCATCTCAGCGGGTACAATCGAAGAGATTGTGTACGCACGTCAAATCTACAAGCAGCAGCAAGCAAACATCGGCTACAACGCTTCGGTCGAGCGCCGCTACTTCAAGGGTGTGCAAGATCAGAAAGATCTCAAGGGAGAGATCTTCGGTTTGGCCAACTTGTTTGCACCTACTAACAGTGAGGAGATCAAGCTCCGCGACATCTTCAACAAGACCAACATCGCCGAATCTCGTGCCGGAGTCGAAATTGCCGGTCTTGAGCTTGAAACCTCACGCAGTGTGGATGATGACGAAGAGCACGAGTGGAATGAAGATACGGCCATCTCTCAGCTCGCGCAAGAGATCATCGACGAGCCAGGTACCCGCCGCAAGAAGACCGGCGAAGGCATCAAGAAGCCTGACGGAGTGATGGCCATTCTCGCCGGTGCAGGCGTGAAGTACACACACGAAAATGCAGAGGTCATCGGCACCAGCAAAGTCGAAACCCGAATTTCCTCCCGGGCGGCAAAGGCCGGCGGAGATGCTGACTGGAACCGCGAGCGTGCTTTCGTGCCTAGTCAGCCCTCGCAGGTCGACGACGGCACTGCAGCGGTGCACCCGCACGCTAGACCGACGAATTCCGACGACGAGGACAGCCCGGAGGAGGGCGAGCGGATCCGCTACAGATACAACCCTACGGAAGACGTGCGCAAGCGCCAGTTCTGCTCTCTGGCAAAGTCTCTCGGCTTCGACAATGTTAGTGATTTTGCTTTGGTAGTCGAGAGCTGGACCCAGGAGCAACGTCGAACGGCTCTTGATCGTTTCTATGCCAGCAGAAGGGCCGCTTTGGCCAAGTCGTGAAGTGATGGTGGGGTTTCAAGGAGTTTTGCTTGTGGCGGGGTGGAGCCAGGAGTTTGGTTGATTCAGTACTTCATTGTGATACCCAAAGGCTTTGTTAGGTGACCTACTTTTACAGTGACCAGTAGTTAGTAGTCAGAATCGATTCGCTCTTTTGAGAACCCTCTCCGTTGAACATTGAGCTAACTCGTCGGTAGTAGCATGTTCATGTCATACTGGGAGCTGCTGATACTGCGACATGCACAGCCTATATCAGCTCAACCTGACGGGATACTATGTCCTCCTTAGCATCTCACCTGCATAAACATGACATCAACATGCGAGCACACACTTCGCCATCAACCAGACTGCCGTCTCTCAACGGAGCAGCACCTGTCTTAATACGCTAATTATTGCACATATTCCTCCAAGTCTTCACCCAAACCCTAACCCTGATACGTGCCTCCAACACTCTCGGTGATGATTCTCGCGCACTCTCCCGGCATGCTCAACATTGGACTATGCCCGCTCTCCAAAGCCACGACTTCCACAGCATCGCGACCGCCTTTACGGCCCTCGGTTGACCGACAGACCTCGACGCACTTGTACTACGCTTTAAGAGACAACGCTCGATCGTCGTTGCACACTACGTAAGTGACCGGGAACTCGGAGCTGCCATTGTGCTTTGTAGGCGTCCTGAAAGCCTCAAGCGCATGCGGGAGAAGAGCAGCAACGGCAGTCTCAGCAATGGAAAGCTCGACATCGTGGTAGAAAAACGGGATCGGGTCGGGGCTGATCAAGGTCGAACTCTAGTTGGTTGTTGTCAGGGCCGGATACCGCAGTCTTTGCATCTGATTTTCCATACTTTTACTTGATCATTAGTCCTCTCACTGCTTCCTTGCACGCTCACCAGTGATTGGCCTTTCGCAATGATGAAGGCTGATATGCAGACCACTCGAGGGATTGTGAGTTTTTGTTGTGGAGTCAACGAAGCGAGCGCTTCGAAGCCGGGTATTCCGCCGTAGGAGTGGAAGACGGGGACGATTGAAGTGGCGCCTTCCGCAATGGCGTCAATTACAGCCTGTTTGACCGACGAGACGTCTGCATCGAAGACTCCAGGAAGGGGTGACGTGCTCGAAGAAGGCAGCTTTGGTGCGGAAGTTGGGTGACCGGCTGAGCGCAAGAGCTTCACCAAGAGATCCCAATGTGAAGACTGGTGATAGGCTCCGTGGACGAGGATGATGTACGGTTTGGCCATGATTTGTCGTGATTGATTGCGCATGTATGTAAGTAGAGACCGGCCGGAGTCCTGGCAGCTTGGAAGGAAGGCCCTAGATATATCATGTAGTTGGGCACTCCTCCTCCCACAGTACGATGCTGACCCGGCTGACACCGGTCAATGCAATGCAGTCATGAAGATTATTCAGCTACGATACTATACTGTAGCCCGACGCTGCATACAGTACATGTATGTGTATTTCCAGAGTTTAGTATGCACCTGTTGAGTTAACACTTCCTGACAAAATATCTGTCATACCTGTCTCTGCGGTATCGTAAATGAGAGCTGGCTTTGACTCTTGAGATTCAATAGTGTAAAACTCAGTCAGTACCTATATCACTTCCAGAGGTACAATGAATCTCAAATTGGCTCGGCCTCCGGGAGAGATGTTCTTCCGTGATCAACTTGTGCTGAAGAGTAGTGAATCGCCCGGATTGATTATGATCATTACGCCGAGCAGGAAACATATGGTCCTACCTTGTCAAGGTTCATGTATGTATTCTGTAGAGACTCCTTGCACTGATTAATTTTAATTTACATGTGGATGTAGTCTGGCGGGTATATCGGCTAGAAAGGTCAAGCGTTTCCCTTCCTGGGGTAGGTAGATGTAGGTATGATGCGGGATCAAGGTGGATGCCTCATGCAGGCTGCAAGGCTACACTACTCAACCAACGGAAGCACATGCAGTAACCATCCCACCTTCCAACAGACCAGATCAGACATCGCTGCCACTCCACTCTACTCCTTCGACTGCTGTCAATCGCTTTGTACTGCCCGTGGGCAATCTTGTACCATACATCGCCATCTCTACCACGCGCTCTCTTCTCCTCCAGCCTCCGGCCTCCTCCTCCAACCCATCACGACCGAGGCTGCAACTTACGCCCGTATGACGTTCAAGCTCTGCTGACTTTGAATCCTACCTACATTACTTGTCTCCATCCTGCCAAATACACGCGCCTGACCCGCTGCACCATTCCTTGTGCCGAGCCCAGCAGTCGCCAAACTATACTATATGACCTGACTTCACCCAAGCCCTCTGCTCGACAAGGCGCCGCGTGACGCCCTCGCTCCCGTCCTACACCCCAAGGCAGGCCTGCCGACTCCTTTGCAACAGACCCAAAAACTACAATCGCATCGCGATATACCATGAACTACGTGCGCGGTCTCGGTTCGAGCGTCTCGACCGCCTGGAACAGCATAAACCCGGCAACACTCAGTGGTGCGATCGACGTCGTCGTCGTGGAGCAGGAGGATGGCTCGCTTGCCTGTTCGCCATTCCACATCCGCTTCGGCAAGTTCAGTCTACTTCGCCCATCCGAGAAGAAGGTGGAATTCAAAATCAATGGAGAGAAGCAGGAATTCCCCATGAAGTTGGGCGATGGAGGAGAGGCATTCTTCGTGTTCGAGACGAAAGAGAGTATACCCGAGGCGTTGCAAACCAGTCCACTGGTCAGTCCAGCTACCAGTCCGGATCTGAGACCAAGCGCGGTCAACACACCTGCGCTGCAAGAGCCAGATCCCTTTGAGCTCGAAGATAACGTCGTGGAAAATGCGGCTGTGCCAGATGGCGGTGTTGGGTTGAAGGCCACCCCCGGTGATAGGAGGAGCGCTAGCGACGGTATTGTTGCGCCGTCGATTTTGAAATCCAAGAGTGAGGGCGGTGAGGTGCCCATGTCGTCCATGGCGGATCAGTCAAAACGACACAATCTATCGGGAGATCTTGCGGGTTTAGGACAGCGACTGACGCCCCGACTCGAGCGAACCGCAACGGACGGAGACCTGCCCTCCGCCAAAGCTGCCATAAAGAAATCCCTAAATCGATCTGAACCGCTGGACTCCTTACTCCCAACAAGATCACCCTCGCCTCTGCCAACATCCACAAATCGCTCCGCCAGTCCATCGAAAGACGAGGCTGTGACGAGAGCAATCAATCTGTCGAAGAAATTATGGACTTCGAACATCGCTACGCAAGTGACGGACTCTGGCGATTTGATGCTCGACATGACAGGCTACAAGAGTGACACAAGCGAGGCGCTTCAAGCAGAGGGCATCGCGAGGCGATTGCTGTCAGAAGAATTGGAAGGTCCCTACGACATTGGAGCCTTGATTGGCGCGGATGAGAAAGGCAATCTCTGGATATACAGCAGCGAAGAGGCGAAGCAGGCAGCAGCAAAGAAGGCAGCAGCTGATGGACTTGGCGCTCTGCAAGCCGGATTCCAGTCGACAGATGCGCTCTCGGATCCGGGATACCATAGCGACGATGCGCGCACTGATTCAACCGGGGAATACTCTGGAACACATTACCGCCGGGACAGCGACAGCGCGGTTGGGATGACTTCTCACCCTTCGTCTCCTGCTCCAGCAACAGCAGCTGGTGACCCGAATCGCAACTACGCAAAGACGCTTCGCTTGACTTCTGAGCAACTAAAAGGCATGAATCTCAAATCTGGAGGCAACCCAATGACCTTCTCTGTCAACCGCGCAACGTGCTCGGCGACATTGTGGTACTGGAAGCATGATGTACCCATCGTCATCTCTGACATCGACGGCACGATCACCAAGAGCGATGTTCTTGGTCACGTGTTGACGTCGATTGGTCGCGACTGGACACATCAAGGTGTGGCGAAGCTCTACACCGAAATCTCAGCCAATGGCTACAACTTCCTTTACCTCACGTCGCGCAGCGTGGGTCAAGCAGACACGACGCGCGGGTATATCGATGGGGTTGTTCAGGATGGCTACAAGCTTCCCAAAGGTCCTATTATTCTCAGCCCAGACCGCACGATTGCTGCGCTACGCCGCGAAGTGTATCTTCGCAAACCTGAGATCTTCAAGATGGCCTGTCTGCGGGATATCATGGCCCTGTTTGCGGGACATGGTGGCACGAATGACACGCATGCGTCTGCTGCTCAAGGACTCACCCATCTTCCACCCGGAACAACGCCTGGACGAAGCAAGGGTGGCAGTCCATTCTACGCTGGCTTTGGCAACCGGTTGACAGACGCGCTTAGCTATCGCAGTGTCAACATTCCCTCGACGAGAATCTTCACCATCAACTCCAACTCTGAGGTCAGTCTTGATCTGTTGAGTTTGAACAAATACAAGACTGGATATGCCAGCATGCGCGAGATCGTGGACCACTATTTCCCGCCGATTGGCCTGCGTTTACTGGTGGAAGGTGGTGCGGAGGACTTCACCGACTTCAACTATTGGCGAACCAAGCCTCTGGACATTGTGGACTTTACGGACTCTGAAAGCGAATCCGGGGATGCTGACGAGGAGCTGGCTGCAGGCGCGAACTCGCTTGAGCTCGACAGAACACAAACGAGCACAACTGCGGAGAGCGTGATCCTGAGCGAGGACGAAGCCGGAAGTGAGATGATGGATTCTTACCTCAGCGAAGCTAGGCCAAGCCTGGACAACTCCATTTATGAGAGTATAGATGAAGGTGACGAGGAAGATCTCACCGAGTCAATGCTAGAAGATGACGAGTACGAGGGCGAAGACGAAGAAATCGCAGGGAGAGTGACGCCACCTCGAGACACAAGCATAGAGCGACGCCTGGGCGGAAACACCCCCAGAAGATCTGGCGCTAGATGATGCACTACTGTACAGGACGTGGATGCATCGGTAGGAGTGCTTTTGAGCGGGCGTTAATGGTGGATTTGTCCTCCAAATGGGTGGCAAGGCTGTACGGATAATAATTGCGCTGGGTAATCGAGTGTACGACATCAATGGTTGAGTGGGTTTAGTGCTTTCCGGTTTTCGGATGTGAACTGGAGCTCTCACGTGTGGACCACGTTTCACCCCTTTGTCTATGTAATAAAGCTAATTCTCTATTGTACTTCCCTAGGATTTCGAGTCGTTTTGCTTCCACGATACCATGGGAGTGGTTTACGTGATTATTGTCTCTACGTGGATTCCCACAGTAATACCTGTTGAGTACTGTATTCGTATACGCGTCGATTTGATTATTTCGTACCTCGCCACTGAAACATACCATGTAGGTAACGGCTGGGTTCGTTGTTGTTGTCGTCGTCACGATTATGATCACATGCCTCGGCACAACGTCATCCCAAGGTTTCGCGCCACTGGAAATCAACGGCGAATTATTATTAGTCCGGCGTGTCCGGCATCTAGGCACACGACCTCTTTCTTCATTCTACTTTTTCCTGCCCGTCCTGTTTCGCCGCCATTTCCTTCCTCCTCTACCGTCGCCCAGCAGGCTCCAGCACTGTCACTTCTAGCTACTGGTCTTCGCTTGTACATAGCATCTTCGCGAATCGCATCTGCTCTGCACCATTTCACACAACCTCTGGCCTTTTTCCTGCCTCATTCACCCTAACGTATCCGGAGAAGCCTTTCCGAGCGAGCACGCGACACCGGTGTCGATCACTTTCACTCAGCAGAACACCCAAAATCCGGCAGAACGAGATGTCTTCCTACTTATCATCCCTCAACCCCGTGAACACTTTCCCGGGCTACAACGGCAAATACGACGTGGGTACAGTCGATGTCGAAATCCCCATCTCGGATCTGCCGGCGGCGAGCGACGCCCCTGAGGGTGCCGTTGCGACCGTAGCATTCCGAATCTTCTACCCTTGCCAAACACCTGGAAAGGGCGAAACCCACCGGCCGGTCCGCTGGGTGCCTCAGCCTCAGCGAGAGACGATCAACGCATTTGCAAAGTTTCTGGGCGCTGGAAGCAAGCTGGCCAGCTTCATCTCGTTTATGCCGCAGCATCTTTTCTGGATCAAGCTTCCTGCGCACAGGAATGCGGCAATGCTTCAACCGCCTACAGCTACGAAGAGATGGCCGGTGACAATGTTTAGCCACGGATTGGCTGGGAGTCGGAACACATACTCTTACATCTGCGGCGACATGGCCAGCAAAGGCATGGTGGTAATCGCGTTGGACCACAGGGACGGCAGCAGCCCGCTTCAGCACGTGCGAGCAACTGCAGACACTCCTGCGTGTTCGATTTCGGCTGTAAAGATCCCGCACACACCGAGTGCGGAAACGTTCGAAGGAAGAGACAGACAACTCCGAATCAGACTATGGGAAGCCAGCATGGCGTTCGAGGCGCTGATGAAGATTGACGCTGGGCAAGAAGTGGAAAACATGGACGAGAACACGAGCTGGTCGAAGAAAGAGCGAACCGAAGTTTTGGGACAATTCGAGGGAAGTCTGGACATCCACCGCCCGGGCACAGTGAGCTGGGCAGGACATTCGTTCGGCGCAGCGACCACGGTACAGCTGCTGAAGAGCATATTCTATTACCGGGAAAAGCCAGCAGATGCTACCAAGCCGCTCATCATGCCGAAGTCCGACGCTGCAATCGTCCAGCAGATCATGCCCGAATCGCCAACCCTGCTGCTCGACATGTGGTGTCTGCCGTTCCGCTCTCCCGATCAACGCTGGCTTCTCGAGAGACCATTGCCATCGTACCACCAAGGTGGTCCGCAGGGCGACAACATCCTCTCGGTACTATCCGAAGGCTTCTTCAAATGGAGAGAGAACTGCGACGTGACCAAACAGATTATCAGCCCGCCACGAACGTTGGCCAGGACTTCTACCGACGGCCCACAACCGTCCGAGAAAACCAAACTCCCTCCCAATCTAGAGCGCCTGCGCGACGACTCCCCAGCATCCTCCATGCGCGACTCCGGCTACGCGTCCGACGATTCCACGCAACAGGCCACGAGCAAAACATCGCTAACCAGAACCAAAGGCCCGCACATGTTCTACCCGCTGCACAGCCAGCACTTCAACCAGAGCGATTTCGGCGTCCTCTTCCCCTGGATCACCAAGAAATTCGCCAAAGCCGAAGAGCCGGAATACATCATCGACCTCAACGTGCGTGCGATGGTGCAAGTGATGCGCGAGGCAGGAATCGAAATCGGAGACGGACCGGACTCGGAGATCCTCGATGCGGGCAAGGAATTGAGAAACTGGGTGCACATTCCTCTCGGCGGGCCTCAAGAGGCCAATGTTCCTGCCGCGGTGGGCAGGAGGATGAGTTCGGCCAACCAGACCCCGAATGACAGCGCGGCGGTCGGATCTGGCAGCATGGAGATGTGAAAGGAGGGCATCGAAGTGCGATATGTTGATTGAGGGTTTCTTCTTCCTTTTTTCTTTTATTGCATGGAACGGAGTTTTTGCATTTGGATTTCGTTTTGATACCCTTCGCATTTATGGTTTTTCTGGACTAAAGCAGCAGCATCTTGTTTTTTTCTCTTGCATATCGTTTTTCGCGCCGACTTGGGAAATACACATACACAGTCAGGGTCTACAAACGCACATATACACAGGCATAGAACTGAACTCGTTTCACAAACGTCCACCTTTACCGCGTGGATTCCGTGAACCACGTCAAAGCACGAATACACCGCCGTTTCTGCGCTTGCCTTACCTTTGCGATGATCGCGGACCTTCCTCGCCGCCAGTGAAGTTCAGTGTCCAGTGTTCGAGGCGGCTGCAAGACTGGGGCGTTAAGCCACGATGAATGCGCCGACTCGAGCGGCACCCGAACGTCTCATTCGCGACGAGTCCACGTCGCGATAACCTTACCGAGGAAACACAACCTGCCTCAAAACGAAAGCATTCTTCCGTCCAATGGTTGCACTTCCCAAGGCCAGTGCTCTGCAGTCACCCATCGACCGGCTCGCCTGCAACACCAGCCCACATCTCGAGCAGTTACTAGATGCCAACACAGCAGAGCTCTCCCAACAAGCAACACGCGTTCCTGGTTTCCCACCATCGATCGACCCAAGAAGCGAAGGAAATCGAGATTGAATCCGATTGTGCCCGCAAAGCAGAGGCGGGCACCTCGTGGGCTCCGCAGCACAAACTGGGAGATTGGCTCTCTCCCGTGTCCGACGCAGTACCACAGAAACACCAGGGCGGTACCCGTGAAGCAGGTTTCTTGCTCGCCGCCTCGGCCTACGCAAAAGGTCGAGCCGGCTGCTGGGCTTCCAGACAGACTGCTTCTGCCTCTCGTAGCTGTCCTTCGTTATACGAGCTCGGCCACGCCAACGCCGCGATGTGCTGCGCTGTACTTCCCAGATTGCATGGAGCATGAGTCTAACCGTCGGATACTGCGTGCACGGCTCGGGTGGTGTGCTGTCTGGGAAACGATCCTAGCGGGGACGCAACAACGAGATCCCGCGTAGTATTCGACGTAGGCGAGATGGGAGGAAAGGCGGTGATGGTGGTGATGAGTTGTCCCGCCTTTACGGTGCTCAGAGCAGCACAGAGCGGGCATCTTGGAACAATGCTGAGGTCCGGGTCGCTGTACAGCAGCAGGACAGTTTTGTCGGGCTCGCCGGCCCCAACAGAGAGAGCTCTGCAGATTGGGAGGACCAGGTGGTCGGGCGAGCCAACATGAGTTCTTGGGACGCACGATATCAGGTTGCGGTGGGCTGGGAGTGAAGTCGATGGCCGGCCCGCGGGGGTGAGGTCCTTGTCGTCGTTACACAGATGCCTGGTAAGTTCCGGGAGGAAGTCAAGCTTGCAGAGCGGTGAACGACTTGCAGACCTGCAAAGGGATTCTGGGGTTTGCCGAAGCAGGAAGGAGGCAGCCCGGGAAGGATCCGGTGCCCTGGAGGCTGGCCTGGCGTCTGGATGGATGCCAATGCCGCGTTTCAGGAGGACATCCTTAGGTCGTCGAGACCACTACTACCGAGACAGCGCTGCGGTGTCAACCTGGAGCACAGAAGCGCCGGTGAAGGTGGGACCATGGGGGTGGTATCACGGACTGCTGGCCGGATAGGGATGGATCTGAGACCGGCAGGGCTATCAGGTGTGCGTTCGTGGCAGAGATGGAGGCATATGTTGTGCGTCCCAAGGCATGACGCGGCGAGTATATTGTCCGATTCCGTGTTGCGACCGAGGCTGGTGCGACAGGCGGCATGAATGTGTGAGAGGTTGAGCTACTGTACTGTAGCGATAGAGCTCGGATCGCCCATGCATGGAATGGGATATCATCTCGTGGCAGCCCGCCTGTTCCACGACTGTCCTGCGGATGGCCTCTGGCTGTGTTCTGGGTAGGGTTGGACACCACCCGCCAATGTGGTTCGGGTATGTGTGGCTGCATGTCTCCATGGAGCTTGGCATGGGTTGTGTTATTTCAGTGGAAGGATGCGTTCCAGGTTGACGAGCAGTTCCGGCGTGCTAAGGTTAGGTGTGTGTGTCGTATGGCGTGATACTCTGTCAGTAAGCGTACATGTATACTGTACATGTAAGTATGTCTATCCTTCGTTCGGCGAAGCTGTGTGGGTGTGGAGGTGTTCATGCAATTATTGCCTTGGCCCGGTGGCGTAGGGGTCCTATACTACTGAGACTGTACTGTAGAAGCTTGACGAACTAATGGCACAGTGTGTAATCTGTAGAGACGCCAGGTGCCCTTGCATCGGCACGGGCGGAATCTTTCGTAGTAGTTTCATAGCTGGTGCTACTGCACTTGGACTGATGATTGCATTCACGGCGGCGATAATAGTAGTAGTAGTAGCTCAGCACCGTGAACATGGTGCATAAGAGCTTCAATACGGAAGTCATATCCGGCCGTTCTCGTCGAGCTCTAGCGTGACAGGCCGTTGGGATTGGTCGAAAGGACTACTGCAGTACGGACATGGAAAGGGAAA
>Ga0265780_10001240_pt1 | contig 36833 bp, 16 predicted proteins | sample P1T30metagenome_FD_192432 | JGI IMG/M metagenome (GOLD analysis project Ga0265780, IMG submission 192432) | Plant litter microbial communities from East Loma Ridge, Irvine, California - P1 T30 | ecosystem: Environmental > Terrestrial > Plant litter > Unclassified | place: USA: California...
GTGGCGCCTCACCCCCCGGCCCCATCTCCGAAAAGGAGAGGGGGCCGGGGGGTGTGAACGTGAACACGAGCAGTGTTTTTAGAGATTATTACTACTTACGGTCGGCTCCCCCTCTCCTTTTCGGAGAGGGGGCCGGGGGGTGAGGCACCCACGGTCGGGAACGCCTACCCAATCTTCCGGGCCGTGTTTATCACGTTCACCCCATTAAACCGCGTGGTAGCCGAGCCGTGGCTCACGGCCGAGCTTTGCGAGGGCTGGCCTTTGCCGTCATTGAAGGCGCCAAACAGGCGATAATCCGAGGCGTCGCAGCTACCGGCGCAGGCACCCCAGAACTCCTGGGTGTTGGCCTGGTAAGCAACGTCTTCGAGCATTTCGGTGATTTTGCCCTTCTCGATAGCGTAGAATACCTGGCCGCCAAACTGGAAGTTATAACGCTGCTGGTCAATGCTAAACGAGCCGTTGCCGGCAATGTAAATGCCTTTGTCCACCCCGCTCACCAGCTCATCTACCGTCTTTTTAGCGGTACCGGGGCGCAGGCTCACGTTGGGCATGCGCTGGAACTGCACATCGCGCCACGACTGCGAGTAGCAGCAGCCATCCGATTCCTTCTGCCCCACGATGTGGGCTTGGTCGCGGATTTTCTCATAGTCCACCAGCTTGCCCTGGTCGATGAGGGTCCACTCCTTGGTTTTTACGCCTTCGTCGTCGTAGCCCACCGCGCCCAGCGAGCCGGCTTGTAGCTTGTCGGCCACGATGTTAACCTGCTTCGAGCCGTAGGGAATATTCTTAGCCTTCCACTCCAGCGTCGCGAAGCTGGTGCCCGCGTAGTTGGCCTCGTAGCCGAGCACGCGGTCGAGCTCCAGCGGGTGGCCCACGCTCTCATGGATGGTCAGGCCCAGGTGGTGCGGGTCGAGCACTAGGTCATATTTGCCAGGCGTCACGCTCTTGCAGGTGATTTTCTGCTTGGCTTGCTTGGCCGCGCGGGCAATGTCTTCCAGGATGTCGTAGCTGTTCTTGTAGCCAATAATGTCCGAACCCGCCGGGCCGGCCACTTTGTCGGCAGCCTGCGGCGTGAGGTACTCGTAGCCTAGGCCCATCGGCGAGCTCATCGACTGCCGCGTGCGGAATTTGCCACTGGCGCGGTCCACCACCGTCACCCCAAAAGTGGGATAAATGCGGTGAATATCCTGGTCGATGTACGAGCCATCGGTGCTGGCAAAGTACTTCTGCTCATTGATTTGGAAGAGCAGCGAGTTTACGAACGACGCGCCGTTTTCGAGCGCCACCGCGTTGGCACTCAGCAGCAAATCAACCTTCTGCTTGATGGGCACCTCCAAGGCGTTCTGCTTGATGGGCGTCTTCCAACTCACCTCGCCGTAGCCCTTTTGGGGAGCTAGCTGCACGGGCTCTTTCTGCACCTTGGCGTTGGCTTTGGCGATGGCCACGGCCTGCTGCGCGGCTTTGGCGATGCCCTTGTCCGACACGTCATTAGTGGCCGCGAAGCCCCAGGTGCCGCCCGCAATCACGCGCACGCCCACGCCGTAGCTCTCCGCGTTGCCGATGCCCTGCACCTGCTTCTCGCGGGTGAAAATGCTTTGGTTGAGGGTGCGCTGAATGCGCACGTCGGCGTAAGTGGCGCCCGCCGATTTGGCGGTATTCAGGGCCACGTCGGCGAGGCGCTTTTTGAGCACGGTGTCGGCGCCCGGCTCCAGCAGGCGGGCCACGTCTACGGGGTCGCCGGCGAGGCTGGGGAAGGAGGGGAGCAGCAGGGCACCGGCGCCTAGGCCGGCTAGTCCCACAAAATCGCGTCTGTTCAAAGTAGAGGTATTAACTAAGTGGGGGAATGGATTTAGTCGCTAGCAATATGAGGAGTATTTTCTGGAAAAAAGGCTGCACTATTACCGGATTGTTGGATTAAGCAGAATGCTCTGCATGACAATCGCTACCCAATCTTCCGGCCGGTATTTATCACGTTCACTGCGTTGAAGCGCGCCGTGGCCGAGCCGTGGCTCACGGCCGACACCTGCGAAGGCTGGCCCTTGCCATCGAAGAACGAGCCGAACATGCGGTATTCGGAGGCGTCGCACACGGCTACGCAGGAGTTCCAAAACTCTTGGGTGTTAGCCTGATAGGCTACATCATCGAGCATGCCCGTGATTTTGCCCTTCTCAATGGCATAGAACACCTGCCCGCCAAACTGAAAATTATACCGCTGCTGGTCAATGGAATACGAACCGCGCCCAGCAATGTAAATACCCTTGTCAACCTGGCTTATCAGTTGGTCGGCGCTGAGCTTGGCGGTGCCGGGGCGCAGGCTCACGTTGGGCATGCGCTGAAACTGCACCGAGTCCCAGGAGTCGGCGTAGCAGCAGCCATCCGACTCATTTTGGCCCACGATATGGGCTTGGTCGCGGATTTTCTCATAGTCCACCAGCTTGCCCTGGTCGATGAGCGTCCACTCCTTGGTTTTCACGCCCTCATCGTCGTAGCCCACCGCGCCCAGCGAGCCGGGTTGCAGCTTGTCGGCCACTATCGTCACGTTTTTGGAGCCGTAGGGAATATTCTTCGCCTTCCAGGCCAAATCGGCGAAACTAGTGCCCGCGTAGTTGGCTTCGTAGCCCAGCACGCGGTCCAGTTCCAGCGGGTGGCCGATGCTTTCGTGGATGGTCAGGCCCAGGTGGTTAGGCTCCAGCACGAGGTCGTACTTGCCGGCCAGCACCGACTTGGCGCTGAGCTTTTCCTTGGCTTGGCGGGCGGCCAGGGCGGCGTCTTCCAGCATGTCGTAGCTGTTGCGGTAGCCGATGAGGCCGGTGCCGGCCGGGCCCACAATTTTGTCGGCCGCCAGGGGCGTGAGGTACTCGTAGCCCAGGCCCATCGGGGCGCTCAGGGCGTCGCGGGTCTTGAATTTGCCGCTGGCCCGGTCGATGGCCGTGACCGAAAATGTGGGCCAGATGCGGTGAATATCCTGGTCGATGTAGGAGCCGTCGGTGCTGGCAAAGTACTTCTGCTCATTTATTTGGAAAAGCGAGGAGTTCACGAAGCTGGCCCCGTTCTCCAGCGCCTTGGCATTGGTAGCCAGCAGCAGGTCGGCTTTTTGGGCCACCGGCACTTCAAAGGCATTTTGCTTAATGGGCGTGCGCCAGCTCACCTCGCCGTAGCCGCGCTGCGGCGCGAGCTTCACGGGCTCTTTTTGGGTCTTAGCATTGGCTTTGGCCATTGCCACGGCCAGCTGGGCAGCTTTAGCCAAGCCTTTGTCCGACACGTCATTGGTAGCCGCGAAACCCCAGCTGCCGCTAGCAATCACGCGCACGCCGGCCCCAAAGCTTTCGCCGCTGGCGATGTTCTGCACCTGCTTTTCGCGGGTGAAAATGCTCTGGTTGAGGTAGCGCCCGATGCGTACGTCGGCGTAGCTGGCCCCGGCGCTTTTGGCGGTATTCAGGGCCGCGTCGGCGAGGCGCTTTTTTTGGCTGGCATCGAGGCCAGGCTCCAGCAGGCGGGCCGCATCGACGGGGTTGCCGCCCAAGCTGGGGAAGCTGGGTAAGAACAAGGCCCCGGTAGCTAAACCAGTGAGGCCGACGAAATCGCGTCTTTTCAAAGCGGCAGATTGAATAAGGCAGTGAGCAAAACCAGCCCGTAATATGGCGGTTTTTTCACAAAAAAGACATGCTACAGTAACCAGCGTTGCACGCCGTGTAACGCTAATTTGGTTTCGGAATCAACGCAGAGGTGGATGTAGAGACGCATCCTTGCGTCTCACGCCAGGCGAGCCCAGCAACGACGAGACGCAAGGATGCGTCTCTACACCCACACACGAAGCCCCTCCAGCCAGCCTTACTTCCCAAGCTGCCCCAACAGCTCCTTCACCGCCGTGTCGAGCTGCACATCGTGGTCGGTGTAGCTCTCGCCGATGGGGCGCGTTACGGGCACGTCCACGGGGCGCGGGTTCATTTCCATCACCTGGCCGTCGCGGGTCGAGCGGATGGTGCTGGTGGGCAGGCGCAGCGTTGAGCCATCGAGCAGCGTGGCGGCCGAGGTGAAGATAATCCAGCCGCCGGTGGGCTCACCCACGATTTTGCCCAGCTTCGAGGCCCGGTAGCCTTCGCTAAAGTCTTCGGCATCAGACAAGGAGTGCTGATTAGTAACGAGCACCGTGGGCAGCTCCAGGCTGCGCTGGCCGAGCGCGCTGCGGGCGGGCACGGGCGTGGGCGTGCCGCGGTCGGCCATGCTGAGGTAGCTGCGGCGGGCCAGCACGTCGATGGCGTACACGTTCACGAAGCCGCCGTTATTGTTGCGCACGTCCACCACCACGCCATCGCGGGTCATGTTTTCGGCGTCGAGGTCGAGGTACAGCTGCGAGAGCGAAGCCGCCGACATGTCAAACATATGCACGTAGCCAAGCCGGCCGCCGCTGGCCTTGGCCACGTAGGCGCGGCGCTCCTCCACCCATTGCCGATAATCGAGGGCCTTTTCGGTGTCGCGGCTGAGGGGCCGCACCACCACTTCGCGGATAGTGCCCTCTGCCAGCGACAATTTACCTTCGGCAGAACGACGCAGGCCGCTAGATTCGACGCGCAGCGTGGTGCGGCGGCCCACCTTGTATTGCAGCACTTCGTCGAGGTTGGTCGAGCCGTTGATGGCGCGGCCATCCACGGCCAGTAGCACATCGCCGGGCTTGAGACCAGCCAGTGCCCCGGCGCCCAGCGGCAGCACGGTCGTGATGCGCAGGCGGCCGTTTCGCTCGTATTCGGTGGGGTCGAAGCGCAGGCCCAGCCGGCCAGTCGAAGGGGCCACGCTGCCGCTGGCAGCCGGGGCCGGCCCCATGCCCGAATGCGAGGCATTAAGCTCGCCAATCATGAGGTTGGTAAGGCGGCGGGCCTCGTCGGGGGTGCGCGCCCCGGCGATGTAGGGCGCAAATTTGGCGTGCTGGGCGGGCCAATCGGCCCCATTAAACGTGGCATCGTTGAAGAAGTCGCGCAGGTAGGCCCAGGCCTCGTCAAAGACCACCAGCTTCTCCTGCTCGAAGTCTACGTCCATTTCAGCGGCCACCGGCACGGCACGGGCTACGCCCTTGCCCGCCTCCACCGGCACCACCTGAATGCGGCCCTGGTCCAGAAAATACACCTCCTTGCTATCGGGCGAAAACTGCGCCTCGCGCTTGGCCCCCGCCGTGGAGGTAATCTGCCGTGCCGTAGCCGGCTCCTTGCTCAGCTCATCGAGCGGGTAGATGTATAGGTTGGTCTGATTGAGCACGCTGCCCGTGAGCAACAGCCACTTGCCATCGGGGCTGATTGTTTGGGCGCGCACATCCACGCCCACCGGTACCAGGCTCAGGCGGCGGCGAATGTCCTCGAAATTGATGGTAACCGGCGGCTTGGCCGGCGTAGTGGCAACAGCCGAAATAGCGCCTTTTTTACCCTTCGCAGCCTTGCTGCCAGCGCGGGTTTTGGCGCGGGCCGAGTCGGCGGCGGCTACCGGCAGCGGCGCGGGCGTGGCCGGGGCGGCGGGCTTGGCGGGCGGGGCCTGGTTCTTCTCGGGCGATACCGGGCCGGGCACCGTTTCCTTAAACAAGTCGCGGAACTGGTCTTCGCGGAAGCGCGGCGTGCGCAGCTGCAAGTCCACGCGGGCTACTTCGGCATCTTCGGTGCGCTGGCCGGTGTCAAAAAGCAAGTATTTGCCGTCGGGGCTCCACGATAGCGTGTTGCTGTTCGAGTTGGCCAAGAAGCTCACCGGCCGTGCCGCGCCGCCCGCCACGGGCACCACCTGCACGTTGGTGAAGCCGCGCGCGCCAGCCGGCGCAAAGGCCAGCCACTTGCTATCGGGGCTCCACACGGCGGCGCGCACGGCGGCCAGCGGCGGGCGGTCGAGGCGACCGTTGCCCACCACGCGCTCCTGGTTGCTGCTCAGGTCGAGCACCCGCAGTTCCTTGGCATCACGCTGAAAAGCCAGCATTTTGCCATCGGGCGAAAAGCGCGGCGACGCGTCGTTGGTAGCCGCGTTGGTCAGGCGCGTTTCCTTGCCAGTGGCGAAGGTGTAGCTGTACAAATGCTTGGCGCCGTCGCGAGCCGACACGTACACTAGGCGGCGGCTGTCGGGTGCCCAGGCCAGGTCACTTTCAGCAGCGGTGGTGGCCGTAAGGCGAGTGGCGTCGCCACCATCGGCGGCCGACGCGGCAAACACCTCGCCGTGCACCACAAAAGCCACCTTTTTGCCATCGGGCGAGAGCGCCATTTCCTGCAAGCGGTCGGTAAAGCGCTGGCGCTCGGCCAGCGGGCTGGCCGGCGCGCCCCGCCGCCGAATGGCCACCTGCTTCACCTGTCCATTCTGGGTGTCGAGAGTCCAGATGCCAAAATCACGCTCAAACACAATGAGCTGGCCATCGGCCGAGGCGCTCGGCCACAGCACCCGGCCGTCCTTAAAGCTGGTTATCTGCTGCGGGGTGCCGCCGGGCAGGCTCACCGCCCAGATGTTTTCGGGCCCGCCCTGGTCGCTGGTGAAGAACAGCTTTTGGCCGCCCGCGCCCCACATCGGCCATAGCGCCTTGGCCCCGCCGCTGGTGAGGCTGGTGTAGCTGCCGCCGCTTTTGCCCACCTGCCGCAGCCAGATTTCCGACTCATCCAAGTGGCTGTGGCCGTGCCGCCACCACTGGCTGCTGGCCACGCCGCGGGCAGCAAACGCCAGCGTTTTGCCATCGGGGCTGGGCGCGGCAAAGAATTCGTTGGCGTAGCGGTCGGCCGATACGGCGGTGGGCGTGCCGCCGCCCACCGGCACGCGGTAGATGTCGTTCATGCCCGCGATGTCGCGGCTGGTGCTCGAAAAGTAGAGGTATTTGCCATCGGCCGACCACCCGTCGAGCTGGTCCAGCCCGTCGTCAAACGTCAGCCGCTTCAGCTCGCCGCTCTCGAAGTTGAGCAGGTAGATATCGCCGTTGCCGCTGCGCGTCGAGAGGAAAGCCAGCGACTTGCCATCGGGCGCATACAGCGGGCGGCTTTCGGTGGCGGGGTGGGCCACCAGCAGCCGGGCCTCGCCGCCCGCCACCGGCACCGTCCAGATATCGCCGCCCGACACAAAGGCGATTTCCTGGCGGTCGGGCGACACGCCGGGCTCCGAGAAGTAGGGTAGCGCGGCGGGCGGCGCGGCCAGCGCCGGCAGGGCCGCCAGTAGCGGCAGGGTGAGGAGGGGTTTTAGTAGCAGATTGGGGAGCATGGACTCAGAAGGGCTAAAAAGCAAGGTCGGGGGAAACCGGCGGGACGCTGCACCAAAGAAAACACGTAATCAAAAAGCCCCGCCGACGCATGGTCAGCAGGGCTTTTTGGGCAAGCATTAAAGATGATTATTCCCGCACCACGCGCTGGGTAAGAACGCCTTGCTCGGTGTGCACGCGCAGCGTGTACACGCCAGCGGCCAGCGGGGCGAGGCTCAGCGTGGCCGTGCCGGGCGCCAGCGGGCGGCGCTGTACGGTTTGGCCCAGTGAGTTGAGCACCTCCAACTGCGAAGCTTTGGCCTGCGGGCCGGTGAGTTCCAGGGTGAGGCGTCCGTCGGGCGTGGGGTTGGGGTACACCAGCAGGCTCACGCCATTCAGGGTGGACGGGCGGGTGCTGGTGTAAGTGACAGCTATCGGAGCCGACGGGGCCGAGGCGCAGCCGCCACTCGTGACTACCACCGTGTAGCTGCCGTACTGCGCCGGGCTCGCTACTAGCAGCGTATTCGTAGTGCTGGCAGCACCCACGGACGTACCGTTGCGGAAGAACTCATAGGTAGCCCCGACCACCGGTGTAGCCGTGAGCAGAGTGCCGCCCGTGGCGGGCATCGTGGCCGTGAGAATACCCGTGGGCGCAGGCGTCACGTTCACCTGAATGGGCGTGCGGGTGGCGCTCGCGCACTCGCCGCTCAGCTGCCAGTCGTAGAAGTAATAGTAGTACTGCGGGTAGCCGCTGAAGGTATTGCCCGCAATGCTGACCGCCCCGCTGGCATCGGTGTAGGGGTAGGCCGAGCCGGCTGTGTTGCGCGAGAGCGAGGCCCCGCCAGTGGCGCTCACCAGCATCAGGCGGAAGCCCGTGCCCACTTGCAGATTAAAGTTGAGCGGCACGTAGGTCTTCACGCCTATATTGGAGGCCGTGAAAGTGGCCGTGGTGCTCTGAATAACGGCCGAGGCGCTGGTCTGGTACTGAATATTGGCCGGGCCCGCCGCGCCGGGGTACACGTACACGCCGGCCAGGGTGACGGGAGCCGTTACCGAGAAAATAAGCCCGTAGGTAAGGTTGGTCGCGGTCGCCGCGCCGATAGCGTTCGTCGTGGCCCCCACCGTGCTGGTCTGCACGATGGCCGCCTCCACGAAGTACTGGCGCGAGGCCGTAAGCGTGGGCGTAGCAAAGCTTGCAGGACAATGGTTTGCGTCGCCGTGCTGGCCAGCGTGCCCGTGCTCACGGTGGTCGTGAAGGTTTGGGCGGCGCCGGTGGGCGGCGTTACTACCACCGTTACGGTGGCGGGGTTGGTGGCGAAGTTGAGCGAGTTGGCCCCGCCGTTGCGCACCTGCACGCTCACGGCCTCGGCCGTGCCGTAGCACGTAGAGGTAGCGGCCGGGCCAGCCAGGCCAGCGGCGGCCAGGTCGGTGGCCACAGGCGTAAACTCATAGGCGCCCATATCGGGCGCCGCACCACGCGTGGCCCCCGTAATGTCGTCAGTTACGCGGGCCAGCGGCGTGCCGGCATTGTTGAGCTGCGAGTTGTTGGGCACAAGGTTGCCCGTGCTGGCGCTCGCAAAAATTGGGTCGGCCGACACGCTATTTTGGTCAAATGCCCCGCCGTTGGCGGCCTGCCAAGCGGCTAGCGTGGCATACGTGGTGGGGTAGTAGCCCACGTTGCCATTGGGCACGTAAATGTCGTTGGTGGTGCTGGCGGGCGCGTTGGTGGTGTAGTACAGGCCCGTTTTGGTGCCCGTGCCCCCGCGCGTGATGCGCACTACGTTGTTGCGCACCTCGGCCCCCACGCCCGAGCTGTAGATGCCATACGTGGTCGAGGTAGTGGCCGTCGTCTGGTCGTCTGAGTTGATGGTGTTGTTGTAAATCCGGCTGTAGGCGGCGCTCAGGCTATAGATGCCATACTGAAGGCCGCTGCCGCTCAGGTTATACAGTGCGTTGTTTACCACAGCGTTGGGGGCAGCGGCGGTAGCCGTAGTGCCCGTAGCCAAATAGATGGGGTAGGCCGACGACGTGCTGGTGGGGTTGCCCGCAAACAGGTCGTGCACCCGGTTCTTCTCAATGGCCAGGTTGCGGGCCGTCGAGCTGGCATAAATGCCGTAGAGCGTCGAGCCGTTGGTGCGCAGCGGGCGGGCTACGTCGTTGCCGACAATCTGGGCCCCATCCTGGTAGCCAAAGTAAATGCCATACGAGTAAAAGTCCCGCACCACGTTGTTGCGTATCTGGTTGCCGGTGCTCAGGGTAGTGGCATTGCCAAAGAGCGTAATGCTGTAGTAGCCGCCATTCACGGTGTTGCCCTGAATGAGGTTGCCGTTGCCCACGTCGACCGTCGAAGACGCGCTCGTGGCCGTGCCACTCAGCACGATACCCGCAAAGTTGGTCGAGGTAGCCGTAGGGTCGGCATTGATGGTGTTGTTGGTAATCGTGTTGTTGTCGGCGTTGCTGGTCAGCTGAATGCCGTAGCCGTAGGTGCCGCCCGTTGCGTTGATAACCAGGTTATTAATGGTCACGTAGTCGGACCCGTTGAGTAGCAGCACCGCCCGCTGGCTGGTGGTGGCCGGGGCAAATTGCAGGGTGCTGCCGCCGCCATTCACCACCACGGTGTTGGTGGCGCTGGTGCCCGGTATCGTGCCCAGCGACACCTGCTCGGTGTACGGCCCGCCCGAAACCGCGATGGTTACCGGCCCCGTTACCCCGCTAAGGCTCAAGCGACTGGCCACTTCGGAGAAGGTGGCGAAATTGGTGCCCCCCGTGGGCTGCGCGCTGTTGATGGTATAGGCGCCGCTCAGGGCCTGCGCCTGAGCACCCCGGTCCGCCAAGAGTAAAAGCCCGGTACCCAGGGCGCACGACCAGCGGCGGGTCATAGAGGTCAGCTGAAACAGCCGACACTGCGGCTTGCTAAGTAAGGTTTTAGACATGAAAAAGGAAAGTAAAAAGGAACCAAATAGGAGAGCGGGAATTAGTAATATGCTGAAAGCCTAGTTCTTAGGGCCAGGTAATTAAGCGAAGCTAATATATTCATTAAATAATCATGTAACAGGTAAAATCTGCCGTATTCCCGTCCCTTTTCTTGTTTGTAAAGTAGACGGACGTTGAATTACCAGGACGCTAAGAGCGGGCGTTTTACCTGTTTTTGCGGGCGTTGGCCGACGAATAATAGATTAAGTCCCTGTTGCAGTAAAATCTTGACCGTAAGCAAGGTGCTGCGCTCGCTACTCCCGTGGCCACAAGCAAAAAACGCCCGCCGGCAAAGCCGACGAGCGTTTTCAAAAGCTAGGCAAAAAGGCGGGATTTAGGCCCCTGCCACTGCCTTAGTTGATGGTGAGGCGGCGGGTAGCCTGCTCGCTACCAGCATGCACGCGCACTACGTACACACCGGCCGGCAAGCCAGCCAGCTTGAGTGTGGTAGCGCCGCCCACGGCCAGCGACTGCTGGCGCACCAAGCGGCCCAGCGCATCGAGTACCTGCACCTGGCCAGCGGCCGTGCCAGCGGGCACTAGCAGCGTAGCCAGCCCGTCATGCGTGGGGTTGGGGTACAGAGCGAGGTCGGTTTGCAACGGGCTGGCGGTAGCCAACGGGCTAGCCGTGCCGTTGAGGTTCAGCCAAAAACGACCATCCAGAGCCTCGCCGGCCGCCACCGAGAAGGTATAGGCGCTGCCAACGGCCACCAGCGGGGTGCGCTGGCCGGTTTTGGTGTCTTCCAGCACCGGCTGGGTGCCGGCGGGCAGGTTTAGCAGTTCGGCAGCGGCGAAGGTGTAGGTGCCCGCAGCGGGCACTTGCACGCTCAGGGCCAGGCGGCCAATCAGAGTGGGTAGGCCCTGAATGCTGAGCGGCTGGCCGTTGCTGGTGAGGGCAGCCAGGTTCAGGCCGTTATTGTTGGGCAGCTTGGTAGCGTCTTGCTCGCCATCGAAGCCCGTCGTAGCGCCGCTTTCGGCATATACGTATAGGGCGTCGGCGCTACCGTTAGAAGCATTTAGCGTTAGGTTGAGGTACGGACGGGTTTCGCCCGTGGTGCGCTGTACGGCCACCTGGGTTACGTAGCTGGTGTTCCGCTGGCTGTTGCGCAGCGTTAGGGTACCGCTGTTCTGGCCCGCCGTTACGTGCACGAAGAAGGCCTGGCCCAGCGGAATAATGGAGCCTACCCCGATGCCATTGACGTAGCTGCGGTAGGTGTTGGTATATTGGCCCGTGCTCTGGCTCACGTAGATGGCGGCGTCGAGGTTTGAGCGGTCAGCTGCGCTTATCTGCGCGGAGGAAAGGGGGGCGGGGTAGGGGTTGCCCACTAGGTGGTAGCCACCATCGGCAGCCTGGCTCTGACGGGTCAGGGTCTGCGGGTAGTCGCCGTTGTTGAGGGTGCCCACGAAATCCACCACTTGGTTGGCAGCGAGGTTCACGGTGTAGCCTTTGGCTACTACCAGCGGGTCGGCGAGCGTGTTTGGCGAGTACCAGCCTTTGTCAAACAACGGGGTGTTGTTGGTAGTCGTCATGAGGCGGCTTTCGTCGTAGCCGTATACCGTGGGGTAGGGCTGCACGAAATTGGGCTGCGCGCTGGTATTGTAGGCGGGGTTCACCACGGGCGTGAAGTTGGCCGTGGCCAGGTCAGCTACAGTCGAGCCGCTCACTGGGGCCGACAGCTGGCGGTAGCCAGGGCCAGCATTGCGGCTGCCGTCGAGGTAGCGCTGCACGGTGGCGGTAGCGCCTTGCACGGTGCCGGTGCCGCTGTTCACGACGAGGGCGGTGCCCGCGGCGCTCGAAAGCAGGGTCAGCGCTTGGTTGTTCAGCACTACGTTGCCGCTGCTGGCTACGGTCAGGGTTTGGGCCACGGCCACGGGCTGGCTCAGAGTCACGCTGCTGGTGTTGGTGGTAGTCAAGTTGCGCACCTGGCTGGGCAGGCCCGAGCCGGTAACCTGGGTGGTCGTGCCGTTGTACACGTAGCTGGCGGCCGTCGAAAACGAGCGCGTGCCCGTTACCTGCACCGCGCCGATGCTGCCGGTAGCGGCAATACCCGCCGCGTTGCAGATGCTCAGCGTAGCGCCGTCGGCCACCACGAAGATGCCCGTGCCGGTGATGGGCTGGCAGTTGGTGTCGAGGCTACCACCGGCCTGCACGGTCAGGGTGCCATTCACTACCAGCGGCCCTTGCAGAGCGCCCTGGCCGGTGCTGGTTACGGTTACGTTGTCGTACGTGCCGGCGGCTACCGTTTGGTTGGGCGTGCTCACCACCAGGTTATTAGCAGCGGCCGTGAAGGCGTAGCGCGTCAGCACAGGGTAGTGGTCGGAGGTGGTGCTGCCGTAGTTGGCGATGGTGCTCGCTACGCCGGTCTGAATCTCGGTCGTGCCCTTGATGTAGTAATCGTAAAGCTCGTTCGTCGTTACCACGTGGTCAATCACGTCGTTGTAGCCCACCGTCGATTTCTGGCCCGTCAGGCTCAGCTCTTGCAGCGTGGGCGAGGGGTAGTTGACGGCGTCAGCAGTAAAGGCGCTGTACGAGGTAATGGGCGGTGCAATGCCGGCCGTGATGGTCACGTCGAGGTCGTCGTTGAAATCGCCCAATATCACCACATTTTGGCCCGCATAGTCGGTATCCAGCTTGGCCTTCAGCTCGTCGGCGCCGGCTTTGCGGCGGTTGTACGAGGTCACGACCGGGTCGGTGTTCGCTTTGGCGTGGATGGCCACGAAGGTAACGGGCTTGGTTACGCCGTTCAGCAGCACGTCGGCCTGCATCACGAACGGGAAGCGACCCGACGACCAGTTGCTGTAGCTGGTGCCCTGGGTCGAGCGGAAAAACGACGTGAACTGTGGGTTTTTAATCACACTGGTGCGGTACACGAAAGCCAGCTTTTGGGCCAGGCGGTAGTCGGGGTCCGAGCTGTTGTCGGCGGCCGAGCCAAAGTCCGCCACGCGGTAGGCGTAGCCGGGCATCGAAGCCACGAGGGTATTTAGGCGCAGGGTGTCCACCACTTCCAGCAGGGCAAATACGTCGGCATTTAGCTGACCCAGCACCGACTGCACGTTGGTGTATTGCAGGTTTTTATCGTCGGGACCGAAGCCAGCGGCCGGCGAGCCGAACCACTCCACGTTCCAGTTCACCACTTCCAGCGTGTTGGCCACGTCGTAGGTGTTGCCGCTCAAAGCCAGCGTTTGTGAAGCCGTGCCAGCCGTGGCCACGGTAGCCGTGCCCGCGTAGGTGGTAGAAGCCACCGTGGGCTGGAAGCGCACGCGCACGGGCACGATTTTGCCCGACGCCTCGGTGGTGGTATACGTAATGCTGCTGCCAAACGAGATGCCGTCTTTCGAAACCTGAAAAGCGGCATTCGACGATGTTACCGTGAGGTCGCCGGTGAGGCTGGTGGCCGTCACATTCAGGGTTTGCACGGTGCTGGTGCCGGTGGCGCGGTAGCCGAAGCTCAGGCTGGCGGGGTTCAGGCGCACGGCGGGCGGCGCGGGGGTGGCCGAGTTGGTCAGCACCACGTCGTCGATGGTCCAGCGGGCGGCTTCGTCGGTGGTCGATTTATACACGAAGGCCACGTATACGCCGGCCGTTTTGTAGGCGCTCAAGTCCACGTTGGCCGTCTGGGTCCACACGTCGGAGCCCGTGGCGGGGAAGGTTGCGTTCAGGTCGGTCCAGGTTACGCCAGTTGCTACGGGGCTGCCCGTGCCCGAGTAGTTGGTCGATACCAGCAGGCGCAATTGCGGGCCGGCAAAAGCCGTGCGGCTCCAGAACGAAAACAGCGGATAAGTGGTGCCTGCCAGCGCCAGGGCGGGCGAAATCAGCCAGTCATCGTTCGATACGTTGGCGCTGTTGGCGTAGCCATTCATTTGCACCGCGCTGGGGTATCTGGCCGTGCCGGTGGGGGCGGCAGGGTCGCGGCCAAATTCGGTGCAGGCCCAGGTTTGGGCGCCCGTCACGCTGTATTGCAGCCAGCCATCCGATAGGTTGGTAGCGCTCACGCAGTTATTAAACGAGTACACCGTTTGGGTGGGGTCTACGCCCGCGCCAGTGGCGGTTACGGTGCGCGTAGCGGCGCCCGCGCTGCTGTTGGTGATGCTGCCCGAAACGGGGCCAGTGGCCAAGCTAGAGGTCGTGGGCGTAAAGCGCACGTACACCGGCTTGGCGCCAGCGGCCAGCTCGGCGGCCGTGTAGGTAGCCGTGAGGCCGTAGGTTACGCCATCCTTCGACACGCTAAACGGCGCCGTGGCCGTCACCGTAGCGTCGGCCGTCAGGTTGTTTCCCGTCAGGGTGTAGGTCTGTGGAGCCGAGGGCGTGTTGATGGCCTGGTTGCCGAAGGCCAGCGCGCCGGGGGCGGCCGCTAGCTGCGGGGCCGTCGAGTTGGTTTGCCAGGCCAGCGAAAAGTCGTCGATGGCCGAGCTGGGGCGGTTGCCCGAGCCCGAGGTTACCGCCGGGGCGATTATCCGAATCCAAACCGGGCCGCCCTGGTTGTCGAGCGCGCCGCCAAAACTGGCCGTGAGGGTGGTATTCGAAAATGCCTGCCCGGTGGTAGCCGTGGTGCCCACCTGCGTGAAGGCGCTGGGCGTGGCCCCGATGCCGTATTCAACGCGCCACGTGGTGGTGCGGCCCACCGCCGTAGAGTTGTCGAGCGACTGTAGCTTGAAGGTCAGCTCGAAATCGGTTTTGCCAGTCGTATTGTCAATCTGAAACGCGAACGCCGGCCCAACGCCGGTTGCGCTCGTGCCATCGCCAAAAGTGCCGGTTTGGCGCACGCCCAGCGCGCGGTTAGTGGCGGCCGTTTGGGCAGCGACAGCGGCCGTGGCCGTGAGGCCGGTAGCCGAGGCGTAGTTCTTGAAGCCGCCGCCGGTATTGCTCCAGGCGGTAGTAGCACCCGGCGTCAGGATGGTTTGGGCCGCAGTGGGGCTGGTGCCAAGGGAGGTAGCCGTGGCACCCGTGTATAAATTGAAGCCCGTGGGTAGGCCACTGGCCAGATTGTCGAAGGTTTCGACGTATGGATTAGCACCCAGGGTGGCCTGTGTTTGGGCGTGCGCGCCGGCCGTAGCCAGCGCTAACATACCCAGCCAACCCAGTTTGAGGAATGGTTTTAGCATACAGTGGAAGTAATGGGGGAAAGAGTAGTACAAAACTACCACTCGAACCTACTTCTTCGGGTTAAGTTAATGTTTATAAATGAGGTAGTGCGCCGCAGGCCGAGCCGGCCCGGCCCGCGCCGGGCGAGGCCGCTCGCCCTTCGCTCAGGGCGGCTTTTGGGCCGGTAGCCGCCGCCGGCAGGTGGGTACTAGCTTTGCAGCCCCTTAGGCTAAAAATATAGTCGGCATGCCGACTGTTTTTCGGCAAAAGCGCGATACCTTTAGCTCACCTTTCTCACCCACCCTTACTCTCTATATGCAGGCAAAATCTCTACTCCTCACGGGAGGAGCGCTGCTAGCGGCCACTACCGGCGTACTGGCCAGCGGTTTCCAAGTCGGCCTTTCGGGCCAAAAAAACGTGGGCATGGGCGGCACCGGCACCGGCCTCTACCTCGACCAGGCGGCGCAGTTCTACAACCCCGGCGCGTTTGTGTTCGTGGCGTACAACAGCGTGCAGGGCGGCCTCAACATGGCCATCCCACGCATCTCGTTCCGCGGCGATGGCGGCGGCCCCCAGGAAACGCTCCAAAACAAGAACGTTTTCCCCTTCAATGGCTACGCGGGCTACAGCATCACCGATAAGTTTAAGGTCGGCATCGGGGTCTACACGCCCTTCGGCAGCGAGCTGCACTACGGCCAGGGCTGGACAGGCCGCTACACGCTCACCGACATCAACCTGCGCTCGGTATTTGGGCAGCTCACCGCTTCGTACGCCATTACGCCCAAGCTCGGCATTGGGGCGGGCCTCGTAGTGCTGGCTTTGGGCGATGTGGACTTGCAGCGCGACATTCCCATTCAGGGCCAAAATGGCAGCGTAGCGCACGCCCAGCTCACGGGCAAAGCCGACCATAAAGTGGGCTACAACGTGGGCATCATGTACAAGGCCAGCGATAAATTCAGCATCGGGGCCAGCTACCGCTCGGCCATCGACGCCCGCATCAGCGACGGCACCGTGACGACCAGCAACGTGCCCGGCGCGGTGGCCAGCAGCTTCACGGCCAAGGGCTTCAGTGCCACCCTGCCGCTACCCGCCGTGTACAGCCTGGGCGTGGGCGTGCACCCCTCCGACAAGCTGACGCTAGCCCTCGACGCCAACCTCGTGGACTGGAGTACTTACAAGTCGCTTGACTTTGCCTACACCGGCGGGGTTTTAGGCGGCGCTACCGCCACCTCGTCCTCCTCGGTGCGCAACTACAAGGCTGCCCTGGCGCTGCGCGTGGGCGGGCAGTATAAGGTGTCGGATAAGTTTACGGTGCGGGCGGGCGGCCTATACGATTTTGCCTGCGTGCGCGACGGCTACGTGACGCCCGAAACGCCCGACGCCGACCGCATCGGCCTCACGGCGGGCTTCACCTACGCGGTGAGCGAGCACTTCGGCATCGACGGCTCATTCCTGTTCGAAGACTTCCGCCAGCGTAGCCAGAGCCAGGCCGAACTGGTAGCCAATGGCACCACCGACCGCGTGGCCGGCACCTACAAAACGACCATCAGCGTGCCCGGCATCGGGGTGTTTTACAAGTTCTAAGTCTGGCTTTTTTCCCACCCGCTACTCAGTATGACTACTTTTTCTTCCCTCACCGCCCGCGCTAAGCGGCCCGCCCTAGCGCTGCTCGGCCTGAGCCTCGGCCTGGCCGGCTGCCAGGCCGATATTGACGAGCCTTCGGCGCCTGCAGCCGGCTCGGCTAATTTTACAACCTACCTCGCCGTGGGTAACTCGCTGACGGCAGGCTACCAAAGCGGCGGGCTCTCGCGGGCCGGGCAGCTGCAATCGTACCCTAACCTGCTGGCTAAGCAGTTTGCCCAGGTGGGCGGCGGTGCCTTCACGCAGCCGCTATTTGAAGCACCCTACACCCGCGGCTCAAGCTACTTGCAGCTAACGGCCATTACTAACGGCGCGCCCGTGCTCTCCTACGTAACCGACAGCCTGGCTACCCTATCTGGTAGCCTTCGGAGCGGCACCGACTACATTTTGCTGCGCAAGTACACGGGCACGGGCAACCAGAATCTGGGCGTACCCGGCATTAAGGTGGCCGACGTGACCATCAACGGCTACGGCTACAACAATCCCCTGGGCTTCAACCCGTATTTCGAGCGCCTGCTGCCGTCTACCCAGCCCGCCGGCCTCATCAGCTATCTGCAATACGTGCAGGAGCGGGTAGCTACCCTAAAGCCTACTTTCTTCACCAACTGGCTGGGCAACAACGATGTGTTGGGCTATGCCCGCAGTGGGGGCGCCAGCGACGCGCTTACGCCAGTGGCTGACTTTACGACTAAGTATAAGCAGGTGCTGGATGTGCTGGCGACGGGCAGCACCAAAGGCTTGGTAGCTACTATTCCGAACGTAACCAACGTGCCGTTTTTCACGACGGTAAAGGCGACCGCCGTTAAAGCGGCTATTCGTAGCAACCCAGCTTTGCCTAACGCTTCTTCGGCCAGCTTATACATCCGTACCGGGGCCGGTGCGGTGCGTGAAGCTACTGATAATGACTACATTTTGCTCACGGCCCAAGCCGTGATTGGTACGGGTGCCACACAGGCCAACCCGCTGCCCATTGGGGTTGGCTATTCGGCTACCCTGGCTAACCCGCTACCAAGCCAGTATGTGCTTGACAGCGATGAGGTCGGCCCGATACTAACCCGCACCAATGACCTGAATACCGTTATCCGCGCCGAAGCCAACAGCCGCAACTTGGCGCTGTTCGATGCTAATGCGTACTTCCAAGGAGTGGCTAATGGGAATATATCGGTTGCCACAAGCGGGATAACCAGTAATTCCACCGCTTTTATCTCTGGCAACCTATTTAGCCTTGATGGAATCCACCCTTCGCCTCGTGGCTATGCCTTAGTCGCCAATGAAATGATTAAGGCCATTAATGCTAAGTATGGCTCAACGCTACGGCAAGTGGATGCGGCTAAGTATCAGGGCATCCTTTTCCCATAATTCCCTAGCCGCTAACCAAGCTGCAAAAAGCGCCTTCCTTCACCGGGAAGGCGCTTTTTGCTTATAAGCAGCTGCCTAAAAAAGCCCAAAAGAGAGGATATTGTGGCCCTTAGTTAGGCAAGCTTAGTTCTTGCGGCCCGCCGTTGTATCTTCGTAGTCGCTGCTATCCAGAAAGACCGAGGGACCAGGCCCTATGACGTCTTGGCAACCGCCCCCGGGCTGGTGCCAACTCCTGTTCGGCTAAGGACTTAGAAGTACTTGGGCCGAAAAAGATATCAGCCGGAACCTGCGCCGCTCGGCGCGGCTTTCTTTCTGGATAGCGGCCCTCGCCGTCGCTTTTGCCCAGAAGATTATGCCCGCTGTTTCGCCCGCTGCTCCCGTCGCCCCCAACCCCGCCAGTATTTCGCCGCTGCCCACGCTGCTGCGCCAGCGCCTGCTGGTGCTCGATGGCGCCATGGGCACCATGATTCAGCGCTATCCCCTTGAGGAAGAGGACTTTCGGGGCGAGCGCTTCCGCGACCACTCGCACCCGCTGCGCGGCAACAACGACCTGCTGAGCCTCACGCGGCCCGACATTATCCGGGCCATCCACGCCGAGTATTTTGCGGCCGGGGCCGACATGGTGGAGACGAACACCTTCAGCGGCACGACCATTGCGCAGGCTGACTATGCGCTGGAGCACGTGGTGTATGAGCTGAACTACGAGTCGGCCCGCCTGGCTCGCGAGGTGGCCGACGAATACAGCACGCCCGAGCAGCCGCGCTTCGTAGCCGGCGCCATCGGCCCCACCAACCGCACTGCCTCGCTCTCGCCCGACGTGAACCGCCCCGGCTACCGCGCCGTGACCTTCGACGAGCTGGCCACCGCCTACCTGGAGCAAACCCGCGGCCTCGTGGATGGCGGCGTAGACACGCTGCTCATCGAAACTATCTTCGATACGCTCAATGCTAAAGCCGCGCTGTTCGCGGTGCAGCGCTTCTTCGACGAAGGCGGCCGCGTGGTGCCAGTCATGATTTCGGGCACCATCACCGACGCCTCGGGCCGCACCCTGAGCGGCCAAACGGTGGAGGCCTTCTGGAACAGCATTCGGCACCTGCCCCTGCTGAGCGTGGGCCTTAACTGCGCCCTCGGCGCCGACCAGCTCAAAATATACGTACGCGAGTTGGCCCGCCTGGCCGACGTGTCAGTATCGGCCTACCCCAATGCCGGCTTGCCCAACGCCTTCGGCGGCTACGACGAGAGCGCCCAGGAATTTGCCGCGCTCGTAGAGGATTACCTAAAAGAAGGCCTGCTCAACGTGGTGGGCGGTTGCTGCGGCACCACGCCCCAGCACATTGCCGAGCTGCGCCGGCTGGCCGATAAATATCCCACGCGGAACCTTGAGGAAGAAGTAGGAGAGCAAAAGGCAGAATTAGGCGACGACGAAGAGGCCTCTAATTCCTCCTTGCTAACCGCGCAGTCTTCTCTGGGACTGGCGGGCCTGGAGCCGTTCAATATCACGCCGCAGAGCCTGTTCGTCAACATTGGCGAGCGCTGCAACGTGACCGGCTCGCGGGCGTTTGCGCGCCTCATTCGTTCGGGCGACTACGAGGCTGCGCTGGCCGTAGCGCGCGCCCAAGCCGAAAACGGCGCCCAGGTGCTCGACGTGAACATGGATGAGGGCATGCTCGACTCGGAAGCGGCCATGACCACCTTCCTGAACCTCATTGCCTCGGAGCCCGACATCGCCCGCCTGCCGTTGATGATAGACTCGTCGAAGTGGACGGTCATCGAGGCCGGCCTCAAGTGCGTGCAGGGCAAGAGCATTGTCAACTCGATTTCGCTGAAGGAAGGGGAGGAGCGCTTCAAGCACTACGCCCGGCTGGTGCGCCAGTACGGCGCGGCCGTGGTCATCATGGCCTTCGATGAAAATGGCCAGGCTGATAGCTACGAGCGGCGTATTGAGATTTGCCAGCGCTCGTATGATATTCTGACCAAGGAAGTTGGCTTCCCGGCCGAGGATATCATCTTCGACCCCAACATTCTCACCGTCGGTACCGGCATCGACGAGCACCGCAACTACGCGCTCGACTTTATCCGGGCCGTAAAGTGGATAAAGGAGAACCTGCCCGGCGCCCGCACCAGCGGCGGCGTCAGCAACATTAGCTTCTCGTACCGCGGCAACGACGTGGTGCGCGAGGCCATGCACGCGGCCTTCCTCTACCACGCCATTCGGGCCGGGCTCGACATGGGTATCGTGAACGCCGGCCAGCTCGCCGTGTACGACGACGTGCCCAAAGACCTGCTCGAACTCTGCGAAGACGTGCTGCTCAATCGCCGCGCCGACGCCACCGAGCGCCTCGTGGACTTCGCCGAAACGGTAAAGCAGAAAGGCAAGGTTGAAGTAGTGGCCGACGCGTGGCGCAGCCTGCCGGTAGCCGAGCGCCTGCAACACGCCCTGGTACGCGGCATCACGGAGTTTATCGACCAGGACACTGAGGAGGTGCGCCAGCAAGTGAGCCGCCCGCTCGACGTGATTGAAGGTCCGTTGATGTCGGGCATGAACGTGGTCGGCGACCTCTTCGGCGCGGGCAAAATGTTCCTGCCGCAGGTCGTGAAATCGGCCCGCGTAATGAAAAAAGCCGTGGCCTACCTCCAGCCTTACCTAGAGGCGGAGAAGGAAGGCGCGGCTCGCCAAACAGCTGGTAAAATACTGATGGCCACTGTAAAAGGCGACGTGCACGACATCGGCAAAAACATCGTAGGCGTGGTGCTGGCCTGCAATAATTTCGAGATAGTGGACCTAGGGGTGATGGTCCCCCTCGAGCGCATTTTGGATGAAGCCCAGAAGCATGGGGTGGATATTATCGGCCTCAGCGGCCTCATCACACCCTCGCTCGACGAGATGGTGTACGTGGCCCGCGAGATGGAAAAGCGCAAGCTGCAAGTGCCGCTGCTCATCGGTGGCGCTACCACCTCGCGCCTCCACACAGCCGTGAAAATCGCGCCCGCCTACTCGGGCTCGGCGGTGTATGTCAATGACGCGTCGCGCTCGGTGGGCGTGGCGGCCAGCCTACTAGGGTCGAGCAAAGAAGCGTACACTCAAACCATCAAGAACGAGTACGCGGCGCTGCGCGAAGACCACGCCGGCCGCCAGCGCGACAAAAACTATCTGAGCATCGAGGCGGCCCGCACCAATGGTTTCAAAGCCGATTGGGAAACCACGCCCATCACCAAGCCCAGCTTTCTGGGCACGCAGGTGCTCGATAACTACCCGCTCGATGAGCTGGCCCGCTACATCGATTGGACGCCCTTCTTCCACACCTGGGAGCTGAAAGGCCGCTACCCACGCATCCTGGAAGATGCTAACCTAGGCGAGGCGGCGCGCAAGCTTTTCGAAGATGCGCAAGCCATGCTGGCCGAAGTCATTGCCAATAAGAGCCTCACGGCCCGCGCCGTGGTGGGCTTTTGGCCGGCTAATACCAAGGACTTCGACACCATCGAAATCTACGAGGACGACACCCGCCAGCAGGTGCGCGACGAGTTTTTTACGCTGCGCCAGCAGAGCGAAAAGGCGCCCGGCGTGCACAACATCGCTTTCTCCGACTACCTCGCGCCCAAGGAAACCGGTCGCCAAGACTACCTAGGCGGCTTCGCCGTGACGGCCGGCCTGGGCATCGAAAAGCTGATTGAGCACTATGAGGCCGACCACGACGACTACTCCAGCATCATGATTAAGGCCATCGCCGACCGCTTGGCCGAGGCCTTCGCCGAGCGCCTGCACGAGCGTGTGCGCCGCGAGTTCTGGGGCTACGACCCCGAGGAAGCCCTGACGGGTGAGGAGCTTATCAAGGAAACCTACCGCGGCATCCGCCCTGCGCCGGGCTACCCCGGCTGCCCCGACCATACCGAGAAAATCACGCTTTTCAGGCTGCTCGATGCTGAAAACCAAACCGGCATCATCCTCACCGAAAATCTGGCCATGTACCCCACGGCGGCCGTGAGTGGCATGTACTACGCGCACCCAGCCTCCAATTACTTCGGCCTCGGCAAAATCGGCCGCGACCAAGTGGCTGACCTCGCCGAGCGCAAGGGCATGCCGCTGCCCGAACTAGAGCGCTGGCTGATGCCCAACCTGAATTACGACCCGGCGTAACACCAAGCTCCAGCTTGGTGAATCGTTGAGCGGCACTTGCCTGACAACTAACTTATAATGAGCGCCTGACGGTGCAGCCGATTCACCAAGCCGGAGCTTGGTGTTACATATGAAAGTAACTGAACACCTGCGTCGTGCCGACGGCAAAACGCTCTTTTCCTTCGAAGTGCTGCCGCCCCGCAAGGGCGAAAATATCCACTCGCTCTTTACCAATATCGAGCCGCTGATGGAGTTCAAGCCGCCCTTCATCGACGTGACCTACCACCGCGAGGAGTTTGTGCTGCGCGAGCGGCCGGGCGGGCTCTTGCAGCGCAAGGCCGTGCGCAAGCGGCCGGGCACGGTCGGCATTTGCGCAGCCATCAAAAACCGCTTCGACGTGGACACCGTGCCCCACCTCATCTGCGGCGGCTTTGCCAAAGAGGAAACCGAGAACGCGCTGATTGACTTACACTTTTTGGGCATCGACAACGTGCTGGCGCTGCGCGGCGACCCCATCAAAAGCGAGGGCCATTTTCAGGCGCACCCCGACGGCCACCGCTACGCTTGCGACCTTATCGGCCAGGTTAGCGAACTCAACCACGGCCGCTACCACGACCACGACGAGCAGTACCAGCCCGCTGGCGCCGAGCCCGTGCTCTGCACCGATTTCTGCATCGGTACCGCCGGCTACCCCGAAAAGCACTTCGAAGCCCCCAATTTTGGCTCCGACATTCGCTTCCTCAAAGAGAAAGTAGACCGGGGCGCCGACTACATCGTGACCCAGATGTTCTTCGACAACGAGGAGTTTTTCAAGTTCGAGAAGCTTTGCCGGGCGGCGGGCATCACCGTGCCCATCATCCCCGGCCTCAAGCCGCTGACCACCAAGTCGCAGCTCACCGCGCTGCCCCGCGCCTTCTTCCTCAGCATCCCCGAAGCGCTGGCCGAGGCCATTCACGGGGCCAAAGACAACGCCGCCGCCCGCGAAGTCGGCATCGAGTGGTGCCTCAATCAAAGCCGCGAGCTCATGGCCCACGGCGTGCCCTGCCTGCACTACTACAGCATGGGCAAGTCGGAGGCGATACGCCGTGTAGCAGCGGGCTTGTTTTAGGCTACTGGTTTCCTCCTACTACGGATTTTCTCAAGCGGCCTGGCCGGCATCACCGCCGCTGCCGGTACCAGGCGCGCACTTGCTCCACAAAGTCGGTGGCGGCGGGATTAAGGGCTACGGTGGGGGCCAGGCCCACGTTGTCTATGCCTTCGCCCCGGGCTATGCGGAAGCTGCGCGACGTAGACCAGCCCAGGCGTAGGTTATAGCAGGGTAGGGGCTTATACTGCACGTTGGAGTAGTCAAGTACACCCTCAGAGTTTTCGCCGAAGGTGGTGGTTTTCTTACTTTGCCGGGCCAGCAGCAAAAACTGCTCGGTCGTACTGGCGCAGTAGCGATTTTGTAGCACCGCCACGCGAGTCAGCGCCGGGTGTAGCTGGTGGCGCTTGCGGCGCATAGTATAGGTCTGGCCGTGGGTACTCATGGGCACAAACTGCCCCAGGTGCGTGTCGAGACGCTTTTTTAGCTTGGCGTAGTAGCGCTTTTCGCTGGCCGTCATGCCCGGCAGCAGCTCGCTGGCATAGCGGATATTATTGTCGGGCGTCGAGTAGAGGGCGGTGCTCACCTCCACCACCGGGTTGGTGTAGAGGTAGGGCACTAGCGAGCCGTAGCTGGCATCGGAGCCACCGCCGTTGCCACGCACATCGAGTATCAGCAGCCGAGTGTGGGCTAGGCTGGCGGCATTGGCTTTAGTGAGGCTATCAATCTTTGGCCGCAGGTCGCCATTGAACGAGGCGATGCGGTAGAGCGCCGTGGTGTCGTCCAGCATCCGAAAGCTGAGCGGGCCCGGGCTTGCCGTTGGCCCAGCCACCGGCCGCGGATAGCTGCGGTACCAGTTACCATTGATGACCAACTCACCATCGCGCACTAGTTGCACTGGGCGTTGCTCTAGGCTGTGGTTACGCATAAAATAGCGAGCCGTGGTCGGGCCGGCGGCCGGGTCATCAAACGAAAATTTCACCTGTCCCGGCAGCCAGAATAAGCTGTCTGCCTTCAGTACAAAGCCCTGGTAGCGCCCAGCTTTATCGGCCACGATGCCTACCACGTAGTCGGGGCCGCCACTGTCACGCCAGATGCCCTCCAGCGGCTTTTTAGGTTGGGCGGGGTTATCGAGGTAGGCGCGAAAGGTGGCGCGCGTCCACGGCAGGCGCTCGGTGCCAGCATACTTGGCCCGAATACTGTCTTTATTCAGCCGTAAAGGCGCATTGTCGGCCAACTGCACGTGCATGTCTTTAAAAAAGCGCATGTATTGCTGTAGTACTTTCCAACACGACCCGGCGTGGGCCGTATCGGCTTGCGGCTGTAAGGCGGCCGTCAGCGAGTCGAGCCGGGGCTGGGTGGCCGCGGTTACTTTGTCGCGGTAGCCAGCGTAGTTGGTGGCCAGTAGCCGCTGGGTTTCGGCCAGGTTGCGGGCGCAGCTACAAGAGGTGGGTGCTTGGGCGCGGGCCAGAGTAGGCAATAAAAGAAACAGGAGTAATAAAGCTTTCATGGAGAGTATATAGCAGCAGTAGTAACGGCAGGCTTCCGCAGAAATTGTCTGTCCTTAAGAGTGTAACAATCGCTTCCTAATGAGCCATTCAGGTGCGATTACTGTGCCTGTGAGGATAGATAACTTCTGTGCACCTCGCTCATAGCGCGCCCGCAATGCCGCTGATAACCAGCGCGACCAGTGTGGTATTGAAAACAAACGAAATGAGCCCGTGCAGTAGCGCTACCCGGCGCAGGGTGCGGCCGCTGATGCTGATGTCGGCCGTTTGGGCCGTCATGCCGATGACGAAGGCGAAATAGGCGATGTCGAGGTAGTCAGGCTCCGGGTCGTTGCCCGGAAAAACGAGGCCGCCCACGTCAGAGCCATCCTCGTTGGCGTCGTAGTACACGTGGGCATAGCGTAGCGTAAATACCGTGTGCACCAGCAGCCACGCCGCGCCCACGGCCACGATGCTAAGCGCAATGTGCTGCACCAGTGCCGCCGGGCTGAGATGCGGAATGGCCCTGAGCAGCGCCGTAGCGCCCAGCAGGCTGGCACTAGCCGCCACCAGCACGAAAATCGAGCTCAGCGTGCGGCTCAAATCTTCGGTGGCGGCCACGGCCCGGATACGGTCGGCATCGGCCGTGAAGATGGCAGCCCATAGCAGCAGCAGCAGCGTCACGCCAAAGGAGTCCCAGGCTGCCACCAAGCGGCTCACGGTGCTGGCGGCCGGGCCCAGGCCAGTGGGCAGCCACTGCTAGGCCGCCCCGGCGGCCAGCAACCCCAGCAACACCCGGGTGGCCGACGACAAGCGGCCAATGCGGCGCAACGGCGCCCACGAAACGATAGGATGATTCACGCCGCCGAAGGTAACGCGCCCGCCGTGCTACCTTGGCAGCGCTTATCCTGCTGCTTATGCCCATTCCCACCCTCATTGGCGTGCTGCGCGAAGGCCGCACCCCGCCCGACCGCCGCGTGGCCCTCACCCCCAAAAAGTGCGTGGAGCTGCAAACCACTTACCCCGGCCTGCGGGTGCGCGTGCAGCCCAGCCCGCACCGCGCCTACTCCGACCAGGAATACCGCGATTTGGGCATTGAAGTGGCCGAAGACATGCAGCCCTGCGACCTGCTCATGGGCGTGAAAGAGGTGCCGGTCGAGGCGCTAATGCCGGGTAAGACCTACCTGTTTTTCTCGCACACCGTCAAAAAACAGCCCCACAACCGACCGCTGCTGCAAGCCGTGCTGCGCGAAAACATCACGCTGATTGACTACGAGTTGCTGACCAATGCGGCCGGCGAGCGCATCGTGGCCTTCGGGCGCTACGCGGGCATTGTGGGAGCGTATAACGGCCTACTCACCTACGGCCGCAAGCACCAGCTTTTCGACCTGAAGCCCGCCCACCTGTGCGTGGATATGGACGATATGCAGGAAGAGTTTTTCAAGATTAAGGTGCTGCCACCCATTAAGATAGCCGTAACCGGCTCGGGCCGCGTGGCGGGCGGCGCCCTTGAGGTGCTCGACAAGATGGGCCTGCGCCAGGTGAGCGTGCGCGACTACTTGCACCGCGATTTCCGAACGCCCGTGTACGCCCAGCTACGCTCGCCCGACTACCACTGCCGCCGCGACGGCCGCGCCTGGGATACCGCCCACTTCCATCAGTTCCCCGAGGCCTACGGGTCCGATTTTGCCCGTTTTTTGCCTCTCACCGACCTGCTCATTGCCTGTGCCTACTGGCACCCCGCCTCGCCACGCCTGTTTTCAGAAGAAGACACGCGCCGGCCTGATTTTAAGTTGAATACCATCGCCGACGTAACCTGCGACGTGGATGGCTCCATCCCGCTCACCAAGCGCGCCAGTACCATTGCGAATCCGGCATTCGACTACAACCCCGCCACCGGTGAGCTGGAAACTGCCTATTCAGGGCCCGAAAACATCACCGTAATGGCCGTGGACAACCTGCCCTGCGAACTGCCTCGTAATGCCAGCCGCAATTTCGGCCGCCAGCTGCTCGACCAGGTGTTGCAGCACCTCATGAGCGGCGACCCAGCCGGGGTAATAGCCCGCGCTACCATTGCCGAGGGCGGCCAGCTACGGCCGCGCTACGAGTATTTGGCCGATTACGCGGGGCTGTAGCGCAGACCTTTAGTCCGCGAGTTTTCCAAACAGATTCACGGACTGAGAATCTACGCTGCTATTCTTATTGCTTGCTGACGATGCTGGCCGCCGTGCCCACCGTGCCTTCTACCAAGGTAGAAACCTGGCCGGTCAAGGCTATTTTTTTGAGGGCGCTGTGGCCAGTGTCCGTCACGTACACGGCTCCGGCGGCATCGACGGCCACACCGGCGGGATAGGTGAAGCCGCTGGCTAGCAGTATAGCTGACCCGGTAATGCCGATTTTTTGCACGCCATTGTTGTACGTGTCAGCCGCGTACACGGTGCCATCGGGGGCTATGGCCACGCCGGCCGGGCGGTTGAGGCTAGCGCCCACCAGCGCCGAAACCTCGCCGGCAAGGCTGATTTTCTTGATGCAATTGTTATCCGTATCTGCCACGTACACCGTGCCATCGGCCGCTACGGCTACGCCGTTTGGCTTATTGAAGCCCTTGGCCAGGGTCATGAGGCGGCCGCCGGGCGTGAGTTTGCGGATGCTGCCGGTATTGGCTTCGCGGCCGGCATCTACCACGTATACCGTGCCATCGGCCGTTACGGCTACGCCAGCGGGGTAGTCCAGGCCGTGCTCAACCAAGGTCGAAACCTCCCCGGCGGGCGTTACTTTTTTGATGCTGCGGCTGCCCGCATCGGCTACGTACACCGTACCACTGGCATCGACGGCCACGCCCGTTGGGTACGTAAAGCCGTGCTTGGCGAGGCTCGAAACCTGCCCGGTCGCACTGACTTTCTTGATTTCCGAATTGTCGGTATCCACCACGTATACAGTGCCATTAGTACCAACGGCTACGCCAGTCGGGAAGCTAAAGGCACTGGCCAGTGGTGTTTTGCTGGTGTCTTGCACTACCGCGAGCGGCGCGGCCATCGGAGCCTGGGCAACGGGCGCGCCGGCAGTCTGCATGGCCGAAGCCGAGACGCTCAGCAGCAACGGAAGAGATACCGAAAGTAGAAACACGCGCATGAGGAGGTCACCGCCAAATGAGGAGTGTGCTCCCAAATGTACTATATAGTTGAGCCCTTTGTTTCATATTATTTGCTGGATTCCTGCAATTAAGGTGTTTTCCAGCAACTACTTCACGAATTGTTATAATAGAGCAAGCGCTCGTCAGGCTAAGTAGTAGAATGAGTAAGGGCCGAGCGCAAACTACGGCGGCATTCTTAGTGAGGTAGCTAGGCGGCTTTTTGGTGGGTATTGGCGAGCTTCTCAGCTTACTTCCTCTTCGGCCGGCTGCTCTTCCAAGCCAATGCCGCGGTGCTGTCGGGCATATTCCTGGGGTGTGGCCTGGTACAGCTTCTGAAACAGGGTGCGAAAGCGCTTGACGTTTTCGATTCCCACTTTATAGGCAACTTCCGAAATGCGCAGGCGACTTTCGCGCAGCAGCTGCGCCGCCCGTTTCATGCGCACGTCCTGAATAAACTCAATAACCGTTTGGCCAGTAATGGTTTTGATGCGGCGGTACAGCACCGACTGGCTCAGCCCAATTTCCCGCACCAAAGCCTGCACGTTGAATTCGGGGTCTTCGAGGTGCTGCTCCACGAGCTGCATGGCTTTTTCGAGCAGCGCCCGGTCCTCGTCGGGGATGCTGATGGCGGTGGGCTCCAGCAAAATCTGCCGCTGGTAATACTCCTGCATCTGCTGGCGGCTGTGCAGCAGGTTCACCACTTTGGCCTGCAATAGCTCGGGGTGAAAAGGCTTGCTCACGTAGTCGTCGGCCCCGGTTTCCAGCCCTTCCAGCTGGTGCACGGCCGCCGTGCGGGCCGTGAGCAAGAGCACCGGAATGTGCATGGTTTGGGCGTGCTGCTTGATTTTGCGGCACAGTTCCAAGCCGTCACTTTTGGGCATCATCACGTCGCTCAGCACCAGGTCGGGGCCAAAAGACTGTGCCAGTGCCCAGCCCTCCAGCCCGTTGCGGGCCAGCTGCACCTCGTACAGCGGCTCAAACAATTGATTCAGGTAGTGCAATACTTCCTCGTTGTCTTCCACCAGCAGCAGCTTGCGGGTGGTCTTGGCTAGCCCCGCGCCGGCCGGCCGCCGCTCTGCGTCCGCACTGGCCAGCAGCTCGGCCGGTGGCAAAAGCGACTCGTAGTCGGCCGGTGCGGTGGTCGGCACCAGTTCCTGGGGCGCTAAGTGCGCCGTGCCCAGCGGCAGCCGAATGGAAAATAGCGTGCCCTCGCCCGGCTGGCTTTGCACCTTTATTTCGCCTCGGTGGCTGCGCACAATCTGCTGCACCAGCGCCAGCCCGATGCCGGTGCCCATCACCTGCATCGTGTCGGTGTGAGTGGCCTGGTAGTACAGGTCGAATATTCGGTTTAGCTCGTCGGGGTGCATGCCCACGCCCGAATCGCGTACTTCCAACTGCACGTAGTTGGCTTGCAGGCGGTCGCCCACGTACCGGGCAGGCTCGTCGGGGTTGCCCACCACCGCCAGCGCTACCCGGATACTGCCGCCGGGCGGCGTGTACTTCAAGGCGTTGGACAACAGGTTGCTGAGCATAATTTCCAGTTTGCTGCGGTCGAAGTGCAGGGGCACGGCAGCCGCCGAGGTTTCAAACTGGTAGTCGAGTTGGCTTTCGAGCGCCTTGGCCCGGAAAATCAGAAAAATCTCGTAGGCAAAGGCCGCAATATCGCCCTCCTGCACGCGCAGCGCGGGCTGCACCGCCTCCGCCTTGCGGAAATCCAGCAGCTGGTTCACCAGATTGAGCAGCTTGCGGGTTTGCCGGTGCACCAGCAGCACTTTTTCGCGCATGCCGCCGGGCGTGCCGGGCAGCGTCACCAGCTCTTCCATCGGCCCCAAAATCAGCGTGAGCGGCGTGCGCAACTCATGCGAGACGTTGGTGAAGAAGCGTAGCTTCAAGTCATTCAGCTCCTGGTCTTTCTCGTGGGCCAGCTGCTCCAGCGTCAGCTTGTTTTTTAGCTGTTGCTGCGCCGTGCTCACGCGCCGAAACACCCCGAGCGCCCCCAGCGCCGCCAGGCCGTAGAGCGCATAGGCCCACCAGGTTTTCCACCAGGGCGGCAGCACGACCAGGCGCAGCTCGGCTGGCCGGGCCGACCACCGGCCGTCGCCGTTGCTGGCCTTCACCCGAAACGTATACTGGCCGGGGCTTAGGTTGGCGAAGTTGGCCGTGCGCTGGCCGGGCGGCGGCGTTACCCAGCCCGGGTGGTAGCCCACGAGCTGGTAAGCGTAGGTGTTCTTGCCCGGGTTGGCGTAGTGCAGGCCCACAAAGTCCAGCGAAAAGTCGTTTTCCTTGGCCTTAATTGTGATTTCGGGCGTGGTGAGTAAGCTCTGCGCCAGCAGCACCCGGCCGTTCAGCGTGTCCCCGATGCCCACCGCCCGGTTGAGCACCCGCAGGGCCGTAATCGCCACGGTGGGCGGGTACGGGTTGGGCTTGATGGCACTGGGCTTGAAATAGTTGATGCCATTAATGCCGCCAAAATACAGGGTTCCGTCCTTGGCCCGGCACGCCGAGCCTACCTTAAAGGAGTTGCTCTGCACGCCGTCGGCCGCGTCAAATTTCAGGCACTGCCGCGTGCGCGGGTCGAAGCAAAGCAGCCCGCCGCCCCCAATCCAGAGGCGCCCCTGCGCATCTTCCAGCAGGCTCTCCACATCGCTTTCGGGCACCCAGCGCCGGTAGCGCCGCACCACGCCCGTGCCCCGCACCAATTGGTTCAGGCCTTCGCCCAGCGTGCCCAGCCAGAGATTGCCCTGCCGGTCGGGCAAAATAGGCCATAGGTAGTTGGCCGCCAGGCTGCTACTGTCGCGCGGCTGGTGCCGGTAGTTCGCCAGCACCCGCAGCGAGGCCACGCCGGGTTGCAGCTTCAGCAGCCCCGCATTTTGGGTAGTGGCCCACAGCGCGTTGGCCGCCCGGTCGTAGTAGAGGTAGCAAAACAGATTGGTGGGCAACCCGCTCGCCTGCTGCGTATAAGCCCGCACCAATACCCCCTCTGGGGTGTACTGGCACAGGCCCGCATTGTAGGTGGCTACCCAGATAAAGCCGGCCCCATCCTCAGCAAACCCCATGACCGGGCTGCTGCCCAGGCCCGGCTGGCCGGGCTGCGCCACAAGGCGCGTCAGCTGCTCGCGCCCCTCGCGCTGCCGCAGGCACACGATGCCATCGTGCCAGGTGCCCAGCCACAGCGTACCCCGCGAATCCTGAAATATGCTGCTCACGTCTACCTGCACGCCCTCGCCGTCGGCCGGCTTGCTCAGGTAGTTTTGGTAAGTGTGGGTAGTGAGGTCGTACTTGGAAAAGCCATTGCGGGTGCCAATCCACAGCAGGTTGCGGGCTTCCTCTTTGTAGATGGCATTTACATAGTTGCTTGGCAGCGAAGAGCTAGCGCCGTGGCGCCGATGCAGGTGCCCAAAAGGCTTGGCTAGCAAGTCAACCTTGTTGACCCCACCGGCCGACGTGCCCACCCACACCACCTGAAACCGGTCTTCCAGCAATTGGTGGATGCGCCCCGACGTGAGGCTGGTGGGCACCCCATCTTCCGGCACCAGGTGCTCGACCGCTCCGCATTGAAACTCCTCTGCCAAGCGGCGCCCCGCCCCGCCGGCCGGGCCCGGCAGCGGAGTGCGCGCAGCCTGCACAATGAAAATACCAAATTTGGTGCCCACCCACAGGCGATTAAACGAGTCGAGCAGCAGGCTGGTGAGGCCGGGAAAAGCCCGCCCCAGCGGTATTGCCCGGGCCGCGGTCGCCCCGCCCAAATCAGGCGCGATTTGGGGCAGGCAGTACACTTGGTTTTGGGTGCCTACCCACAGGTTATCGCGCCGGTCGAGGTACAGGGCCTGCACGGCGGGCGTGGGCAGCGCCACCGCCCGCAAGGCCGGTTCCGGCCGGGCCAGCGCCGCGGGGCTGGCATAAAACAGCCCATTGGTGGTGCCCACCCACACGGCCCCGGTGCGCGTAGCCTGCACCTCGCTCACCTCGTAGTCGAGGCCGGTGGCGCGCAGCCGGCGCAGCCCCGTGTAGCGGCCCGCCCGGTCGCGCTCTACTACAAACAGGCCATGCTTTTCGGTGCCCACCCAAAGGCGGCCGCGCTGGTCGGCCGCCAGGCTCGTGATGAAGGCCGTGGCGAGCTGCCGGGCCGCCGCCCGGCAGCTCGCCGGAAATAGCACTTCGCTAAGGTGAATAAACCGCTCGCGCTCGCGGTCGAAGTAGTTGAGGCCACCGTTTTCGGTGCCCACCCACAGCTCGCCGCTGGGGGCTACATACAGCTTGCGAATGCGGTTGCTGGATAAGCTAAACGGGTGGTTGAGGCGCGTAGAAAAGTTGCGGATATGTTGGCCATCGTAGCGGTCCACCCCCCGATTTGTGCCTATCCACATAAAGCCCTGCTGGTCCTGGGCCACCGTCATGCCATCGCTGTGCGCGAGCCCTTCGCTCACGGTAAGGTGGTCAAAACGCCAGGCAGCGGGCGCAAGTTGGGCACCGGCCCAGTGGGGGAGTAGCGCAAGCAGCACCCAGAGTACTGCTGAGCCAAATGGTTTCATAAATGCACGGGTGGGGGAAGGAAGTGGAAGTTACGGATTAATCCTGGCATCCTGCCTAAGCTCATCCCTGACCGATTTCAGTCACTTTTTTGACCAAAAATCGCCTCTTGCCGACCTAACCCCATAAGTAATATTGTAGCTGCAAATAGCCCGTTCACCCAGCCCTTTCTGGGCGGTTTTTGGCTTTCAATGTGTCGCTTTCGGTTGCCTGGCGCTGAAGTCGCCCCTAGCAACCACTTATCTTTTCCCACCCCTCTATCGAATGCCACCGCGCCAGGTGGCTTGCTCCTCTTGGCCAGCGCACGCAGGCTCGCCCCCTCAACTTGGGCCCTCGCTAAGTAGCTGCCCGCCGCCGGTAGCAATGGCCCGCCTGCCCACCGCCTAGCGGCTCTGTAGTAGGGCGGCGTTTCTATTACCCGTCGCAGCTAGCAGTGTTCGCGCGCAACAAGCTGCGGCCTTCACTTTCTGGCAAAGCTGCCCACGTAAGCTCAGCAATCAGCCGGGTGGCAGCCAATAAATTTTTTGCCAGTTTTTGGGCTGACCATACGTTCATTTCAGGTCTTAATACTTTTCGTCAGCGCGGCGTTATTGCGCAGCAGAAATTGTACTATTTAGCTAAATTATTTGCTAATCTTCCCCACCCAATTTATGAAAAATCTGTATTTTCTAACGCACTTACTCTGGCTGACGCCGGGCCTGGGTGCGCCAGCAGCCTGGGCGCAGGCCCAAGCTCCCACCCAGCGCGTAACCATCACGGGCAAGGTCACGAGTGCCGACGGCAAGGAAGAGCTGCCCGGCGTTACGGTCTTGCTCAAAGGCACTAACAATGGCACCGGCACCGCACCCGATGGCTCCTTTTCCCTGCAAGTGCCGGCGGGCGGCGGGGGCGTGCTCGTGTTTTCCTACGTGGGCTACGCCACCCAAGAAGTCCAGATTGCCGGCCAGTCGGTCGTCAACGTCAAGCTGCAAGGCGAGGCCAAGGGCCTCAACGAAGTAGTGGTAGTGGGCTACGGCTCGCAGAAAAAGAGCGACGTCACGGGCGCGCTGTCCTCGGTTTCGGCCAAGGAAATCCAGCAGGTGCAAACCCAAAACCTGACCCAGGCCCTGCAAGGCCGGGCGGCCGGCGTCGATGTGGCCGGCGGCAATTTCCGGCCCGGCGAGGTGCCGTCCATCCGCATCCGGGGCAACCGCTCGGTGCGGGCTTCCAACGAGCCGCTCTACGTGGTCGATGGCATTCCGCTGGCCCAAGGCACGGGCCTCAACGACTTTAATCCCCAGGATATTCAGTCAGTTGAAATCCTGAAGGACGCCTCGGCCACCGCCATCTACGGCTCGCGCGGCGCCAACGGCGTCGTTATCGTGACCACCAAGCGCGGCCAGGAAGGCAAGTTTTCGATTAACTACAACACCTATTTCAGCGCCGACCGCGCCTCGCGTACGCTCGACTTGTTCAACGGGGGCGGGTTTTTGGAGGTGCAGCGCGAAGCCTACCGCACCAGCGGGACCTACGGCGCGCTATACGCCGACCCAGCCCGCGATTTTACGCTGTTTGGCGCCCGGGATTTGAACGCCTGGGAAGGCATCGCCGACGGCTACGAGTGGGTCGACCGCGCCAACCGCGTGGTGGCCACCCGCGCCACCACCGCTGAAGAGCGCGCCCTCTACGGGGCCAGCGTGACGCAAATTCCGATTTACGACGCCAGCAAGGTGCGCACCACCGATTGGCAGGATTTGGCCCTGCGCACGGCCCTCACCCAAAACCACCAGCTCAGCGCCAGCGGCGGTACCGACAAGCTGCGGGCCTCGGTGGCGGTGGGCTACCTCAAGCAAAACGGCATTCAACGGGGGCAGGATTTTGCGCGCTACAACGCCCGCGCCACCCTCGACCTGAAGGTGAACCCCTACATCACGCTCGGGGCCTCGACCAACGCCAGCCTGGCCGTGCAGAACTACGGACCCGACATCTACGGCCGGGCCGCCGGGCAGCTGCCCTACGCCGTGCCCTACGCCCCCGATGGCTCTTTCATCACGAACCCCGGCGGCGACCAGCTGATTTTCAACCCCCTGCGCGAGCAGGACAACGCCTTTAACGAGCGCCGCATCACGCGCTTTTTTGGCAGCTTTTATGCCGACGTGAACCTGGCCTTCGTGAAGGGCCTGCGCTACCGGCTGAACGTGGGGCCAGATTTCAGAAACAACCGCACGGGCATTTTCCAGTCGGCCCGCGCCATTGCCCGCGACGCGGGCGGCCCCAGCTCGGTGTCCTACGCGCAGTACGACCAAGGCCAGAGCTTCACCTACGTGGTGGAAAACCTGCTGTTTTACGACCGGCAGTTTGGCGAAAAGCACTCGCTGGGCCTCACGGCGCTGCAAAGCATCCAGGCCGACCGCAGCGAAGGCTCATCGCTGAATGCCCGCAACCTGCCCTACGACAGCCAGAAATGGTATAACCTTGGCTCGACCTACCGTGCGGTGGCCGATGGCTTCGGCAGCTCCTACTCGGCGCGGCAACTAGCCTCGTGGATGGGCCGCGCCAACTACGGCTACCTGGACCGCTACCTGCTGACGCTGACCGGCCGGGCCGATGCCTCGTCGGTACTGGCCGAGGGCAACAAGTGGAGCTTCTTCCCCTCGGTGGCGGTGGCCTGGAAAATCCAGCAGGAGAGCTTCTTGCGCGACGTGGCCGTGGTGAGCGAGCTGAAGCTGCGCGGCGGCTACGGCACCGTGGGCCAGGCCTCGGTAGACCCCTACACCACCGGCGGCACCTTGCAGCAGTCGCCCTACGCCTTCAACGAAGTGCCGGCCTACGGCTTTTCGCCCACGCCGGGCACGCTGCCGGGCACGCTGGGCGGCAACCCCAACCGCGACCTGCGCTGGGAGCGCACCTCGACCCTCAACGTAGGCCTGGATTTTGGCTTCTTCAAAAACCGCATCACCGGCTCGGTCGAAGTGTACCGCGCCAACACCACCGACCTGCTGCTGCCCCGCGCCCTACCGGCCGTGAGCGGCGTGGTGAGTAGCCTGCAAAACATCGGCGCCACCCGTAACAGCGGTATCGAAGTGGGCATGACGACGGTGAACGTGGAGCGTAAAAACTTCCGTTGGAGCACCGACTACGTGTTTACCCGCAACAAAGAAGAGTTTGTGAGCTTGTCTTCGGGCAAGGTCGATGACATTGGCAACCGCTGGTTTATCGGCCAGCCGCTGGGCGTGTACTACAACTACCAGAACAATGGCATCTGGCAAACGTCGGAGGCCGACGAGGCCCGCAAGTTTGGGGCGCGGCCCGGCGATACCAAGGTGGTGGACCAGGATGGCAATAGCCTGATTAATGCCAACGACTTTGTGATACTGGGCTCGAACCGTCCCAAGTGGAGCGGTAGCATCAACAACGTCTTCACTTACAAAGCTTTCGAGCTGAGCTTCTTGGTGTATGCGCGCGTCGGGCAGCTGCTCTCCTCGGGCTACGTGCCGGGCCTGGGCGGGCGCTACCCCGGCCGGGCCGTGGACTACTGGACGCCCACCAACCCCAGCAACGAATACCCGCGCCCGGCCCTCGGCCAGGATGCCGCCACCAACAGCAGCGGCTACGCCTTCCAGAGCGGCAGCTTTGTGCGGGTGCGCAATATTTCGCTCACCTACACCGTGCCGCCGGCCATCAGCACCAAGCTGCGGGCCAGCAACCTGGCCATTTACGTGAACGCGGTTAATCCCTTCCTGTTCACCAAGTTCAATGGCCTCGACCCCGAAGCCAGCGACATCGGCACCACCTCGGGCGAAACGGTGCAGGCCCGCAACCTGGGCACCAAAAGCCTCATCGTAGGCCTGCGCCTCGGCTTTTAAGAGTTGCTAGCTATTAGCTGCTCAAAGAAAGTTAGAAAACGATAAAAGTTGGTCGTCATGCTGAGCGCAGCGAAGTCGAAGCAGCTCTACCGCTTCATCCAAGCCGTTCGACGAAGCGGTAGAGATGCTTCGCTGCGCTCAGCATGACAGACGTTTTTTGGTTTTGGGCTAATTCAGAAACCTAACCAGCTAACAGTTTAAAATTCCCCACCCACTCTGCTGCTATTACTCATGAATTTATCGCATACGTTTCGAACGCTGGGCTTCACGGCCCTGCTTGGGCTGGGCCTGAGCTCGTGCAAAGATTTCCTAAAAGAAGAGCTGGTTTCGACGCTCACCAACGACTACTTCAGCACCGAGCAGGGGCTGGAAGACCTCGTGAAATCGGGCTACGAGCAAACCCGC
>Ga0265780_10001242_pt1 | contig 36815 bp, 28 predicted proteins | sample P1T30metagenome_FD_192432 | JGI IMG/M metagenome (GOLD analysis project Ga0265780, IMG submission 192432) | Plant litter microbial communities from East Loma Ridge, Irvine, California - P1 T30 | ecosystem: Environmental > Terrestrial > Plant litter > Unclassified | place: USA: California...
CCAGTACCCAGGAGGAGGCTATCACCGCCGATGAGATTGTTGATGCGTGGTCTACTGCTGACGAAGAAGATACTCAAATGTTTCTGCGTATAAAGATAGGCTGGCTTCGTGAAGGTCTGCAGGACTTTAGCGCGGTAGTTGCAGAGCAGAGCCAGCAGCTAGCCGACGAGATGGAGCAAGACCTCGACCGCTTATATGCGCGCTACAAGGAAGCCACAAAGACGTGGTCGCAAGACTGCCAGACAGCACTACTGTCGCGGCTGCGTGATCTGAAGGCTGCTGATCCTGAAACCGCGAAGAAAGCCGATGTCATGAAAAAGGTGCGTCGTTTCGAGGACAAGCTTCAGAGCCTTGTGGAAGGTATCAATGATCCGACTGGTAGCATAGACTCGCGGCTGGGCATGTTTGTTCAGGAGCTTGTGAAGATGGATGATGTTCTCGGTGCTATTGCGAAGTTCTTTCCGGATCGTGCTATGAAGGGACCTATCAAGGACGTGGAGCGTGGAGTCTTTGATGAGGAGACGGAGGAGATGTTGGCGATGGCGGAAGAGTCTCGTAGTCGCCACGATCGCGAGTAGGCGGGGACTGTTGGCGTCTGCGGAGTAGGTTGATGCGACATTTTATGAATGGTGTCGAGCATCAGCTTTGACACGGCGGGGTCCGTGTACAGGCTGAGTGATGTTAGCAAAATTCGAATAGTCATGGTAGTCAATACACAATGTTGTGAACCTTCAAAGCCCGTCTGACTTGATACCTGTGTGTGCGTGCATGTGACAATTGTTGACGGGAAGAATTAATATTCCGGCTTCTGCCCATAAGTAACGTGATAATGAACGTAAGTATGTACAACAGGGTTCCGGACTTCGTTCCTTGCCAGTGCAAGAATGATCTGCAAGTCCTCTGGCCGCCCTCCGAGCACCTGTGTGTATCCCCGTAACATGTATGCCTCGAACCCTCCGTCGGAAATCATGGCCAGCTCCAATCGCCCCACGGTTCGCATCCTCTTTGACCGCGACCACGGCCCCATCGGTAGCTTGTAAACAACCTCTTGCACGTTGACAAGCCCCGCATCGCGCATCTGAGCTGCCCACTGTCGCGGTGCGTCGAGCGGCGCCCCCATCTTCTCCGCCATCTCAAAATACAAACGCCCGGCTTCTTTGTACCCACTGTCTGGCGGCAAGGTGCCGTCGTCCGAGTGAATATCTGGAATTGTGCTGGATAGCTGGAGCCATCCTCCTGGCTTAAGATGAGTTTGCGACTGGGCAATCAACCTTGGCCAGTCTCGCACTGCGGTCATTAGATCGCGCCCGTGGATAAAGTTAAAGTGGTTGGGTCGGTAAGGCCAATCTTCTTCCACATCGTCAATCTCAAACTGGCAGTTGGGTGGCACAAAGGGCGGCTGTGTCGCTGCAATGTCGACGCCGATGATCTCAGCAGGGTACTTGTCGGCCATGTCCATGGCCCAAATTCCAGTTCCAGTTCCAAGGTCTAACACGCGACTGCTCGGATCATTGAGCGTCTCTTCGGGAACAGGTGCGATGAAGAGTTGGTCGTTGAGCAGAAGCGTGTACTTGTGGTGTTGCAAGTCGTTTCGGTCCAATTCTCTCTCATCAATGGGCATGCCATACTCGTGCTTGCCGTACGATGGATACAAGCGGCCTTCTATCTCTACACCGCGTCGAACTTCAGACAGTATTGATGAAAGAAAGGAAGACGCGTCTGAATCAGCGTAACTGCGGCCCGTTAGCCACGAGCTTGCACACAATGGACGATACCTACCCTTCATCGGTATGGTCCGAGGCTTCATCAGATTCGCCCTGTGCCTGCAGTAGGTCATTACCGTGAGTGACACTATCGCCGTGGGTATCCTGGTCACTCTGACCCGCTTCGATGCCCGAATCGAGGGCCGCGGCGGCCGACGACTCAGCTTCATCAGCCTTGTGGAGAAGGGCCTTTTCGTCCTGTTCGGCCATGACGTCGTGCGCTCATTGATGTTGTACACGTAACTGTGCAAGCCACGCTGCGGCCTGTCGTGTAATGTCGCGGTGCAAAAAGCACATGCTGCCGCGCAGCAGGCCGGGCTCGTATTGTTGCCATCGGATGCATGCAGACCGAGCGGGGTGACGTTCGCCCGCGCGGGACACTCCCGGTGGCTCATTGTTAGCTACGCCCAGCTAAAGTGACACCAACCCAACCGCTGGACCCTGTTCCGTTCTTTCACGCTGTACATCGCTACTATTACCGGTCATGTCTCAGTCTCACCCTCCGCCATCCAAGGCTTCACTGGCTCTGCTTAACAGCATTGCTGAACTGAGCGATGGGTTGAGAAACGGCCGTCCTGGAGCGAGAGAAGGGTTGTTGGGTGCTTGCACGAGTGGGTTACCCCTCTATGTTCCACTTGCATGTGAGACGTCGACTGACTTGATGTAATGGCATCCAGGCCTTATCTCGGAACTCAGCCATCCCACCGAGACGGCCTTACAGCTGCTCTGGGCTCGACCAACACATCTGTCAGGTAATCAAACGCCGTTCTCGCTTCTTCGTGTTAGTCGCTTTACTGATTCAAGACCAGTCATTCGCACAGCCATCTCGTTGAAGCTGTTCGAGGCATTAGCAGATGTCTCCGAGGCTGGTGTAAAGTCCTCTGAGCTCGCAGCCAAATGCGACAAGCAGCCCGAACCGACGCTCGTGGCAAGAATGCTACGGCATCTCGCAGCCATGGGCACCGTGCGGGAGACGGCTGCAGACACCTTTGCGTCCACCCCCATGTCCAAGGCTCTCGTGGAACCAGCGTACCAGGACACGTTCAACTTCATCATCGATGACTTTCAGCCAGTGCATCAAGTCATTCCGGCTTATTTCGAGGAGCACGGCTTCTCTTCTCCTGACTCTGGTGTCGATGCTCCCTTCCAGCGCGCATACAATTGCAAAGGTAGCCATATGTTCGAGTACTGGGACAAGTCGGCACCAGAAACTGGTCGACGTTTTGCCAGCATGATGGATATCTGGAGCAGGGGACGGCCGCGATGGTTCTTCGATGGGTACTACCCGGTCAAGGAGCGCCTGATCGAGGGCGCTGAGACGGACACACCTTTCTTGGTTGATGTCGGTGGCGGCTCGGGCCACGATATTGAAGGCTTGCGAGAAGCTTTCAACGGCCAGCTGCCCGGCAAACTAATCTTGCAGGATCGACCAGAGATCGTCGAACTTGCCAAAGTCGATTCCAGCATCGAAGGCATGGCCCACGACTTCCTGAAGGAGCAGCCGGTCAAGGGTGCGCGTGCATACTACTTTCACTCGATCATTCAGGACTGGAACGATGAGGTGAACACGGAGATTCTCAAGGCAATTGTGCCCGCAATGAAGAAGGGTTACTCCAAGATCCTGGTCAATGACTTCGTGGTGCCCAACGAAGGCGCTCATTGGGCGCAGACTTGCCTTGACTGGGAGCTAATGGCCAGTCTTGGTGCAAGGCATCGGACGGAAGAGGAGCACAAGAAGATGTATGAGGGAGCAGGCCTCAAGATCACGGGTGTTTACCGTCATCCACAAAGTCTCGACTCGTTGATCGAACTAGAGCTTGCATGATGAGGCCCTTGCGATCGATTTGGATGTCGGGCCATTGCGGATGGAACGACGTGTCCATCAAGTATCTTACCTCTGCACTGTCATATTGAGTGACGTTTAGCATAGCAATGAACGACAACGACTTACGACACTATATCTCCCGATGTTGACGGTATTGCTTCGGTACCTGCATCTCACACAACGCCACGATAACCACCAAGTACCTTCATCCCACGTCACTCCGATTTTCACCGCCCCAGCAGCCCAACAAGATCTGTGGCGTTGGAAGCATCGGCCCTGAAAATCTTTGACGCGTCTGCGGCTAACAGTGGGTCTGACATCCACCCGACGTTGCGCCACCGACATTCGATCATCAACGCGACGTCGTGCGATAATAAGTCGGAGCAAATTTGCTTGCGCTTTCGTGCAAAATTGAAAAGCTTGGTATGTTGTCCAGGCGAATGAAGGCGAAAATGCGTGTATAAGGACGGTGAGTTGCATTTACAGCTTGATGTTCTCACCATCGACTTCACACTACATCAACCACCAGTCAACACCACCGCATCATACTAGTCAAACTCAATCAAGATGCCTCCCTTCAAAGGTAAGCTTCCGCCACAGATCACCACGCATAATGATTCGCTAATGCGCCGCCAGACTCCATTTCATCCACCCCTGCTGGCCCTTCATCAGCACCCACACCAGCTTCATCGGTGCCTACCACATCGACACACGAGACGCTGCACGCCGCAGCTGCAGCACTATCATCACAGGGCCTTGAGCTTTGCCCCCATTGCTATCGCGAGATGAAGCACTGCAACGAGCGCTTCGAGTTCGCATGATCGGCTCACCAACGCATCCGACGGGTGTTCAGGCCTGCAACCTCCACATCCATCTGATGGCATGGTTTGATGGACTTTAGCATTTTCAGGCGTTTTGTGCAGAATTATTAGGGCGCGCGACTTTGGTTCTCGGCTCAGTTGGATTCACGAAATATACCCCACTTCTTCGTCATTTTATCTCTTCCACCTCGTGAAGTGTTAACGTCGATAACACGTGTATGTACACGCAACAGTTCTGAGGGTTGAGAGACTACTAAGAGAGTCAAGGACGTTTACCGCCGCACCGCCTTCAACTCATGTTCTAAGTCACATTGAGACTGATTCGGTAACCCGCTTCGATTCATCAAGCCTAGCGTAAAGGGCGACTGTGGTCCGGACCCACTTATCCCTCACGAGGGTTGATCTCTCGCAACTTGCGCTTGGCAAAGAACTGCTTCAACCTTTCTGTGTTCTTCATTTAATTGTGTACATAATCGTTCAGCATCCAGTTTTCGGGCTGGACCTTATCGACCCTTCAACATGACCCAATCCACTCTGGCCGAAGACATGACCGAGACTATACGTGGACTTGCCGATCGTGTCGAACGTCTGCTGGCAAAGTCAAGTCCTGAACGAAGTTTGATCGCACTGGCGGGTGTACCGGGATCTGGAAAGTCGACTGTGTCTCAAGCTCTTCTTTTTGAACTAGCAGCTCGTGGCATCTGCGATGTCGCCCTTATTCCCATGGTATGTGTTTCTCAACATCTCGTATGCGGACAAGACAGCTGACTGTAACCAAGGACGGCTACCACTACTCCCAAGAGGCGTTGTCTGCATTTCCCGACCCTGAACTGGCTTTCAAGCGACGCGGAGCACCCTTCACGTTCGACGCTCTTGCCTTTGTCGATATGACCAAAGCCATGAAAGCCATGCCCGTAACCACGAGCGACCAGCCAGAAGAATTCCTCTACGCGCCGAGTTTCGACCACGCCCTCAAGGATCCTGTGCTGAACGCCATTCTTATATCGTCACGGAATCGCCTGATCATCATTGAGGGCAATTATACGCTACTGGACCAGAAGCCGTGGAAAGAGATTGCTGGACTGTGTGAAGAGAGGTGGTTCGTGGATACAGATAGGGAGTTGGTAAAGCAGCGTTTAGCAGCGCGGCATCTGCTAGCAGGTATCGAGACCACAGCGAGCGCCGCTGAGAAAAGGGCAGAGGAGAACGATTTACCAAATGGGGACCTCATAAGACATTTATTGATCAACCCAGATGTTTTGATACAGAATTGAAAACGTTGACGTGTTGAATTGAGACACAATGGCTGCATTGAACATGGTGCAACAAAGCTAACAACATATGCTTATGGCAGAGTGTATCCACCATCAATGACCAAGTTTGCGCCAGCTGCAGAATACATTAGTCATTGCGTACCTGGTAATTTGGGCTTCGAGACTTACTCATATAGGTGCTAGCATCGCTCGCAAGGAACACATATGCTCCTTTGAGCTCATTTGGGTCGCACATCCTCTTCGCTGGGATCATGTCGAACCACTTGTCTCTGTGGGCTTGCGGATGGACATCCAGCATGTCCGTCGCAATGAACCCCGGACTGACGCAGTTCACTCTCGCAAACTCCACCCATTCGACGCTGAGGCAGCGAGCAAGCTGGACCACGCCAGCTTTTGACGCATTGTACGCTGCCTGCTTTTGCGGCACGTTCACGAGGAGCGCAGATACTGAGGCGGTGAAGATTAGATTGCCGTGACCTTGCGCTTTGAAGATGTTTCCAGCAGCCTGAGCGGTCCAGAATGCGCCGTCGAGATTGACGTTCATGATCTGTCGCCACTGGTCCTCGGTGTAGTCTTCGGCTGCGTAGTGTGACGCGATGCCTGCATTTGCAACCACGATGTCGAGGGAGCCAAAGTCCGCTGCGATTGTCTTTAATACTGACGTGATGTCATCTTTGTTTTCGACCGATGATTTGTAGGCCTTGACGGTAACTCCGGTCTCGGATGCAAGCTTCGCTGCGATCGCGTCTGCATCCTTGGTGCTGCTGTAGAGGATTGCGACGTTGGCGCCAGCTTCGGCAAGCGATTTTGATGCGGCAAGGCCGATGCCTCGTACACCTCCTGTTACGGCCGCATTTTTTCCTTTCAGGGAGAATTGGGTGTTGACATGGATGTCGGTGTTCGAAGGCTTGTAGAGAGGCATGGTGGAGGCAAATTTCAATGACAAAAGTGAGCTGACGATGCTAGATCTGCTGAGAGCGGCGACATCTCTTTAGACATGGCGATATGTCTGCAGCTCAACAGGCAGCATCCGGAGTGGGTGTACCTGTCTCGCTCTCCACCGTCATGTGGTTCAAGGTGGTTGGTAGGGAAAAAGCGCGATGATGCACGTCGGGCTTTTAGCGCGGCGGAGATCCACACCGTTCGAGGTTGACGGAAGCCCTTGACCCCACGAACTCCACATTCTGATGCTTCAGCTTTGCGATGAAGCTGCTATACAAGCTGATGCCGCGGGTCGTGGGTCGATGTTTGAATCACCACAACACCCAATATGTCGTCTGCTACCATCACCGAGAAGGTACGGTCGTTTCACCTCGTTGCCTTGACAGAATCCTGACTTCATCACCCAGAACCCAGCTTTCGTGCTTCGTGCAGTCAAAGATGTCGCTTTTGAAGACCGCAAAGTCCCCAAGCTACGCGACCAACATGAAGTTCGCGTACATGTAGCTCAAACTGGCATCTGTGGATCCGATGTCCACTACTGGCAGCGTGGTCGTATTGGCGACTTCGTCCTCAAGAGTCCCATCATTCTCGGTCATGAGAGTTCTGGAACGGTCGTTGAGATTGGTTCTCACGTCAAAAATCTCAAAGTGGGTGATCGCGTAGCCATCGAGCCAGGCGTTCCATGCAGACGGTGCGATTATTGCCGAGCAGGCACATACAATCTGTGCAACGACACCATTTTCGCAGCGACGCCGCCTTGGGATGGGACCCTCGCCAAGTACTACACCGTTGCGAGCGACTATTGTTACAAGATTCCGGATCATATGAACATGGAGGAAGCTGCCATGGTCGAACCAGTATCGGTCGCGGTACAGATCTGCAAGGTAGCCGACCTGAGGGCGAATCAGACAGTGGTCGTCTTCGGTGCGGGCCCAATTGGGATACTTTCGCAGGCAGTTGCAAAGGCATCAGGGGCGAGCAAAGTCATCGCAGTCGACATCTCTCAGGCAAGACTGGATTTCGCCAAATCTTACGCCGCGGATCATACCATCTTACCACCTAGGGCGGAGCAGGGCGTCGATCCAGTCGCGCACTCCGAGAAGATTGCGCACATGCTAAAAGAGCAATTCGATCTCGGCGAAGGGGCGGATGTGGTGTTGGAGTGCACTGGCGCCGAGCCTTGCATACAAGCTGGCATCAATGTGGCGAAGAAGGGCGGCACTTACGTCCAGGCAGGAATGGGCAAGGAAGTGAGTCATGTCGAATATCACAATACCGGCGTTCCTGTCACTGACAGATATCCTCAGAATGTCACATTCCCAATCACAACGGCGTGTATTCGGGCACTGACGATCAAGGGCTCGATCCGCTACTCTGTTGGTTGCTATCCAAATGCCATCGATCTTGTAGCGTCAGGGAAGGTTGACGTCAAGCGCCTGATCACCAACAGATTCAAATTCGAAGAGGCAGAGAAGGCTTTCGAGCTCGTCAAAGCGGCGCAAGAGGGCGTGTTCAAGGTGATCATCGAGGGCGTTCAGTGAATGCTGAAATTGGTTCGAATTGAGGGATTGTATCAAACTAGGAGCTGCTAGTGTCAACTGGCGTTATTATCTGCCAAAATTCGCATAACCAAAGATCTCGAATATCCTTAATCCATGCACGCTTCATACTTGAGCACATTGTCTTTGTATCAAGTGACTAAATGCATTGGGACAACGACGGCGCTCTAACGTTCAACACGAGCACAGGCTCACTTCATTTTCGACAGTTGCTGTTGAGAGGCGTGGATCTTACACGGGGTGTAATGCCTTGCAAACAAGGATCCGGGCATATATCCTGACCCGGTCAAGAATCGATAAGTGAGTCCTCATGTCCCATAGCGGTGTGGGTCTTCCGACATTTACTGCATGCAGACATTGCCTGCCGAAGTGAAAGTATGGTCCGCATGGCCCAGAAACGATCGGAAAGTGGTACTGGTATTGAAAGATCCTGGCCCCCGGACACAGCGGAATGAGTCGCCCTCATAAAAGAGAGCAAGGAAATATACTAGTACTGGGCAATGGCTCGCCTGCGTAGGTGTGGACTGTCCGAGGACGGAAGCGAGGTCATGAGACCGATTGCCAGGACAGGGATTGGAGGAATACCGGTAGGATACTGGTGCTATCTGGAGACGTTGAGGGTGACTGTGAGATGGAGAAGATGGCTCCATTGCTGTGTAGCACTTGACGGTGGACTTCTTGCCGTCCAAAACTGCGCGCCTGCGTACTTGAACTTCTCTAATGCCCACATTTTGAGTACTGAAGCTTGAACTGAATACCCATTTCCTCAGCATACGCACGTCCTACACCAACCACCAACATGACTGTCACCAATGGCAATGGCACGAAGCCGCAGTCTATCCGTGCGCCCAATCCTCCACTGGAAGACAGCGTCTTTAAGATGTTTCGCATGGACGGCAAGACCGTCATCATAACCGGTGGCGCAGGAGGTATCGGCTACGAAATTGCACGAGCACTTGCTGAAGCTGGAGCTAATGTGTGTCCCCTATCTTAGCTCTTCTCCGTCTGGTACTAATGACTTTCGATAGATTGCGATATGGTACAACTCATCCAAGAACGCAAAATCGCTTGCTTCGAGCATCTCAGAAGACTACAACGTCAAAGTGAACACATACCAAGTCGCGGTGGAGGACTATGCGGCGGTTGAGCAGGCCGTGGCTCAGGTCGTCAAGGATTTTGGACGCCTAGACGTCATGATCGCGAACGCGGGCATACCGACGAAAGCTGGGGGTCTCGACGACAAGGTAGAAGACTGGAACCGCGTGCGTGCGATTGACTTTGACGGAGCGTACTACTGTGCACGCGCAGCAGGTTTGATGTTCAGGAAGCAAGGATGTAAGTCCCAAACGTACACATCCCGATGCCATCATAACTGACGTTCCCCAGATGGCAACTGCATCTTCACAGCCTCAATGTCCGGACACGCAGCCAATGTTCCACAGGAGCAAACATGCTACAACGCATGCAAAGCCGGCGTCATTCATCTCACCAAATCGCTGGCCGTTGAATGGGCGAAGTGGGGAGGACGCGTGAACTGCGTAAGCCCGGGGTACATCGACACGGCTATATCAGCAGATTGTGCCTTCGAGATGAAGGAGGAGTGGTTCAGCTTGACGCCACTGAAGCGAGACGCTGATCCGAGAGAGTTGAAGGCGGCGTACTTGTACTTGGCGAGTAATGCGAGCACTTATACAACGGGCGCCGACATCGTCGTTGACGGAGGATATACGTGTCGGTAGATTTGCAGGCCGACCCAAACGCGGTGCCAAAAACTACTGTAGATGAGCTTCAACAGAGAAGCCGAACTGTAGCGAGTGAAAAGCCAGACAATCCATTTCAAACTGACAAGCGTTTATTGCGCATCTCCAATCTCTACCATAAATCTTAGCTGAACATAGCCATACATATCAAACGTTTGTGTGGTTGGGTAGCGTTGAGCGTGCTGTGCTCCAACCGTGAGCTTTGAACATCTCATGCCAACAGAATCGCACCGCAGCTGTCATCGGCGGTGATTTTGGTTCCGATTTCCGCCGTTTTCTGAGTCCACGGCCGTGGTACGAAGCTCGAAGGACGTCTTCTTGCTGCTCGAGTCATGTCTCTTCCCTGGCCAGCCTAGCATGACCCTAGCGGCTCGCCTAGCACTCCTAGCACTGGGGCGACAGTCACCCGCTCACCAAAGATGACCGCATTCCCACGATTGTGCATCCTGCACGACTCGGATTTCGTCGTGCAGGAGCCGAGAGGTCGGGATCTGGGGAAATGGGGGCCCCGCAGGATCTCGATGTCGGGGTATTAAAACGTGGCCGATCGCCTGCTCAATGAAAATAACCATCACTTGCCATCATTTTTCCCGTATTGTGCCAGGAGTTGCCATCATGAAAGACGCTGATATCGTGGGCCATGCTATTGCTGAGGTGCTGCCTCAAACAAACAAGTACTGGTTTCAGATACCTCATCTGCGGAAGCTGAATGCGATTTTGCTTATTCCTCTCTTGTCCTCTGCGGTTGCTGGATACGACGGTATGAATGCTACTGCGATTTGAGAAGACATACTGACGTTCAGCAGGCTCGTTGATGAATGGACTCCAGTCTTTGACACAATGGCAAGAATACTTCGGCCGGCCAACGGGTGCATTACTCGGTCTAGTCAACGCTGCTCAATCCGCTGGATCAGTCGTCGTCCTACCGTTCGTCGGTATGCTCTCAGATAAATACGGAAGGCGAATTGTCCTGCTTAGCGGACTCATCGGTGTTATTGTTGCAACCATCATCCAGGCCACCGCGACTACGCTGGCTCAGTTTGTCGTCTCGCGTGCCGTCGTGGGTGCGGCCGGGATGTTTGTTGTACAGCCTTCGCCTTTGCTCATCGCAGAGCTTGCGTACCCGACGCATCGTGGCAAGTATACGAGCGCGTTCTGGACAATGTATTACCTCGGCGCTATTCTGGCTGCCTGGACAACATTTGGTACTCAGGATCGTCCGAACAATTGGAGCTGGAGGATCCCCACTATACTTCAGGCTGGCTACCCGTTGGTTCAGCTTGCATTCTTCTGGGCATTGCCAGAATCTCCGAGGTACGAGGCATGGCAGACGTACACGACTTCACTCGCTAATAAGCATGTAGATGGCTCATAGCGAAAGAGCGCAACGCGGAAGCTCAGGCGATCCTCGCCGAGTACCACTCTGGCGGTGATGAGAGCAGTCCACTGGTGACTAGGGAGATGTCTGAGATCGTACAGGCAATCCGACAGGAAGTTATTGCAAAGTCAGTCAGGTGGAGCGCACTTGTGGCAACGCCAGGAAATCGCAAACGCCTCTTCATCGCAGTATGTCTCGGCGCCTTCGCACAATGGAACGGAATCGGTGTGGTCAGCTACTACCTGACATTGGTGCTCGATTCCATCGGCATCACGGATCCCTTCTACCAGACCCTCATCAATGGCCTTCTGCAGATATTCAACTTCGCAGCAGCCGTCAGTGCCGCTCTACTCGTTGACCGCCTCGGACGACGGACGCTCTTCATATGGAGCGGCATCGGTATGCTCATATCGTATATCATCTGGACAGCGTGCTCTGCTATCAACAATGAGCAGAACAACAAGGCTGCGGGCTACGTGGTCGTAGTGTGCCTCTTCGTCTTCTACTTCCACTACGACATCGCATACACACCACTCCTCATGTCGTACCCGACAGAGATTTTCCCGTACAGTCTGCGTTCGAAGGGCATCAGCTGCGAGCTACTGTCCATCTATGGCTCCCTGGTCATTCAGGCGTTCGTGAATCCCGTTGGCATGGAGAACTTGGGCTGGAAGTATTACATTGTCTTCTGCTGCCTCTTGGTAGTCTTCCTCGCAGTTACATACTTCTTCTTTCCCGAGACGAAAGGACGGTCACTCGAGGAAATCGCTGTGATATTTGACGGGCCAGGAGCAGCGCCTGACGTTGATCTCATGGAGAAAGAGTATGTGTATGGCAAGGAGCACAAAGAGGTGTTGTAATTGGAAGCGGGCGTGATGTACTTTAGTGGCTTGAAGGGATGAAACAACATGAAAGCAATTGCAACCTTCACGTGTATGAGTGTTGATACCGCTCAAATTGCTGGATCCCAGGAAAACTGGGGTACGCTGAAGTCGCCTAAGACATTTGCATTCTGCTGTTCGGTGTTGTCGTTCACACCAGGAAAGACATCGTTCCACAGCCCGCCTTGCATAAGTGCGTCAACTTCCGTATCGTTTGCATTTGGCCACATCATGGAGTACACATTGTTGATTTGAGTCTGAGGCGATTCTTCCGTAGGATACCCCGAAAGGACGTCGGGTGTTGTGACCATATTTGGTTCTTGAGCAGCGGGCCGAACTTGCAAGAATGGTCCACATAGGCGCTGAAGCACGTTGTAGCACTCTTGTGCGCTGGGATTCACGGGAGATATGAGCTGCATGGTGTGCAAAGTCCGGCTAATTTGCGTCCGCCAGCTCAGTGAAGAGGGTGACGTAGGCTCGTTGCGTAGACAGACACAAGGTATGAGTGAGGCCTGGAAGAGAAAGTACAAGGCATACCACGCCGACATCCTGCTAGACGGTGTGGTAGCCCAGAAGTCGCTGATAGCAGTTATGCTCTCCTCGGCCTCGTGCAAGCAACGACGATATGCCTCTTGGATTGCAGCCGGGACTGTCTCTGCATCGTCTTGCGAACGTGCTAGGAGTACCCGACGAATCACGTACGGCCGGTACATGATGACTCGGAAGTTGCGCAAGCGCCACCACATAATGGCGTGTCCAGTTGCGTAATGTGGTGGAATGGGCGCATCTCGATGGTACCATGCTGGCACAGAGAGTTCCCATTTGTCAATCAGAGTGTTGTCAAGGTTCACAAGCTCGGACGCGGATGGAAAGGGCACGGAAATCACACGAGTGTAGATTTCGTTGGTGAGGAGATGAAATCTGGACTGCATGATGACGGAGCTGAAGGTGGTTACATGATCGGCCTCACTAGGAGCTTCTCGTGACATATTGGTCAGACTCCTGTCAGCGACGTTCAGAGGCAAATGTACCTCGACATTCTTGTTTGGCCACGCAAGTGGCCTGCCGAATGTCACAGCGGCGCCCACGTTAAAAACAAAGATGGACCACCAAACACGTCTGCGAACCTCCATGTTGAGAGGTGAGATGTCCCAGTCGTGGAATTCCTTGTGTAGTCCTAACCCCAAGGCCATGTGCAGAGCGAGACCGAGGTAGTTGTATCCACTGTTTGGTTTATTCCGCTTCTGGAGATAGTTGGACATGAGGGTCAGCGTCTGAACGAGCGTGATGTTGCCAACCTCCAAGCTGTCGATCGACAAATTGGATTTCGCAGCCATGAAGAGCTTTCGATCGATGTCAGACGGACCTATTCCAGCGGTAAAGTGGCCGATCGCAGCGATGATGAAGGCAAGTGCATGCCAGCTACGGCCGCTTGGTCGAGGAATGACTTGCGCATATTGTGCGCGAAACGTGTGCTCTTCGACGAGCGGATACGAGTTGTGATACAGCCCAAAATAAGCGTGTATGGCTGCGTCGAGGTCGACAGTCCCAAGCCCGAGGGCTTCCCACAAGGGTGTCTCCAGCCAGTGTGTACCACTGAGAGTTTCCTGAATCTGTGGTCTCCTGGGTACATGCTGACTGGGCTGTGCGTCGGGAAGCAAGAGTCTTAGCATGGCAGCTCCAGAAGCTACACCAAGATAGCCTGCATCGCCCTCATCGACCGTGAGCGAGGCCATGCCATCCGCAACTCTGTCTTCGTCGCCTGGAGACGTGTGTGTATGTACCGCAGTAGTACCAGAAGCAGCATCTGCTTCAGCAGATCCGCTGTCCTGCGAATGTTCGTCCCAACTGAAGTCGGCTGGTCCTGACGGTGGCCCCTCGAGGGGTAATTCTATAGGCGATTCATCGGTGGTGGGATTTGGCTCGATCGCAGTAGCGCTGGGGTCGCTGGTTGCAATATCATGTTCTGAATGTCCTTGTATGTTGGGATCACTCTCCAACTGTCGGACGCGAGCTTCTGCAAGCTGTGCGCGTTGCTCAGCGCGGGCGACCTGAACGAGCGCACGACGAAGTTGCTCCTCAACTTGTGTCAAGTACTTGCGTGTCAATGGTGTTTTGCTGTGTCGTTCGTAAAGACAATGTCTTCGGTTCCTCCGGCATGGTCCGCACTCAGGCAGTGTCTTGTCACATCGTGATTTTCGGCGTTTGCATTCGTTGCAAGCCTGCTCGCGGTCACGGTCGTCACGTTCGAGGTTGTCGATGCTGTTCATGTGCGTCTTGACTCATTCTTGACGAGTGTCGGTGACGCCGTGAGGTGACATCTGCGTGCTTGCCGATGTTGACCTTGATTAGCGCCAACACAAGACATCACGTGTGGAAGTCGGACCGACAGGGATTCTTGCTCAAAGTTAAGTTAGGAAACCATCGAATCAATTGTGCATGTCATTTGTGAATTAACTAGCGTGATATCATAGTAAACGTCACGATGGATGAAGAGGGCATCATGTTCAGAACGAAAAATAGGTAGCTGGAGCTTCGCACTTCATTTGTCTCATTATCTAATAGTTATGTACAATGATATTTTCGCTTATTAGAACGCGATGCAAGTGCATCGAGAGCGTCAACGTGCAATTGCGCCTAATAGGCAGGTCGGGGTCCCTCGCTCGGCTGGTTAGCACCAGGGAAGTTGATGCCATAGTCGAACATGCTGCGTCCCGCTGGCAAACCCTGGCAGCCGCCGCCCAATGCCTTGAGCGGCTCAAGGGAGGGAATGAGCCTGGTGTTCATAGCAGACAAAGCAGCTTGGAGAGCAGGGCCGTTTCCGAGAAGCTTGCTCAGGAAAGAGGGTGTATCGGCCTGCACGGTCTGGGCAATGAAGCAGCCTGCTTTGGCTGGATCGCTCAATTCCGAGAAGGAGTTGATGAAGCCGCCGGTGATGTCTCCAGCATCGACACCTGAGAAGCTGTTGACGGTACCGGTATTGCCACCGACTTGGCAGTTCTTCGGGTACGCAGCGCACTGCTGAGCGGTGGAAAGACCAATGTCGGACAGCGTCCAGGGGTCGAGGGGGTGGCGCTTGTACCAGTTGTCAGGAATGCGCTCATAGCCATACTTGTACTGAAGCTGGCCGTTGACACGTTTGTAGGAGAAGAAGTCCATGAAGACGTCCTGGGTTAAGAAACCTCGTGGCTCTTCGGCGCTGTGATTGGCGAGGAGAGCGTAGGCGAACATGTGAGCGCCGAAGGTGAAGGCTACTCCAGCGTACGCAGGGCTGTAGTAGAAAGGGTTGTTGGCGACTGAGTATGCCTTGCGATTGGAACTGTGTTCAGCCAAGACGCGGGGTGTAATGTTGCCACCAGTACGCTTGTTCGCGAGGTCGAAGAGTTCTTGCATGAAGGTAGGGTATGAGGCGCAGTTCGAGTTCATGGTCGGTGCGAGCCAGTCACCACGGGTGATGGAAGCATCGCCCTCACTTCGCAAGTGACCGTAGGCACAGATACCAGTCTCATTGCCAAGTGCATCGCCAATGAGGGGTGGGAGAGAGCTCGTCTTGTCGGAGTGAGGACCAATGCTCCAGCGTCCAGAGATGGGATCACCGTTGAAGAACGAGGTGGCAGTCTCCAAGAAAATAGTAGCGGTCTTGTCAAGACCGAAGGCCTCCCAAAGACCGGTGTTGATGCTAGCAGCGTCAACGACGCCATCACGCTGGATGTAACCGTGGTTCGCCGCAGCATTGAGACCGGCGCAGGGCCCGCGAATGTCGTCTTTTCCAGGTTCGCGGAACTCGTGCTCTCCGGATGTTGATACCAACTGCTGCTTGGCATCAAACTGATCGAAGAATGCGTGGTTGGGAGTGCCTGGGAACTCGGGGAATGGCAGAATTTGGGGCGTCTCGAGTTGGCGCTCCTTAATGTTTCTTTCTGCTACCATACGAGCAATCTCAGGGAAGGCTGAGACCAGCAGAGCTGGCCCAGCGAGCATGACAAGGGAAGTTTTGGCAAACATTGTGTGCAACAATGATTGGAATCGATGATGTGCGAAGGAGTTGAGGCATGGCCGGTGTGCGTCTATATGTATACAGTGTACTGTTTATTACCGAAGCCGCTGGACGCAGTATGATGACAGTGGCGGATTGAACGTCAGGGCATAGCCGAATCTGTTGGGCTTGGGCAAGTCCATGTTCTTACGTCGTAGTACCGAATCGGGTTGTGATAGCCACAAAAGTAGTAACCGACTAGCCCCAATAGCATGGACTGGTGCGGATCGACACAGCCAGATGGAAGCTGTGTTCCGGAAAGATGACCACATCGTGTGCGGATCAAGCTACTTTGAGGTTCAGGATCACCGTGTTGTGTTCGGAGGCTTCAAAGAATGGGAATACTTCGCTTGATGTCCAGAAGCAGTGGTCGTATGAACCTGAGTGCACAGTATGGCACACACGGTATGTGCACATTCATGCCATGCGCGAGTCGTAGTGGATAGTGCCAAGGGGCTCGATGTGTGGTGTAATTGAGATAAGCGGTAGGTCCCGTGGACTGTCGGCAGAGGCGCAGGCGTAAAGGGTCAAGCAAAGCATGCCGGTAGCGTGCATAGTGCTCCCACCTCTAATACATGGCTCGAGATTGGTCGTCACCACCGCGGGGTAAAGACTGAAAAAAAGACCGTCATGAGCTTAAGGTTAAGCTATTGAGAAGTCCGGGGCTTAGCGCTTGACTAGTCGCTACCCCGGATCGTGCTCCCTCCGGACAGCGTCTTGGCTACGTGAAGATCTTCTGCTTTCTTGTCACTCCTTACATCTAGCAGCCTTTTCTGTGGCTGGCCAAGCAACGCTTCGCCGTGCTCGCTCTTGAAGGGTCCTGTAGCCTCATATATGCCGAGACTGCCCGTACGCAATTGATGGTGTTGAGGCGAGACCGTCGTTACTCGCTGCACTTGCCATGCTGATCATCAAGGAAAGTAATCATTCTTTGTTCTCCGAGGCCCTTCGGCCTCGTGGTTCTGAGAGCTCGCAGTCTAGTTCCAACCACAATTCCGCACATAGACGTGCGAGAGCAGCCAGTAGCAGTGACGCCTCTGTCAGCAGAAGACACATTCTGGTGCAGCTCTTGCGTGATCGTGTAACTAGCCATCGGGTAGGTCAAGCCTGTCGCGTGCCGGTTCCCTGGAGCCATCGACATAGAGTTCGATGCAACCTAAATTGTCTTATGGAAGGTCGTGCTGATCACGCATGCTTCGAAAAGTCTTCCAAAAACGTCACAGCGATGAAATCACGCGTAACGTCCAGACCTACGCATAAATGCGCACGAGCGAACGAAGTCGCGATCCTGGCCACGAGCTCAGTGATGTCATGTGCGTAGCAAGTATAGTGCAACGCAACGCAGCCCTCCAGGGTCAAGCTGCTCTTTTGTGGCAGGATGGCCAGATTCCGCGTGCCATGAGGGATACTACCAGTTGAACTAGTTGCCATCTTTGTAAAAGTGAAAGACCATCTGAAGCCAATCGTAAAGACCGAGCTGTGGCGATTTTCCGATTTTTGTTGTCTGGTCGTGGAGCTGTTGAGGGGCGAGGTGTGGCTCTACTGCGATGGTGTCCAGTCCATTGTTCGACTATGATCGGATTCAGCGCCCGACATTGATGACCATCGCAAACTATTCGAAGGCTAGCGACCATGATATCGTGGCTCAAGACGAAAGCAATGGATGGGCGACTAGACGAACAATCCGACGGCTCGCCTTGTCGTAGGTAGATGCTTCTAGATCAGTGAAGGCCTTTCCCTTTGGTGCGAGAGCGGGGTTTGACTTCCAGTAATCGTGGCGCACTCGAGCATTGCTTACAGAAAATGAACTCTTAAGGGTTGGCATTGCGGCTCGCATCCTTGTCGATAGGATATGGTAGCTGCGTATAGATTGGCCGAACTGCTTTTTCGTAGCACCATCAGTGCGCTGCCGAAGATGTGTTCAGTGGTTTTAACTCGGTCGAAGAAGGATTTACTCGTTGCATCCGCCCGAGATCTGCTCCGTGTGTTCCAAAGAAGACAATGACCATTTCGGCCATGACGCTATTCTTTTACCGCCAGCTTTTCAAGTGAACGGCAAAATACTGTCTGCGTTCGCAAGTTTTACTGCTTACGCGACGCAATCCTCCGACCGCGACTCAAGCGGCGCCTGGAACGTCGTAGTTGGCTTTTTGGTCGTTCGAATGCTGTTCATAGCTTGCTGATAAGTGAAGACTGGCTAATCCAAGCTCTTGTTTAGGTCCTTCAATCGAGCGTCGAGGACTGCCCTTCGTTGTGGGATCCGTCTTATTCTTGTCGACCTTCGCGCACCTCAGCCGCACGATCTCAGTGCTATTCGAGAGTGTGACACGTTCGCGTTTGCCTCCCTTTCTCGTCACCGGCGAATTGGCTGGGTCGTTCAGAAACCCTCAGGTCAGCATGCATCCGTTGCCGTCCTCGTTCATGGTGTTCACATCTTCGAGGCGTTGTGCTGTAAAGTGGTGTAGTCAGCTTCAAAACGTACGTGTCTGTTTGCAACAGTCTTCCTATATTGCCTTGAGGAGAGCTCGAGCTCGGCACACGCTCGTTCGGATTTCCTGACAAGCTCCATGCATCTTGTTCCCCAGGAGTCGCGACTCGTCTCCACGCCTTCGACATGGTCCCGGGCGCGCTATAAGGAACACGTGCGTGATCATCTCGGATTGGTCGGCCTCCGTCTTTTCGATCTCTAGGTAGCCGTCATCAGCAACTGATCGTCATCATTAAGTTGGCACGGGGTATTGATCAAGGTCTCTGAAGGCCCGTGAAACGTCCAAACGATCCTTTCGTAAGTCGCGGACACGTTGATGATATGCAATCCGCGTCTCGACACCTTGGCCCTCTCCAGATCCGGCTTTCCGTCCTGCTATATTCAAACAAGCGTGATCGCAACTCTTGAAGCGGCGAAGCGGTTGGTCCTCGATGAAGTGAACGGCCTGCGAAGTCGCTCTGGGTTCGACGTGTTCAGTAGACTACATTGAGCCTTGATGCTGTTCTTGCGACGCGCTTCGCACGCAAGCAATGATACGACGCCAGAACCGAGTGTCGCGAGATAGAACTTGAGCTATATCTCCCGTGAAGATATTCGTGTCGTCTGCGCGTCGACAAGCACGAAGATCTGTGCGAGAAGTTGGAGACACTCGTTGCGCAGCCACCGTGTTATGCGCCACTACGTCTGCGCGAAGGCTGTCCTAGTGACACGACTGTGAGAATGCCGATCGTAGAAACGGGAACGGATACGGAGGACGAGGCTGACTATACGGATTGATGAAAGTTGCTCATGCGATGGAAGATGAGATGTGTGGGAAGGGAAGGGTCAAGCTCGGTCTGCGCTACCTAAAGTGTCCTCGCGTAATCTTTCCCTCCCGGATAGCAGTACGCCACTCCTCCCACATCTCATTGTCCATATGACTTACTCGTGTCAAAATCTGTTCGGAAACGGCGTCTGTTTCCTGTTTTTCCACGGTACCTGGCAAATCACATCCAGCTGCATCATCACGCGCGGGATGTGGAGTTCAATAACTACATGCTTTGCGTAGACATCGATTGTGCTTCGTAATACCTACCTGATAGTAAACCCTAATCTGTCCTCAGTACTATCTTCAACTTTTTCCGCCCATCATCCCGTGATCTCATCCCTGAGCTCTGTTTTGGGGACCGGATCGTAATCGTAATCGTTTTTCCATATCTCCCCATACTACGTAGCAAAACAGTGCTCATCACCGTCGAAGCACGACAGAAGACAGAGAAGCTGATCGAGTTTTGAATTTATTGAGCTCGTGCGTGATAATTTCAAGCTGCGTCATTGCAGCTTCCGATTCTTTCATCATCTTCTCGAGCACGGAACGCCCATGCTCCAATTTGTGGCGCATTATTTGTGATTTACTGGTCATGGTTTGCGGTTTGGGCGAAAAAGTCCTCAATTTCTGTTCGTGAGGTGACCGGTTTGTGAGAAAGTCCTTAATCTTGCTGTCGTGCTCGGTAATCGTGGCCTACTGTGCGCTATGGTTGGTGGACCTGTTCTCGTCTTATGAGATTAGTTTGAAACTGCTCTTTGTCACCAGCTTGACGCAACTGTCTGTTGGAGGTCTTCTTTCGCCTGCTGGAGACCAGCAACTTGGTCTTTCGATTGTTCGGGCGACTTTTCTTCTCCAATAGTTTTGTGCTACTCTCCCCGTCTTTGGTTAAGTCTTGTTCCGAGTCCTCTCAACCAAGTAACCTCGGCCTCTTCATCGGCAGCAGTCTGCGCACAGCCTCGGTGAGCCTTCGGTTGTGTTGAGGAGGTCCCTACTTTCTGCCTGCGAGTACGGCTCCTGAAGATGGCGCTAGAACGCGCAAACAGGCGCAGCCTAAGCTACCAAGCTTTCACTGATGAGTGAAAAGCCATCATGCTGTGGCTGTTCTCCATTAGTCAAGAACGTACGCACTCGACCGGTTCCAAAATGTCCTGGCAGTCCCCTGTAAATTTCAACTAGAAAGGTATGATACCTACCTCCCATAGCCTGTCGGATGCTCCGGGTTACATCCTCGTCTTCGAAACCGAGTTTTGCATGATGCTGCCTACAATGGACATAGTTCTTGACCGCCGACCTGTCCTAACTACTGATAAGTGACATGAAGCGCGACGAAATGAGGCGTCGCACGTGGTGTATTAACCTGACTAAGATCGGAAGAGAACTCGTCATCACCCATGATAGCATAGTTGCCTAGCTCTTCCTTCTCACCATTGATCAACTAGAGAACAATGATGTCGCGTCATAGACATTGCGTTACGAGTCGATCGTGCTCCCAAACTTCCTAAGCTCTTGTAACGCAGTGGGCATGAATCGCCTCCAACGTGTAGTGTTGATAATCGTGGACACGCCGAGGTAACGCATCATGACTCTGAACCGAAACGTCAGCATCAACTTCAAGTCTGCTGTGACATCGCGTAATCGTCGTCGCGGAGGTCTTAATAGGAGTGTAGGGAGTTGGAGAGGTAGCGCAAAACTGTAGCGCCTCGACGCTAGCCAACACTAGGTAGCGCGAACATCACTGCCGTCTCTTCGGATCGTCTCGACTCGTTGTACTTTACACTGTCGACACGGATAATATCGCCAAAACTCAAGCATCATCGACTTGGAGCGAAATCCACCCAGATTCTTGTCGAAATTCACACCAAGCGCTTTCCATCAGCCAAATCGTACCTCGATTTACATCATCTACGGCTATACCGGAAGCTCAGCCTCCATACGATATCGAAATACACCACTTCAAAACCAAAATCCCATTATTACATTCTTCACGTCTACTTTCCTTCCGGAACCAGACTCGAACCTGCCAGTCTCAAATCATCCAACCCAACAAACATGCCATACTTCACCACCCTCTCCTCAAAAGCAGACTACACCTCCCTCATACTCCCCTGCACCGGAAAAGTCCTCCTCGTCGCCTTCTGGGCCGGCGACTCCACATCCCAAGACCTCATTGCAAGCCTAAAAAAACTGTTACCCAAGAAAGACTTTTCCGCACACAACATCGCCGACGCATTCTGCTTTGACGTCTACGCCTTGCCCGACCTCGCTACTGAGCTGGACGTGGGCTTTGTGCCGACGCTCATGTGGTTTACGGACGGCGAGATGGATGCTATGGTGTGGCATCAGGGGGTTGCGCCGGCGGGGGAGAGTGTGGAGAAGGGGGTTGCGAGGGTGGTGGGGAGGATTAAGGGGAGTAATGAAGTGGGGTTGGAGGAGGATAGTGATGAGGGGTGGTAGTGTTGTACTATGTATATTACGGCCTGATACAATGCCATGATGTGAGTATGCGAACCATTTTCATTGAAGACATCTCTAGCACTCTCTGTCGTCTCTTCTAGGAGAATAGTTGCAGCTGCTCTTCCGAACAAGTATTCTGGAACATAGCACCACCAGCACACGTTCTTTTTGCTTCGCAATGCTAAATGTACTCTAACATGCCTAAAAGTATGTACAACGAATGGTCTTCGTGCCGAGTCAATGACTGGGTCGTCCTGTACGCAGAGACCACTACCTGAAGCTTTTCCCTGCCATGTCTCCCAGCCGCCTTATCCCATACGCAGCGCTCATTACTTCTGACCCTCCCCACTCAACGCCCCCTCCCCCGCCTCTTTCCTCTTCTCCCTAACCATCTCCGTAATCCCCCTCGTCTCCCCCTCCTCACTCACGCCCCTCGTCTTCTTCGCCAGCCTCTCCTTCCACGCCTTATCCTCCTCGTCCCGCATCTCCAACTCCCTAAGCCACCTCTCCCTCTTCTCCTTGCGATCCGTCTCGGCCCTCATCTTCTCGTAGTCCTTCCTCTTTACTCTATCCTTCTGCCAGTACAGGTTACCAACGACCAAGACAGCGATTGTGAATGATTGCGCGTAGAGCCGGCGCCGGAAATACAGGTTGGTGAGTTTGTGGTCGCCTTTACGCATGCTCCGGGTTGCGCCGACGATGGCCCAGACGGTGAGGCCGCAGCCGAAGGGGATGAGGGGCTCTTCGCGGAAGCGGCGCCATATTTTGTCGAGTGTGTTTTCGTTGTAGAAGTCGCTGAAGATATATTAGTCTTTATGGTCAAATGCTTATTGCTTACACAATCGGACTGAAGTATATGACAGTAGACGTACTGGTTCTCGTCAAATGAAGAGGGCAGAGGCGCGCTGTTTGGTGGTCCTAGGCTCCCCATGATGCGGAGTTGACGGAGGTGTCGCGTGCAGTGAAGTTCGGAACGAGTAGACTTGCGACGTCAATTATGGTATCGCGAGATTTATGCTGGCTCGAAATTGCTGTATGAAGCTATTCGCAAGTGCAATATAGCGTGCTGGTGGTGGTATTCGTGGTTGTAGATGGCGAGATGCGGAGTCCATCGATTATCTCACCATTGTCGGCGTCGGCCCTTTGCGATCTTCCAGCGCCGATCCCTGGCTGCATGCACGACAGCGCCCGCAACCTAGAGCTTGAGGTAAAGACCGTCGCATACACGCGTTCGAACCTCGCTGTCGCCTTCATGAGCGCCATAAAGACGACGGAAACTACTCGCCCGCCATGAACGCTGAGGCCGAGTCCTCGGGAGCTGCGCAGCGCAATAACGGCGAGAGCGCACCCGAGCTTGCAGACCCTGAGGATCTGATGGGCGACGTCGATGAAGAGGAGAAGCAGAAGTTGAGGGAGCAGCTGGTCGAGGAAAGGAGACTGGATGCCAAAAGGAAACGCATACGGATGCTCAACGACCTCCTGCGCGAGCTAGACCTGGTGGTGTACATGCAGCTCATCACCGTCTACCACCTCGAGTAGGCCTGGCTCTCTCCCACCACACAACCACGCTGACGCATACTGGCAGCTGCTCCTTCTTCTGGCTCGCCATCAAAGCCTTCATCCACGGCAGCCTGCTCACGCCCTTCTCCGACCCCGTGGGCGAGCGACCCCCGGACGAGCCTAAGCCGTTCCTACCCTTGGTGCTCTTCACCTTCTTCACCAGCTTCCTGCTGCACCAGCTCTACCCGGCGCCGTCTGCAGGCGAAGACACAAGGGGCTACCTGCACGGGGGTCTGATGATAGACTTCATTGGCCAGGAGGGCCCCACGAGCAAGTGGAAGCTCGGAGCTCTGGACGTGTGCATTCTGCTCCTGCAGCTCATAATGGTCTCTGTACACGTTAAGCGACGAGAACTGAAGCGGAAGTTGGCCAGATTGTCCGCAGGAACGCCCGCCACGAACGATACCGGTACGTCAGATGCAGCCGAAGCCACTGCACAGGCAACCGAGAGTGAGACTGCGGCCCAAGAGCAGGATGCCGACGACGAGGAGCGCGGTGTTTTGCACCGGACCGACACGCTGTCAGACATCGGAGTCGACCCAGACGAGGAAGACGCCCTGCTGTCATCCTCCACTTCCGACGCAGGTCATCCCGATGCTCTGGATATTCTCACCAGCGGCACTTGCATAGTGGGCGACTTCACCCTGGTCGACACCATCTACCACGAGAACAAAAAGTATGCAGCCTGGCGCCTTACACGCACCGAAAGCGGCGGCGGCATGAACGACATGCCCGAAACCCTACGGCGGCTGAATACATTGCGCACGCGGTTCGGCGTGGGCGGTGGCTGACGGAGATGCGCATAGTGCTCGTCATACCATCACTGCTCCTAGGGCCACGTGCGGCAGGACTGCATTCGCGGGCATGCCACAGCGTTATGCCCGCATCCAGAAGCGCTGCAGCTACATACCACCACGTACGCACGCAATCTGAATCCAGCCCAACCCCCACCAGATGCCGCATGTACTCCACGTTCTTTCGCTTCAAGCAATCAGCACGGCAAAGGCGGCATCACCGCCACGATTCCACCGGCCAGGTCGCCCTCCGCGGGTACCAGCGTGGAAACCGAAAATGCAGATCATTATTCGCGATATCGTCTGTATCCACGTGGCATGCAAGACATCTACTGAGCACACCGATCACGCCTTCGAGTTCACATCTCACAACGGCATGCGCTTCAATCTATCCGCACGGATGTCATCTCGACTGCTTCCGCTGACAGGGGCTGTGATCGGTGTGGCTTCTGTACGGACGGGCATGGGTGTCTTCCGAGACAGTGTTGTCGTGCGTTTGTACGATCGGTATGGCGATTGGAAGAGTCGCGTGTCGATGTAAGCCCGTCGCTACCGTAATATGGGTTTTCGGCTTTGGCGCCACGCGCGAGGCGGAAGACATGCTGCGGTTTTGGAAATTCGTAGCGAAGGCGCAAGGCGAAAGATGCGGCTGCCTAGTGTGATAAGGTGTTGCATATATGCATACGAGGCAGCCAATGAGCATTTTCTGCTCGTCGCTACAAATATGCTCTAGCGCCGGTGGTAACATTGAACACCGAATATAAGCTGATGGTGGGCAACCTCACTTCTTGCACAACGAAGCAAGTTTATCAAATTTCTAAGTAGACAGAATTGTAGAGCAGAGAGAGGCAAATCTTTCTGTCTTTTCAGAATTTCTGAGACGTTCTGTTGTGGCCAGGGAAGATCGGTTCAATGTGGTTTTCCTGCACTCTTACTTTTGGAGTTACCGTCGGCGCTAGAGCAAATATGTCCTTGTGATCACGTCATTCCCATGTACCTGGCATAAGCAATATGTTCTACTGCTCTTGTTTGTTACTGTTTCGCTTCACGCGCCCAACAAGTATGTACTTGCTCCATGAGAAACTTGCGCATATCTTCATGTAGTTCTTCCTAATGTAAACCCTCGTGCATAAACGATCTCCACGCCTCGCAATAAGAACAGAGGAGACGAGTTCAACGTCGCACGTGCACAACGCAGTAAAAGCAAAACGGCGCTGCATCAAAGCGACTGTCGAGCCAAAAGCAATACAGAATGCGGTATACGGCTTCAACCCACCCAGATCTTGCTGCAAATCTCGCACGGCGATAGGATGAGACACGTGCTCGTGAAAATGATTTTCAGATGGCATCCGTTCATGCTGAGGTGAGAAAAAAATTTGAATGTCAAGTCATACCACCACCCAACGGTCAATCCGACGGGCCGACCCGACCAACCACACACCCTCAACGCAACAATTCTCTGATTGGTCAGGCACGCACGCCCGAACGCTTCTCACGTGCTGCGTCGCTGCTGCGGGCCATCACGTCTGACATGCATAAACAATTGCTAAGATTTCCAGCACGGTGGTACGGTGTGTGCTGCTTGCATGGTGGGGCGTACGTATTGCATGCATGGATGGATGTGGGCTCCCCACCATGCACGCAGGGCAGCAGGCAAGGCGAGATCTTGATTTCGGCGCTCGGTGCACTTGCTGGAATTTAGAAATTGACTTTGCGGTCCTATTGTGTGGGGTTGCAGAGGGGAATTTGCTATTGGTTGGGACGGGTGTTATGTCGGTGGATTAATTGTCGTAGGTTCGTTGGTGCGATGGTGATGGGCGTGTGATGTGTGTTGGAGCACGACATTTCTGGCAAATGAAATGGAGAGCCAATCGCAAGATGTAAATGCATGGAATTGCGCGGTCCTCCGATGTATAACCATACGGGCTAGTAATAGTCCTCGTAGACCATTGGTGTGATGAGCAGCAGTCAGCAAAGCACGAAATGCTACATCTTCTCAATCGCGCTTATCTGATCCGTACCTCACTCATTTTGAATGCAGTGTAACCGCTGGGATTTCTTCTATTGCGCAAGCCGGCATACTAGAATTGATGCCCCTCATCACCCGCATAAGCGCTCGCAGGGGCACTGCCCCGCGTGCCTCACTGGTCATGGCGGAAGTCATTTTTCCGAGGGCAATTATATGGCGAGCGCCGATAGTGGGGTGCAGGGTACGGATCAAATGGCTGCATGTTGAAGGCCGATGCTGTGGAAGCTGAGATTGGGTTGCTGGGACGGCTTTCACATGACGGTGACGGTGTTAATTGTCTGATATTATAGTAGCGATTCAATCAGGTATTTCGTGCATAATACTGTATATACATGAAGCTAGTCGAAGGAACGAAGGAGCGCTGGAGCGGTGCGGCGCGCAAAAAACTTGCTATCGACATCGTCAAGAATGCAAGCGAACATGCGGTGTGGAGATACACGTGTCTACGGGATCCGCAATTGTACTTCCGATGCATGTATTCGATGCGCTCGAAGGAACAGGCAATACTTTCCAGGCCCTGGGGTCACCAGAATGATTTCGAATGTGCAGTGACCTGTCGTCGCAGAGTCAGTCAGCATGCGATGTGAAAGCATGTTCCTTCTTCAGTTTCAAAGAGCTGCACCGCGCGCTGTACAGTGTGAGTGCGCACCCGAAGCCGAGCGACCGTACGATCGGGCCGAAACAAGTCGGGTAGTGATGGTGTCGCCAGTTGAGTGACCTCGTGCTCTTGATCTTGCTGCTGTTGGACAGGACGGCAACATAAGCTGTCGGCCCATCTGCTCGATCTGGTAGCATCGGTGCGGTCCGAATAATAAGGCCATTTCCTGTCATGGGCATCTCTAATGCAAGCCATACCAAAGCAGAAGCAGCTCGTGATGGTAAAATGGTGAGTTGTCCTTTGTGTAAGCTCAGAGCGCGTCTTGCGGAACTGTGGCGAGTGGGGATGTTCCCCCACACACACTCCCGATGATGCCTTGCAGGTTAGGCGCGAAAGCAGGTCACGACTCATGACATGACAGCAGGTACTCCTAGGTAGTAGCTCCATAGAGACGCGCAGGTCGATAGCTTCAAATGCTGGATGAGCGGTGTGGCCCGTGTGCCCGTGGGGAAACGGCTGCTTGCGGCGCTACACAAAGATGTAGTCGAAATGCTGTTGAGCAACGCTCATGCTGATGTGTTGGTTATTCAAGAACTTCAAAGCATCAGGCGCGAAATATCGCTAGGATCAGGCGCATCAATGACGAAACTGTACCATATCCAGATGCGGAAGCAGCGCTCTTTCCATGTTCCAGGAGCGGATTATTTCATCATGCTTGGCGAAGACGTCTTAAACGACTCCTGTGCCAAATTTATTTAATTTGTGTAGTAATTTGCCAGAGACGGATTGCTATTCGTTGCTGGGATTCCACGAGTGCCGAAAGCTTGTGGCATTTACAGGGCTTTCGATTTGACGACTGGAAAGCATGTCCTAAAGGATGCCTAGATGAGCCGAATTTGTCTCCATCGTTTGCTGAATGCGGCTCACGATATCACGTCCAGCGGTCGGGAGAACGTCTCGGTCAATAATTGGTTAGTTCGGTGTGAAAGTGAGTTTGCGACTCGGCGCCTCTTTCACCGAAATGACCAAGTGTGATCTACAGCGTAGACCGTGCCCTAAGAAGACCCTTGTCTGACTGTCATTCTCGGTTGCCTCTGCATTCGGTCCGTCTAAGAAATTTATTCGCCGTGCAGCTCATCATTCACACAACCGCTCGAAGTGTAGTAGACATCTCGTATGGACCAAGCACTACAAATCTGGCCAGTGCCCGTGAGGAATTGCAGTGACCGGCTAGAAAGAAATGGAGGCAGTCGCGTTGTGCCTGCAATTCTGTTCAAAGTTCAAGCCTGAACCTTGTGACTTGTAAAATGGTCCGAGGGACGCCAGCCTAAAGACGCCTCGTGCCGGAGAAGGCTCCGTCTGCAACGACTGCAGGGCAACGTTTGCGGTCGGTCCGGCGCGGTGGTAAGTGGCTTGGAAAAAGGACCACGCGTGAACCTGAATGCTGGAACCGCGTCGAGAACACTGTGCGTAAGTATGCTAGCTGCTTCAGCTCACCATGCTACTTTTCATTGACTGAAGATCTCATCGTATCTCAGGGCACTAATGATGTTGGTGGACAATGGATCCGGTACGGAAAACGGGCTCCATCGACATTCAGATGCTGCTGCCGTGTAATGTTGAGCAGGAAAGAACCACCACGTCGCAGTGAGTGAGGCGGATACGAAGTTGTTGTCAGATTAGTGCACGGCACTGTCTAGCGTAAGTGTCGGAGCCAAGTTACGTCTCGCGCTTGAAGGTAATCTTGAATGTCGACAGCGCTGTCACACATAGTCTGGTCTGGAGCCTGGATCTTGGAAGTCCAGCCTGCTCAAGAGTTTGAGCCATCCATCGACGCCCCTAAAACGTCAAACGCAGATCGATTATTCGTTGAAGCACTGCGACGGCCGATGACGCGACCTAGCGCGAACGATGGAGCCCTGCGTGGATGGGCATGTTCGTGAGCAGCCCGCTCACGTGGCTGGGAAAGCTCGTCGAATCGAACTTACTTAGTAGAAGGCTAGAGGCTGCGCGTCGTCCTTTCATTATTCTTTACAGTTTCATCGCTGGAATGAACCTAGTGTAGCTCATAATGAGGTGCCGAACGTTCTTCAGAATGACGATCCGCACTGCTCAAAAGATGGAACCGCGCTGGTAGATGGTCATGTAGCCGGTGCCAAGCATGACGTCGCCCTTGCCGGATCATCTGGGTGATGGGTGCAAAGCATATGGCTGTATGCTGAGGGAAGTGGAGTGCCATGCACATGTCCGCGTAATTCTGCAATTCGTGTGGGAACCTGACTCTGGCCTAACGTGCCATGTGAGCAATCATCAATTGCCAGCGACCACAAGAACTGTATTGAACCAAGAAGAATCGCCAAACAGGCCGTGTGATTTGGTGATTCAATAACAAGCTATTCAGTATTGTAAGAGAGTTGCATGCTGTCGAACGAGCTTTTTTATACAACGTATAAATGGCGAGACGAACAACAAGGAAGAGGCGTTTGTACATTCTGAAATTCAAGCAAAGGAAATGTCCGCGAGGACTGGTTTTAGATGCAGATTCTAAACATGCGATGTCTGGAAAAGAGTAACTGATAGACATGCTCGGGCCGTGAAGCCCATGGGTATATCGCAGAAAGTGTGGGGACATGCTAGCAGATTGATCGTGTGGTCCGCCAATGCCCGGGATGAACGTTCGAAGATATGTGAAAAGAAGAGAAAAGATAATACAAGAAGACCCCGACGCAATCATCAGCTTCTGTTCTCGAATCGCCCATTGTCCGGACCAAATGGATCACGGTAGATGGGCTGGTTGGACGACATCTGTTGTGAACTCATTGCATGTCCTGCGTCACGGGTCTGAACATGTTGAGTGGTGTGTGAGCCTTGTGCGCTTCCCGAGTTGTCTGGCGGAAACGAAGACTGGTAATCTTGAAGCCCACCGATGTGACTCGGGGCGGGGCCAGAAGCCGGGTGGTAGTTGCTGGTGCGCCGTCGTACGTTGCGTTCCTCTTCGCGCATTTCCTCTTCGTAGTCTCCGTAAGAGTCTTCTGAGCCTCCCCTCGTAGAAGAAGGTGCAAGCGATGGTGGCAAAGACGGTCGTCTGAGGCGAGGGGACGGGGGCCTTGCATAGTGTCTTTCCGGCCGTGGCTGTTGGTACACAATAGACTTGAAATAGTCCCTTTCTCCTCTGTAGAACTCAGCGTCTTCGACAGCGTCACGTAACTGCTGTTCAAGCCGAGAGATGCTCATCGAGGCTTCACGTTCCTTTTCCTTCCTTCGAGCACGGAAACGAGCAGACGCGCCAGCGTTTCGTCGTCTTTTCTCATCAGCAACCTTGGAAGCAGCCTGTACATCGACTGGTATCTGTACGTTATGTCCTTGCTGGCTCTTGATCGTCATGAGCTGTATGCTACTTTGCCCTGAAGGAGACATGGGGATCATGTTGCGCTCCGGCTCACCAGGCCCAGCTGAATGCCGACTCTCGTACATCTGCACACTGTTGTGCCTCATCTGGTAGTGACCAGGCGTGCTGGGAGCTTCAAATTGACTGGAGGCGACGGAATTAGGCTGGCTGTACGGCGAATATTGAGCAATAGGGCTTGCACTTCCGGATTGAGGAAAGCCCACGCTCTGCCGGCGGACTTCGGCACGGATTGTGTTTGGAGGTTGAGGCGCACCCGTCGCCGATACTGGAGGGAAGTAAGAAGTTCGTACACCGGCAGGAGGGGTGGGTAATGGCTCCGAGGGGCGAGTGTTTGCGGTCAAGAAAGGTGACTGGTGAGCATCAATCGTACCGGTTGGTGGCTGCAGCGTATGCGGGACTAGTGTATTTAAGCTCTGGGTTCGATGTAGTCGAGGTGATTTCGGACTCAGCAAATGCCGACCTGGAGGTATGCCGGGTGCTTGAAACGGACGAGGGTACTGTTCTTCCCTTGTAGAATCAACACTATTAGGACGGCTGATGGAAGGGAGGCTTTGCGAGTGCTGTGTCTCAACTGGCGACGGAGACTCCAGCTGTGAATTACCGCGTCTTCGACCACGCTGCTCAGCCAGATCCGCTTGTGGGTTCAGAATTGAATGGAACGGGTTGCCTCGCCGGTCAGAGGGCGTCGGAGGTGTGCTGGACATCTTTCGCAGAGGAGGGAGAACAGTATGATTCGTGGGCGGTTGCATTCCAGCAAAATGGTGTATGGATGATAGCTGAGGGTTTACTTGCTCTGAGCGAGATCCTCCTGCCGGTGGTTTCGACATGGAAAACGATTCGTCAGAGCCCCTCCGACCGCTGTACACCGACCATGGGCGTTCCGTTCTCGATTCTTCTTGATGATAAGGTGGAGTCAACGAAGGTTGGAATCGCTGGTGCGGGTAATGAGGGTGAGGGGCCTGGATAGCGGGGAGTGTGGTCGCCAGCGTGAAGCAGACGAGATGGGTCGCCAATAAGGACAACCCTGAACTGGAGCAGTGGTGGATGTGAGAAAAGAAGAGTCGAGAGCCGCTGGGATGAACCTCTCAAACTGCAGTGTACAAGGTTTCGGTAGGTGAGGCAACCTTGGTAGTCCAGAGAAGCCTGTTTAGATAAGGTGGGGGTAGATAGCCATGCTACACTAGGTCTTTGCAGTTCACGTTGGCAGAATAGTATGAAAGATCGGCGTTGTGCGCTGGGAGTGAAGCGTTAGAGAGTGAAGCTGCAGGGTATATCGTCGAAGGGGAAGGTCACAACCCGCAAGCGGGAATGAACACAGGCCCCCAGGCGATATATAAGATTTTGCGGTGTAGTAGTTACGGGGGATCGCTGACCGGGCAGCAAATCATCGCAATTGCTTATCCCTGTTCGTTGGCCATGCGCGAGAAGTACATACCATCATGCGCGGCGCACTAGACCCCCTGTCGACTTGGAAAAAGGACGTGCAATAGTAACGCAAGACTTCCACGCTACTGCACGGGTTAAGAAAAGGTGACGATGGCAGCGGATGCGCATCCGTGGACCGCGCAGACACGCGCAGCGACGGCGGCCATGCAGCGATCCAAGTAAGCGCGCGTTGTGGCGGGCTAGGCCTGTCGGACCATCGCTACTGGTGGCTGTCTATCCGGAGAGCTGTCCTGTCATCTTCTTGCTGCCGAAAGCGTGAGCACGCCTGGCCCAAGTTCGCGCGGGGCAGATATGATGTGCACGACCTTGTCTCAAAACTCATCATGTGCCTCATCTCATCCCTTCGCTTGCCGCTTGTGGAGAATGCAAAAGGTGGTTCCTTTTCTCGGCTAGGGCTCTGTCCTGTGCATTAGCAGCGCGAAGATGGAGTTTAACTCCCGTAACGCTCATTTCAGCGCCGCAACAAGTGCCTCGAACGCCGCACGAACGCCAGCACGGTAAACAATGTGCTGCACAACGCACCCAGAAACGTTGCGCGCGGAGACGCAGCTGTTTGGATCTGCACAATCTTTAAATGGCGGGTGCGATCGATTGATAAGCGTTGGTGTCATCGGGTACCTACTTCACCGCGTCGGTTCGCAATTAGGTACTGGCGGGACAGGGCAGCAACGAGCTCCTTCACGCACCGTCATGTGCTCGGGACCGTTATCTAGTAAAAGTAGGATTTACCCTTGCCGCGCCATGCAGCCACATACGAGCCGATCGCGGCTGCATGGTGCCCGACGACGAGAACGTTTCTGAAGCACTTGACGTGGGGGCTCGTCCCCAACAAGAGTGTGAATAGATGCATGTTGTGCCTTGAACATGCGTTTGAAGCTTCCGTTGTGCGAGGGTCGAAAAAGTACGCTTATAGTACCTGCTCGTTGATGCTCAATCATCAGTCATGTTGCGCATGCGCGGGGCGTTCATTATGTTATTTGTGCTTTGGGGTCGACTGCCGATGCACATGAACACACAGCTTGACATGCTTGATCTCGTGTGGAATGATCTCGGGCAGACTCGAGAGTCTAGTGCTTGTACACATAAGAGTCTTCCCATGTGTAGAACCAATTTGCGCACAAAGTGATTTCAATGTCCAGTGTCGACGTGATTGTCGCGCAGCACATACGTTGGGCCTCAACGTCAAGTCCTTGCCGCATTGCATGCTCCGTCATGTGTCTCCTGCACCTCGGGCAATTTCATGCTCGAGGCTCAGCCTCGATTGACCGTACTTATCAATCAGCTTGGTAGAATGCGTGCTTTTTGGAAGTCATGTAGATGTACAGGTATTGATGTGGTGCGTGGGACCAAGAACGTGGTAGCGGCACGCTACCTGCAGCATTCCTCAGATCTGCGCCGCAGCTCTCCAGATAGAGAGAGTCCACGTTGTCTCGGTGCATGAGGCTTGTGCCTAAGAAGGAAAGCCGTTTTGTGGATCCAAGACGGTGTACCTTGCAGCCAGTGCCCCGCGTGGTAAGTCGTAGGAAAGGAAGAGATGGCAGCATTGAAAGGCACAGGTTTGCAGCACCATCTGCCATGGCCACTTGAAAGCCTCATTGTTTTTCGCGAAATGCAGTAGCAATAGTGGGGAAGGAGCGCGAAGATGCCAGTGCACACCGCCAGGAGACGGTTCCCAAGTTGTCATAGTTTGCATCCAGCTCCATGGTCAGCGCCCGCCGTCGATTGATCCGAGCTGATCGTTGGCCGCCTCCACTTCCACCATTTCCCGGCTCCCGTGCTGTCGGTGCTCGGCCAAGGTTGGATGTCCAGAGCGTTCTCCTACGTCAGCTTCATGTACGGCACGGCGCAGCGTCACGGACGCGAGAACTACTCGTGCCTGGCGGCCCCGAAACTCTGTCACGTATCGAATCCCAATCCAGAAAGCTGTTCCAGACGAGATGAGATGAGACTCAAACTCGCAACTACAGCCAAGTTCGTGTATCTACACTCTCTTGACATGTCCTCTCTCCGGGTGGCTTGTGCTCTCGTATCAGCAAGCCTTACAGAGTCGTGGGTTCCAATTAAGGCCGACGATGTTGCACGCCGCATATAGCACCGTCGATAGTGAGGAGAAGAGGCTTTGGAAGAGGAACACGTGCGGTCCCAGACTCCCAGTGACATTCATCGATGGATGTCGGGTAAGGTCAGCTGTGCACTAATGTGCGCATGCTAAGTATGGTACTTATTAGTCGGCTGTGTTCCTCGGAGAACGATGGTTTCTCGAAGGTATGAGAGTGGGTGTGTAAAGATGGTACGGCAGGTGTACGCGAAATCTAGTGGGGCGGCCCAAGGGACTGGCGTAATGGCGCTCACGATATCGTCATCGTGCTTTTCGACAACGTGGGAAGTCACTTGCGCAACCACACCTCAGCACGCACTGGGCCATCGCATTGACAGCGGTCGCTGCTGATCCTAAACTGTGCCATAAATCTGTCCTCACCGTCTTTCCAACGCTTCTTGCTGATTTCGGCTGCACACAGCCGTAGATCGTCCACTTACAGGCATATTTCGAGCATTAACTAGGTCACATTTTTCACACATTGCATTACGACCAAATGCTGCGCAAGCTGTTGGCGTGAGCACATGGTCGTCACGTTATCGATTGCCACAAACTATCACGAGTGTTGTATTTCCGAATTCCATGGACCGTTATTGCTGGATTTAGCCGCCAGAGTACACCCCCAGAACGCACTTTGTGATCTCTGTTCCTACAGCTGTGGATACAACAACTTTGATGCTCGACCTAGCCTCAAATCAAAGCAAGCAATATCAGCTTGTATCTCTTGTCGCAAGCGCATCTCGATATCGCGTTATGTGAGTTCGCACTGGAAACACTGGCAAGCTCCTGAGTACGGATAACCTGTCACCGAAAGGATGCTGCCTCTCAGCCACGTAAGTAATTCACTTCTCGGTGGCCGAGGGCGCGAGGTTATTTAGCCATGCCGACGGCTTAAAAGCTCCAGTAACTAGTGACAGTGAGTCGCTTGCTGCTATATCCACCTTTTACGCGAGGCTCGTAGAGTTTCGGAGCGTGGGTCATATAACATTTTTGTTATAGGTCGAAGGGCCGCATGCTGATTTCGATCTTTCGACCCTGGCACCGCTTGAAGCCTAAGCGTCTTAGTATGCTCAGTGACGAGGTACGGTTGTTTTGTCTCGCCGTCTCCCGAACTCGCTATCTATACAACTCTTGATCGCCTACCCGGAAGATACGCAGCGAACCTTTGGGGCAATCGGAGTCCCTTTTAGAATGCTACACGTGATATGACCTGCATATTTCCAACGGTCGCCCCACTCTGGCTTGGCCCTACATCGCTTATGCACGTGTTCTGCCCATCACTTTGCGTAACTGATATATATTATGCGGCCATATATAATGCAGGATTATGTCGCCACTAGAGCCGTAACAAGTAGTGTCAAACACCCCAGAAGCTACCTGCTCCTTGCTGGCGAACTCCGTTTTATCTAGTGTCTAGCGCGGCTAGAAGTATGTGCAATTTGAGATTATTTCTTGCGAAGGGGCTTTGATCTTAAAAGTCCGATCTCCATCCCAAGTAGTCCTCTATTTTGGAGGTTCGTGGCTCACCAATGCACGCATCGCGTTCGGAAAGATACTCAGGACTAGAAGTTCCTGACAATCAGATTCCACCTCGTTTACCTCAACCTAGGCATCAGTATTCGGTCGTAGTACCCAAGGAGCCATACTACCTTCTATCAGCCATTGTTTGTCATCTTGCTATACAATCGTCCCAGATACTGACCTGTGCATCTCAAGAATCGACACTGATCGAAAGTTTTCCATGGAGCTGCACAGCGATCCAGTAAGTTCGTCACCATAACTCGAAATCGGAATCTTTGTTGAGAAGTAACGCTTCACGAGTAGCACGTGTGTTGGACCAGGATGGTGTAAGATCACCCGCATTTCGAAACTTAAGTCGCGACGGACACAACGGTGTCTTCTCTGGAAATCTTCTAAGTAGACCATGTATCATGCGAATCAAAGCTCACGCTTGTAGGTTAAATTCGCCCTATGTTCTATCAGCTGCCGACAGTAGTCAGTAAATTGTAATGCGCCACCAACATTCCTCTTGGCCTTGGATACGACCCAAATCGCCTCACGCATCTTTGCTTCACATCCAGCATGCTGCTAGATTTTTTTCCCGACAGCTCAATCCCAATCAATCGAGCGCGTCTGATCCGTCTGGGTGTAGATCGCCGAGGACACATGTGCTCGCCGTAAGGTCGGCTTCAAGTTCCGCTCTCCGATCGCTTAGACAGCTGCGTCGCATCCTGCAATCTTAATCACATACACTCTGCTGCACGAACAATGTCTCTGCGAAGCGGCAGCAAGCTGTCAACTCGGGTGCTAAGCTCAATAGCCAACCGCGCAAGAACGAGGTGTTTTTGCGGGCTACGAGTAGACGCAATTGTTTTGACTATGCAGGGCGCAGCCTGGAATACCTAGCAAGTGCGTATATGCTTCCAGAGGGGTAGGAGGATACGTGCGAGCTCTCCGTGCGTCTATTACTCTCGATGAAGTAAGATGCAGCGCGGGAACAATATCACCACTGAGACTCGAGAACTGAGCCCACCAGGTGCCGCAAGAATTCGTGATCGATAAGACTTGCAAAATCCTCCAGTAAAGGCAAAGTACATAACCTGAACTAGTAGCCTGTCTATGTTCAATGTCAGTTGAGTAGGGTAAGATGGCTATACATTAATATATCGAAGATAGCCAGGCTCTACTTTCAACGTACTCTTAGTGTTTGGTGGTAGAGCATCGCTGAGGTAGGTAATCGATCACGAATTCTCACGGATATTGGTGAGCTCACTGCAGGCTGGAATCTACAATAGAAAGCTGCCAGAATTTCTGAAACTTTCAGGCCAGCTAGGAGCTACTCGGAACTAGTCTTTGCGCAGTTACATGCCATCTAGATAACTCGTTGTCTTC
>Ga0265780_10001243_pt1 | contig 36810 bp, 37 predicted proteins | sample P1T30metagenome_FD_192432 | JGI IMG/M metagenome (GOLD analysis project Ga0265780, IMG submission 192432) | Plant litter microbial communities from East Loma Ridge, Irvine, California - P1 T30 | ecosystem: Environmental > Terrestrial > Plant litter > Unclassified | place: USA: California...
TATCTCGTCAATGTACCTGGTTTCGTCGATAGTAACAGAAACGGCAACTTCAGATGTTGTGATCATATCTATCGGCGTCTTATACCGCTCAAATACCTCGAATACTCTTCTCAAAAAACCGTATGCGAGCAGCATCCGGCTCGACTGTATCTTAATAGCAGTAATTCCGTCTTTCGCTGCTATTGATTTTATCTTACCTTTTTCGCTGTCATAACTGATAAGAGTGCCCGCAGCAGATGGCTCCATGGTATTTAAAAGCCTTACCGGAATCTTATATTTCTGAGCCGGAAATACACTCTGAGGATGCAGGATCTTAGCCCCGAAATAGGCAAGCTCCGCTGCTTCATCAAAAGATAACTGCGCTATAGGCTGTGTGCCCTTTACTATTCTGGGATCGTTATTATGCATGCCATCGATATCCGTCCAGATCTGAACCTCGTCTGCCTTGATTGCCGCGCCAATTAATGAAGCTGTATAATCACTGCCCCCTCTGCGCAGGTTATCGGTTTCGCCGAATGCATTACGGCAGATATATCCCTGTGTAATAAATAAATTCTGGCCTGGCCATTGATCAAGAAGCTGCTGCAGATGAGAACCTATGTACTCCACGACCGGCTCGTTGTCTTCATCAATCTTCATATAATCGAGAGCGGGAAGCAATACAGACGGCACTCCTATCTCCTGAAGATAAAAATGATATAAAGTTGTTGATAACAGTTCTCCCTGCGCCAGTATGATCTTCTCTTCCACCGGAGTAAAAAGATCTGAGGCAAAAGAGCCGATGAGAGTAAAATGGTAAGAGATCAGTTCGTTCCCCTTTTTCAGCCCGTCTTCAGTAGTGAAAAGTTCCTTTACAAAAACTTTATATTTATCGTGCAATGTATCAGTAAGCTGCCGGGCTTCACGCTTGTCGCCATTTAAATAGGCCTGTGCTATTTCTACCAGGTTATTTGTAGTTCCTGAAACCGCTGATAATACGACGATCTGTCTTTCTTCCGGACGAATAATGTCAAGCAGTTTTTTCATCCGGTCAGGACTTCCTACCGATGTTCCCCCAAACTTTAAAATCTTCATTAGAGTGTCTGTGCTTTATTTACTTTTTGGTCTTAACGATTTTACCACCAGCCCCCGGTATTATCTGCCTGAAAATTAAATACACACCTGCGATCCTTAATCAGAAACTTCGGTGTGTTTTACCATCTAATTCGGCAATATATATGGTGTGCTGATTTATTAACTGAGGCTAAAAATAAATAAAACCATGGGATTTCGGGCAACGAAAAAAAAATCCGTTTAGTATGGAGAAAGTTTGATACCGCCGGGGAGCCTGAAGATTGCTTTTTAACAATGAGCCTGGGGTACGTACAAACTAAAGTTCATTCCGCTTACCTCTGCATTATTTACAGAAGCTTTGATCCGCCAGGCGAGTTTTTCCTTAGCTTATAATTATTTAAAAAGTTAATTTTTTCTAAAACAATTTCAATACTTATGTTTTAAACATTAAAGCTATTCCTAATGAACAACGCCAGATTATTTGAGAAAACCGAAAAAGAACTTATCAGTATGTTTGCCGACGAAGAGGTAAACTATTGGGCTACGAAGTGGGGAGTAACCCGGGAAAATGTAAAAAGTGCCGTGAAATTATCAGGCTCCAATTCTGTTTCGAGGGTGTATACTTACTTGCTGAATGCAAATAAGATCAGGCTGGTTTAAAATACCATCAGCTCCTGTCAATGAAGGGCCGGGGCTTTTGACAATTTTCGCTATGCAAGGCCGGATAAAAATTCTTCCACCGGCAGAAATCTGGATATAGCTGCTTTAGCGGCGAATTTATCCGGATAAAATGCCGCCTGAGGCATTAAATGTATAACAAACAATTACTCAATCATAAAATTCCGGCATATCTTCCTCCTGAAGGAACTTGCTTTCGATTCTCGTTCCGCAATTTTCACAGATAAAATAATCTTCCTGGATCCTTACTTCGTCATTTAACAACTGAATATAGTTTAGAGGTCCGCTGCAGATGTTACAATGAAAATCGGATACTGTTACCCTGGAGGTAGCACATTTACTCTCGTTATTCATAATGAAACAGATTATGTGTTTGTTGCAAATTTACAATACCTCATAAGGGAGAATCTGACCAGTATCAATAATAAAACTGATTAGGCGCATATTTAAGCTCAAAGAATATTTCAGTCAAATTACAGTGCTAAAATCTCCTGCTTTTCTACCTTTGCAGGCTCGTTAAAACAGCATCAGTGAAAACTTTATACCGCCTCTACAGGCCTCATTACTCATCTAATCTTTCACTGGCGATCCCGGTGGTAATTTCCCAGCTCGGGCATACGCTTGTACATATGTCTGACAGTATTATCGTTGGCCATTTTGCCGGCACCATACCTTTGGCAGCCGTATCGCTTGTTAACAGCATCTTTACCGTTGCAATGGTTGTAGGCATCGGCATATCAAACGGGCTTACACCTCTTATAGCACAGGAAAACGGGCAAATGAATAAGAGTGAATGCGGAAAATTGCTATCCAACAGCCTGTTGATCAATTTCATCACAGGAATTGGGCTGTTTATCCTCATCTATTACGGGCTGCTGCTGGTTATCGGCCATATGGACCAGTCGGCCGAAGTTGTAAAGGAGGCACGTCCCTATCTCGCCCTGCTTGGAATTTCCATTGTCCCGCTCATGATCTTTCTTACGTTTAAACAGTTTGCTGAAGGCCTTGGCTTTACCAAACAAGCCATGGTGATCTCTATCGCAGGCAATGTGCTCAATATTTGCCTGGGTATTATCTTTGTAAAAGGCTTGTTCGGGATAACACCCATGGGAGTAAGAGGTGTGGGCTGGAGCACGCTTATAGATCGCTGCCTTATGGCTTTAACCATGGGAATATACCTTTTCAGGTCAAAACATTTCAGAGAATATCTGAGGGACTTTGCGCTGACACGGATAAGCAGGTTACGTTCTTCAAGAATATTAAAGATTGGTGCTCCGGTAGCTTTACAGTATGCGTTTGAAGTAAGTGCCTTCAGCGGCGCTGCAATTTTAATGGGTACGATCGGAGTAAACCAGCAGGCCGCCCACCAGATAGCAATCAACCTGGCCTCGATGACATATATGATGGCAAGCGGACTTTCGGCTGCAGCAACCATCAAAACGGGAAACAATTTTGGCAGGAGGAACTTCAGAGATCTCCGCCTGTCGGCAAATTCAAGCTATCATATAGTAATTGTCTTCATGATGATAGCTGCAATTGTTTTCACCTTGTTCAACCAATACCTGCCATGGCTGTATACATCAGACAAACAGGTCATTGTAATTGCGTCGCAACTGCTCATAATTGCAGGCCTCTTCCAGCTTTTCGACGGGGCACAGGTGGTAGGACTTGGCATTCTAAGAGGGATGGGCGATGTGAACGTTCCGACCATTATTACTTTTATTGCCTATTGGGTAATAGGCTTACCTGTAGCATGGTATCTCGGTATCGTCTCAGGCATGGGTGCAAACGGCATATGGTACGGTCTGACCCTGGGCTTACTGGTATCGGCCGGACTTCTGTTCCTGAGGTATATGCATACGATGAGAGAAGTTAATATGACTTAGGTATAGCAGCCCATATGAATTATTGGTAAGCAGGAGATCAGCTCGCATTTAAGCTTATAGAAGTCCACTGTAAGTCAAGGCAGACAGCGGGGTGAGTCCAGGTTTCTCCGGATAAAGGCGGACTCACCCCGCTATAATTACGGAAACACCCCGGACTCATATGAAGCAGAGGGATGACCTGGCAAGAGTTTTTTACAAATCTTTTCGGGCTCCGGTATAGGCAGGGCCGGGCATTGACTGGATTTTCTATACCAGCCTGATCTTGCTCATATAAAATAAATTTATCATTTTCGGTCCTATGATAAACGTAAACGAATATTTCAACGGGAATGTCAAATCTCTGGGATATGAATCGGCCGAAGGAAAATCAACGGTAGGTGTAATTGAAAGCGGAGAATATGAGTTTGGCACAGCAGCGCCCGAAACGATGATAATTATTGAAGGAGCACTTGATGTACTGATTGCCGGTGAAGAGGATTGGGAACTGTACAGTAAAGGACAATCTTTTAATGTTGCTGCCAATACCTCTTTTAAAGTAAGAGCAGAAGTACAAACTTCTTACCTCTGCAAATATCATTAAATGCTGAACAGGCTCAGGGCTTCGGCGTGCCTGCAGATGTAGTGGTATCCGTATTGGTAGTACCTTTACTTCTTAATCCGCCCTGCCCCTGAGTTCCGGCATTCCAGCTTCCCCGTTTATTTCCAAGACCATTGCCGCTCTTTCCTAATGGCGGAAGTGTGCGCGGAGCCCTAAACCTGCCGGTGTCGGCCAGTGTTCTGCCGCTTCCGCTCCGCTTAAATAATTTTGACTTTGATGTTGTGTCAGTAAGGTCAGCGGCTTCGTGCAGCATGCCTGCATGGCTTGGTAAACCGACAGACGCTCCGAGAATCACTGTTAATAAAAACACCAGGGCTAAAGATCCGAACACTTTCATTGTTAACTGATTAGGTTATATCCTGAATTAATACAAATCAGGAACGACGGGGTTTTATTTTATAAATATTTATTTTTTATTTATAAACTTTCGTCCCCGGCTTTGCAGGGCTGCACTGCCGTTTCTCAGCAGGAATATAATCTGCGCTTCAAGTTCATCTTTTATCCAGTCGCCATATTCTTTCAGATTATTCAGGATATCCATGCAGTTCGCTTTCACTGCAACCGGTACTGAAGCATCACTTAGCCAGCTGAATGTCGCTTCTATAATTAGGGCTGCCTGTTCTCTGCTTACCTGCTTGATATCGTCGCCGGATGTCAGCGCGATCATTATTTTAGTAAAGTGCCTCCTGCAGCTGTTATTTTCCTGCGCCGGGTACATAGCTATGAAATGCTGCCGGGAAGCTGAGAACATTGCGGGACCGGCAAAAAAAACAGCTTCCAGCAGCCAGGCCGCACGAAAGGCCGGTGCCGCCTCTTTTTGAAAACACATGTCAATAAGTAAGGCAGGCATTTCCTTTTGCCTTGCGAGCGTAACGGCCAGTTCGGATTTTACTTTCCTGGAAAGCCTGCTTTGCAGCAGTATAGACAGTTCGTCTTTTGTCATGGTATTTCCATGCTAAAATAAAACTTTCCGGCAAACTGGCATATCTTAGGGATAATCGGTACTTTTGCACCTCAATTTTAAAAGCATGATAACGGTATCTAATCTATCTTTACGCTACGGGAAACGCACACTGTTTGAAGACGTTAACCTGAAATTTACCCATGGCAACTGCTATGGAATAATTGGTGCAAATGGTGCCGGCAAATCTACTTTTATGAAAATCCTTTCGGGAGATGTTGATCCGAGCTCAGGCTCAGTGAGTTTCACCCCCGGCGAACGTATGGCTGTTTTAAATCAAAATCACTATGCCTTCGATGAATTTCCGGTTATCGAGACCGTGTTAATGGGTCATAAGGAACTTTATGATGTCATGAAGGAAAAGGATGCACTTTATGCCAAAGAAGATTTTACGGAGAAAGATGGCGAACGTGCAGGAGAGCTGGAAACCATCTTTGCAGAGATGGACGGATGGAATGCAGAAAATAACGCAGCCACTCTCTTAAGTAACCTTGGTATCAAAGAGGATCAGCATTACAAATTACTGAAAGAACTTGACGGAAACCAGAAGGTACGTGTTTTGCTTGCCCAGGCTTTATTCGGCAACCCCGATATCCTGCTTCTGGATGAGCCTACCAACGACCTTGATATAGACACCATAGCCTGGCTGGAGGACTTCCTGGCCGGATATGAAAATATAGTGCTGGTAGTATCTCACGACCGCCACTTTCTGGACACCGTATGTACGCATATCGTGGATATAGATTTTGGCAAAATGACGATATTCACCGGAAACTATTCCTTCTGGTACGAATCCAGTCAGCTGGCTCTTCGTCAAAGAAGCGACCAGAATAAGAAACTGGAAGATAAGGTGAAAGAACTGCAGGAATTCATCAGGAGATTCAGCGCTAACGCATCGAAGTCCAAACAGGCGACTAGTCGTAAAAAGGCCCTGGATAAGATCAACCTGGATGAAATAAAACCGTCGAACAGGAAATATCCGGCTATTATGTTCAATAACCAGGGCCGCGAGGCCGGAGACCAGATACTGCAGGTGCAGGGACTCAAAAAGGTATCGAACGGAGAGCTTTTATTTTCTGACATTAATTTCCTGGTAAACAAAGGCGACAAAATTGCGATTCTTTCGCAGAACAGCCTTGCGACTTCTGCCTTCTATGATATACTTTCAGGGCGGGACCAGGATTATTCGGGCGAGTTTAAATGGGGTGTTACTATAAAAACTGCAGATATCCCGATGGACAACTCTGAATATTTTGCAGGCAAAGATCTCAACCTGATCGACTGGCTCAGGGAATACTCTGAAGGAGATAAAGACGAACAGTTTATTAGAAGTTTCCTGGGAAGGATGCTTTTCTCGGGCGAGGAGGTTCTTAAAAAATCAAACGTACTTTCGGGAGGAGAAAAAATGCGCTGTATGTTTTCGCGTATGATGCTTCAGCAGGCTAATCTGCTGCTGCTAGATGAACCAACCAATCACCTTGACCTGGAATCTATTACTGCTCTGAATAACGGGATGAAAGATTTTAAAGGTACTGTACTGTTCACCTCGCGTGACCATGAGCTTACACAAACGGTGGCTAACCGTATTATCGAAATTACGCCTAATGGTGTAATTGATAAGCTAATGAACTACGATGAATACATCAGCAGTGATGTAGTAAAACAGCAAAGAGAAGAACTATATTCTCTGGCATAAATATTTATAAATTATAAGGCCCGCAGGTATGAAGTCCTGCGGGCCTTTATTATTGCTCTTAAGCTCCGAGCGCTTTCTTCAGAAGCGACATTGCTTTTTCAGAATAATTTAAGCTGAGAGCGGCTTCCCTTCCCGGCCCGGTCATCTTGCCCCAGGTCTTCTGTAATATCCTGATTATCTTTGCTTCATCATGTTTCTCTGAAAAGTCTTCGAACTGAAACTCTAAGAATACCAGGCATAATGCATTTTCCATTACCTGTACTTCCGGATCTGTCTTCAGCTGTTTCTTAAGCAAAATACGCTGCACCTCCTCTATTTCGGGTTCATTGTACCCCGCCTCTCCCATTATACCTGCGGCAACATAGGCATGATATTTAGCCAGGTTACTCCTCCAGTTAAGATACCCTGCCTTTCCTTCAGGGTATGATTCGCGGGGACTCTCCCATCTTCCTATATGCTGACACCTGGAGGCGAGCAACAGAGCTTCACTAGCCTGAGGTTCAAGCTTTTTCACCCAGTTATACAGCTGAAGTGCAAAAAAATATTCTTCGGGAACAGTGCCCTCTCCCTCAGTCGTGATCACTTTGGGGTCTCTTTTATTATATTCGTCAAAGCCGGCAAATGCCAACTGCATCCTTTCCGATTCCATAATTTTTTGCATAATTATATGCATTTTTTGTAATCTCTAAGCCATTAATTACAAATTAAGTACAATTTACTTTAAACTGTTGTTTAAACTTTTATTTTTGCATGGTTAATCCGGCCATTATTTCACCTCTGCTTCCGGCATTATTTTACCCTTAAGGTTTAAATATCAGGGAATATTCAGAACAAACGCCGGTGAAAACCTGTAATAGATTTACAGTAAGTAATATTGAAGAATTACACTCATGACAGGAAATAATAATACATCAGCAGAAGCCGGGCCCGACGTTGTGCTGATCGGCGCGGGTATAATGAGCGCAACGCTTGGGGTTATGCTTAAAGAGCTGGACCCTGATTTAAGTATAACAATATTCGAAAGACTTGACGTCGCGGCTGCTGAAAGCTCGGATGCCTGGAATAATGCGGGTACAGGCCATTCAGCTTTCTGTGAACTGAATTATACTCCTGAGCTAGCCGATGGCTCCGTTAGCATTAACAAAGCGGTTAAAGTTGCAGAGTCATTCGAAATTTCACGCCAGTTCTGGGCCAGCCTTGTAGAAAAGGACTTTCTATGCAAACCCTCTTCTTTCATTAAAAGCATCCCACATATGAGTTTTGTATGGGGTAATGAAAATGTTGAGTTCCTTAGAAAACGCCATGCCGCTCTTACAGCCAATCCGCTCTTCAGCGGTATGGAATATTCTGAAGATCGTGATAAGCTAAAAGAATGGATACCGCTTGTAATGCAGGGCCGGAATACGATTGAAAAGGTTGCTGCTACCAGGATGGAAATAGGTACCGACGTTAACTTTGGCGCCTTAACCCGCTGCATGTTCAACAAATTAAAAGAAATGAAGGGTGTTACGCTTCATTTCTGCCATGAAGTTGAAGATCTTAAAAGAAATACACAAGGCGGCTGGAATTTAACGATGAGGGATATCTCTAAAAAGACAACAAGAAATATCCATACCAAATTTGTTTTTATCGGTGCGGGAGGCGGATCACTTCCCCTGCTTCTGAAATCGCGTATTCCGGAAAGTAAAGGATACGGAGGTTTCCCGGTAAGCGGCCAATGGCTGAAGTGTACAAATCCGGCCATTATAGAACAGCACGAAGCTAAAGTTTATGGCAAGGCTTCTGTCGGCTCTCCTCCTATGTCTGTACCTCACCTGGATACCAGGATGATAAACGGTAAAAAAGCGTTACTTTTTGGCCCTTACGCTGGTTTTACAACTAAATTTCTTAAGGAAGGTTCATTCTTTGACCTGATCAAATCGGTGAAGATAAGTAATATCATTCCGATGCTTGCTGCCGGACTGGCGAATATCCCTCTTACAAAATACCTTATTGAACAGGTAAGGCAATCGCCTGAGGAAAGACTGGATGCCCTCAGAGAGTATTATCCCAACGCCAAAATGGAAGACTGGGAGCTTGAAATTGCCGGACAGCGCGTGCAGGTAATAAAAAAGGATGCCAAGCAAAAAGGCGTTCTTGAGTTTGGAACTGAAGTGGTAAGTGCCGCCGATGGTTCTATTGCAGCCCTTTTGGGCGCTTCGCCGGGGGCTTCTACTGCCGTTTCTATTATGCTGAATTTGCTGGAGCTTTGTTTTAAAGATAAGATGCATTCTGACGAATGGCAGGAGAAGCTTAAAAAGTTAATCCCTTCTTATGGACAGCCGCTGAGTAAGAATCCTGCTTTATGCAAAGAGCTCAGGGACTGGACAAGTGAGACATTATGCCTGCGTAGTGCTGAAGAAATAAAAGTCTGACGAATAGCCAGATAGTGAATCAAAAGCTCAGTGAGATATCATTGAGCTTTTTTTGTTAGCAGATAGTTTATACCTTCATCAGAGAATTTCAGATAAATGAAAAAGACTTCTCTCTATATCGCTGCTCTTATTTATACCTCCCTGATCATCAGCTCCTGTGCTGCGAAACGCGGTGTTACTGCCGGCTCAGAAAGGATAACAGACGGAAAGTTGTGGGCCAGCTTCTGGCACCAGAGAGCGGCCGAATATAAAGCGCTTTGTTTCCAGGCATACAATATCGCAAAACTTCGTCTCGATGAATCGCTTAAAAACAATACTTCCAGGCAGCTTGCGCTGATCACTGATATTGATGAAACAGTGCTGGATAACAGCCCTAACACCGTAAGTCAGGCACTCAAGGGTAAAGATTACGAGCCAGAGTCGTGGTTTCAATGGACAAGCAAGGCGGCATGTGATACCATTCCGGGTGCTGCCGCTTTCCTCAAATATGCCGCATCAAAAGGGGTCTCTGTGTTTTATATCACGAACCGTGAAGAACGGGAACGCCCGGCTACTCTTGAGAACTTAAAAAAGTATGAACTTCCCTTTGCAGATGATGCCCACCTTCTCCTGAAACAGACCAGCTCGGGGAAAGAACCCAGAAGGCTTGAAGTATTGAAGAACAACGAAGTTATCATGTTGATAGGTGATAATCTGACTGATTTTTCAAGTTTGTTTGATAAGCAGCCGGAGGTCAAAAGATCCGATATTACCCGCCTGCAGTCTTCTGAATTCGGGAAGCGTTTTATCGTTCTTCCAAATGCTGTTTACGGCGACTGGGAAAGTTCTCTTTATAAATATGATTACAAACTTGATGCTAAGCAAAAAGAAGAACTGATCCTTAAAGTGCTTCGGGGCGAGTGATTGTGTGTGCGTGTGTTGGGATGAAGGCCGGGATGGCTGCACATAAAGCCTAAATTAGGCGATACAATCGCTGACCTCACACATCCGCGTTGCAAACGCTGACGATGTCGGAGGACTATACCGGAGTAGCGGGGCCAACGATGCCGGGATCAGTCCTGGCAGGTATCGTTGATGAAAGAGCCGGGAAGCTAAGCTGGATTATCAGGATATTCTCTTCGTATTCATAGCCGGCACCCATTCTTCCCGTTCGCATCTTTCGCAGCAGGAAGCACCTTTCAGCTGCTGCGTATTACCGCAGTAAGCACAGGCATACAGTCCTTCCACACCGATTCCCCTGCTTTTTTTCTTATAAAGGTCAGGATACAGCGGCAATCCGTATTTCACTTCATCTTCCGGATAAAACAGCAGGCTGATTATACCTGAAGTTTCCATAACAGCAGTCTTAACCTGCCCAAGGTGCTCTACATTTGCTACTCTCAGTTCTGCAAAAAATTCGTCCTGCGAAAGGTCCTCTTTTTTAAAATCGGAAATGGCAAACCTGCCTTCTCTTACCAGGTATATGGGCGAACCTTCCACAAGGCGTTCAAAGCGTTTGGATTTGCCGCTCAGCCAGGTTACAAGACGGTACAGGCTGACGACGACAACAAATACCATGATAGCCGGAACAATTCCTACATCCTTATAAAACATAGGGTCTCCGGCTGCTGAACCCAGGCCGATAATAATGACCAGTTCAAAAATAGACAACTGCTTAATTCCCCGTTTACCTGAAGCTGAAAGCCCGATCAGGATGAGACAGAACATCATAAAACTTCGCAGAAATACTTCTACAAGGAATTCGGCTGTTTCCGTTCCAAAAAGCAGGGCTTGCCATTCTATCAGTTCCTGCATATTAACCGGGCGTATTTCATGTACTCAATAATCCAAAATCCTGATTTTTGTTTTACCGTCAGCGTGTGTTTGTAGATTATCATATATTTACCGGTATAAAAATTAAGATATGCTTACCCATCATGTACTATTCTGGCTTAAATCCAGCACAACAGAAGATCAGAAAAGAGAATTCCGTTCAGCACTTGAGTCGCTTTCGGGAGTTGAGACCATAAAATCTATTTATATCGGCACCCCGGCACCGATAAGCAGGGAAGTTGTTGATGACACTTATACATTTTCACTGGTGATTGTTTTTGACGATCTCGCAGGTCACGATGTATACCAGGTGCACGCCCTGCATAAAGCCTTCCTTGAGGAGAACAGGCAATTCTTCGAGAAAGTTGTTATTTACGACGCACAGTAATTCTGTCAGGATTTATACTAAATGCAAAGAGTCTTCAGACTTGCTGAGCAATACGCTTGACGAATCTGAGGGCTCTTTTTTATTTATAAGCCGGCTGCCCCTTCCTGGCGATTCAACCCGAGAATGTTCAGTATCCTGGTAAATTCGTCTTGAAGAGGTGCCTGTATAACGACAGCCTGTTTTGTAACAGGATGATCAAAAGACAGCTCTGAGGCATGAAGCAGCATTATCGTCATATTCCAGGTTTCCTTGAAAAATTTATTCTGCTTATTACAGCCATGCGGACGATCGCCTATTATAGGGTGGAAGATATGCTTAAAATGTTTTCTCAGCTGGTGCATGCGTCCTGTTGCCGGCTGGGCTTCAACAAGAGAATACCTTGAAGAAGAATGCTGTCCGGAGGAGAGTTCTATTTCCGTCCTGGCAAGAGTGCGGTACGAGGTAAAAGCTTCCTGCAGTGTTCCGTTTTCCTTTCTTAAAGGATAATCTATATCCTCCTTATCGGGGGTATGCCCCCTTAATACAGCCAGGTATTTTTTATGCACGAGGTTTTGCATGAATTGCTGCTGCATTGCCACTTCTGTTTCCTTGCCGAGGGCAAAAAGCAATATGCCGCCCGTCTTCCTGTCTATGCGGTGTGCCGGATATACTTTCTGACCGATCTGATCTCTTAACAGCTGCAGGGCAAATTCTTCTGCGTCCATGGCTATCGGTGAACGGTGCACGAGCAAACCATGAGGTTTGTTGATGGCAATCAGGTGCTCATCCCGGAATAAAATATCTAACATTATTTATTCTGCTGTTTCTCTTTTTCTTTAGCCTGTTTTCTAAAGAAACCGCGAAGCAGAAAATTATGCTGCAAAGCCTCCATGTTCTGATCAAGTTTAGCACTTCCGGCTTCCAGGTTCTTAACGATCTCCTTGATCTGCTGAGCGGTCTCCTGATCGCTGAGGATCACTCCGGCAGGACCTTCGCCTTTGTCAAGTTTGTTACCAACACGCTGCAGGCTCAGGCTTACCTGTTCTGCATTGGACGTAGCCGCCTGCAGCTGTTTCATAGAACGCTGAATCGAGGCATAAATCATAGTATCGGCAAGGATCTTATTGACCGAACCATCGCGGTTATTAAGTTTTACGGTAAAAGAATTGATATTGGAAGAAGCATCTTTGAGTCCTGCTGAAGTACGCGAAAGGTTGGCCAGCGTCGCTTTAAGATCATGAGCCATTGTTGTATCAGACAATAATGCACCGGCAGCTCCCTCACCGCGTAAGATCTTATCGCTAAGCACCTTGAAATTAGCCGTTATAGCCACCAGGTTTTTATTATTTTCCTGGAAAGTCTGCATAATCTCTTTGGTACCGAGTTCGGTTACGGCAAGCAGGTGATCTCCGTCTTCAACCAGCGGCGATTCTACACTTCCGCCTTCTATAACCACGATATGATCGCCGATAAGCCCCTCTGAACTCAGCTTGGTCTTCGAATCTTTATGAATATACTTTTGTACTGCCTTCTCAATATTCAAAGTTACTTCTACCTGCGATTTTCCGTAAAATTCAATCTTTTTTACGGTTCCGATCTTCACTCCGGAAAACCAGACATTATTACCAGCTATAAGTCCCTCCACATCATTCATAATAGTTTTGACATCTATAGTTTTTGTGAAGCGCTTTTGCTTGCCTCCCAGCGTAAACACCGCGACCAGGAATATTGCCAGGCCTGCAACTATAAAAAGGGCGACTATTATCGATTGTTTTCTCTCTGTGTTATTAGCCATTATTTTCTGTGAAATTGTAATCGTAAAATTGTTTAATTCTGGGGTCTTCCGCTTCAAATACTTCCTGAAATGAGCCTGAGCGTATAAATGTACCGTCCATAAGCATCATTACCCTGTCTCCGGTCTCTTTGGCGCAGGTAAGATCGTGAGTGATGATGATGGAAGAAGTTTCGTAGTTTTCCTGAACCACATTTATCAGGCTGTTGATATCAGCACTGGTAATCGGGTCCAGCCCTGCTGTAGGTTCGTCATATAACATGATCTGCGGGCGCAGGATAAGAGTTCTTGCAATACCGATCCTTTTCTTTTGTCCGCCCGACAGTTCTGAAGGCATCTGGTCTATTGCCTGCGTGAGGCCTACCCCCTCGAGTACGCGCTCTACTGAAATATTAATTTCTTTACGGCTAAGATGCCTTTTATTTCTTACCAGCGGAAATTCAAGATTTTCCCGCACGGTCATACTATCATATAATGCACTGTTCTGAAAAGAAAACCCGATATGTAAGCGTAATTCCTGCAGCTCCCTCCCGCTTAAGCGGTTCAGGTCCATACCCAGTACGTTAACTTCGCCTTCATCGGCTCTGAGCAGACCGACAATAATTTTAATGAGCACTGATTTTCCTGTACCCGAGCGACCCAGTACGACAAGATTCTCTCCTTTGTACAGATCGAGATCAACATCTGATAACACGTTGCGATCTCCAAAGGATTTCTTCAGATCTCTTATTTTTATAACTTGTTCTGATTCCGGCAGCTGCATTATGAAAAACGGATACTATTAACGATCTGGACTATTACTATCTCTTCAATAAATATGAGGAACATGGCGGTTACTACTGATGTATTAGCAGCATTACCGACTCCTTCTGTACCCTTGGATGAATGATATCCCTTATAACATCCTACTATGCCTATGGTAAATCCAAACACAATGGCCTTTATCAAAGATGAAAAAAGATCAAGGAATGATATTGTTTCAAAAACCTGTCCAAAAAAACTTTTAAGACTGGTTTGTTCGTTTGCCATTACATTGAGATAAGAACCTATTAATGATACAAAACCATTATACATAGCCAGTATGGGAATCATAATGGTCGTAGCCAGCACACGGCTTACCACCAGGAATTTAAAAGGATTTGTTGCTGAAACCTCCATGGCATCGATCTGTTCGGTTACTTTCATGGAACCTAGTTCGGCACCGATCTGAGAGCCAACCTTACCGGCGGAGATAAGCGCGGTAACGAGCGGGGCAAGAGCTCTGACAATGGCTATTGCAATTAAAGCAGGCAGCCATGAAGTGGCACCGAATTCTGCTAGAGAGGGCCTGGACTGATTGGTAAACACTATTCCGATAATAAAGCCGGTAAGCGTGATGAGCGGCAGAGACCTTACCCCTACTTCATAACATTGTCTTACAATAGCTTTCAGTTCGTAAGGAGGGGTTACCAGCTCTATGAAAAACTGTTTGATGAATGCAAATACGGAATATACATCTAACAAGAACGACTCCGCTCTTCCTGCTAATTTTTTCCTGCTTTTATTATCTTCTGTTTCCAAATGAAAAATAATTAATTAAATAGTTCTTTAATACGTTTTTTGTTACCGACGATGTATACAACATCGGCTGCCTGCAGCACAAACTCAGAACCGGGATTAAGTATTCGCTGATCGTTCCTTTCTATACCAATAACTATCCCATTTGTTCTTTCTCTTATGCCCGAATTACGGATACTCTTCTGGCATAAAGAAGAGCTGTGCAAGATACTAACCTTTTGCAACTCCAGATCTTTTTTTGAATACTGAATATCTTCATTGATCTGATTGGAAACTTCAAGCTGTTGTTTAACCTGCGCAAGCTGCTCATCTGAGCCGATAACGGTAAGTCTATCATTCGGAAATACCCGTTCATCTCTTGCGGGGGTCGGAATGGCGAGTTTTCCTCTTTCAATGAGTGCAATATTAACACCATATTTCTCACGGAACGCAATTTCCATAAGAGTTTTACCTACAATTGATGATTCAGGCGAAACTTCAAGTTCTGCAAGGTGGGCATCCCAGGGAACGATATCTGCATACTGGCTGGAAGTTTCGCGGGCATTGAGGTTAATAAGAAAACGGCTTTCCAGTTTCTCATAGAACTTTTGCAGCCTGGCTGAAAAAAGTAAAATAAGGATGGTAAGCAAGGCGGCGGCAATTATAATTGCGATCCAGGTATCGAAGAATATATAAAATGCAAAGCCTATAAAAAACACAGCCAGTACAATGCGGAAAATCTCTATGGCTACCAGGGGACCGCGGTCAATACGTCTTTTTAACCAAAGATGAGAATAGGCCTTTCTTTCTATACGCCGTCCGGCCAGCGCCCAGAGAAACGGCGCCATAAGTATATAAGAAACGCATACCACAATAATATCGGCATGATTTTCTGAGCCTATATAACTCTCGATGAGCGGCTGCAGGTAACGTGATGAGAGAAATATAATAGCTGTAAGTATTACAGAGTGAATAACCAGGTTAATGGCATATCCTTTCAGCAGAAGCTTCCAGTCTGTGGTTGTGCTTATTTTTTCTGTACTTGAACTATAGTTATTCAGTGCGCTGACCCAGGCAGGCGGCAGTTTTGATACGATGGTTTTATAAAACGTTTCAGACGAGCCGATCAGGTATGGTGTAGAAAATGTTGTTATTGCTGAAACGGCAACAGCTATCGGGTATAGAAAATCGTCAGTTACTTTGAGGTTAAGTCCGAGGGTGGCGATAATAAAAGAAAACTCCCCGATCTGAGCAAGGCTCATACCTGTCTGAACTGATGTCTTAAGCGTCTGGCCTGATAAAAGGGCACCTGTTCCGGAGCTTATAAACTTACCGCCGATAGTAACCAGGGTGATCAGTATAATTGCCAGCCAATGATCTCTTAGCGTAGAGGGATCGATCAGCATGCCCACCGAAATGAAAAAAACGGCGGCAAAGAGGTCCTTTACTGATTTGGTGAGATGTTCGATACGTTCGGCCTGCGGAGTTTCGGCCAGCACGGAGCCCATCACAAAAGCACCCAGCGCAGGAGAAAATCCGACTTTAGTGGCGAACATCACCATCAGCAGACACAAGGCCAGAGAAACCACCAACAGGGTTTCATCATTCATAAGCTTTCTTGTCTTTTTCAGGAAGGTCGGGATCAGGAAAATACCGCCGAGAAACCATAGTATAATAAAAAACAGGAGCTTCAGCACTGAACTTAACATCTCTGCGCCGGCAAACTGCTGGCTCATTGCCAGCGTAGACAGTAATACCAGCAATAAAATGGCGACGAGGTCTTCCACTATAAGTACTCCGAACACCAGCCCTGCGAACTGTTTATGTTTTACACCTAGTTCTTCAAAAGCCCTGATGATGATGGTTGTAGATGATATGGAAAGGATACCTCCAAGAAAAATGCTGTTCATAGTAGACCAGCCAAGAAGTTTTCCAGCTGCAAAACCCAGCGCGAGCATAACAACAACTTCTACGATCGCGGTAATGGAGGCCGAGCCTCCTACCTTCATCAGCTTTTTAAAACTGAACTCGAGCCCCAGACTGAAGAGCAGAAATATTACTCCTATTTCTGCCCATATACTGATATTCTCCTCATCGACCACGGTAGGGATGAAAGAAAAATGTGGTCCTACTAAAAATCCGGCCAGTATATACCCCAGAACAAGGGGTTGCCTTATTATCTTAAATATTAATGTAGTAATTCCCGCGGCTGTAAGTATCAGCCCCAGATCTGTTATTAGCGGTGGTAAATGGATCATTATCAACAAAATTGAGCGTTACCGGTCTGAGGCGGTAACAGTGAATAAAAATAAGGTGGTGCCTTTTAATTATATCAATGATTGTATTTACCAGAAACAGTGATGGGGAAACAAATAGATGAAATGGAATGTTTTAAGGAATGAATTTACTGAACAGCGTGTTAAGATAAGAACCAGTGCGCCGCTGAAGTCAAAAAAACAATGCTTCGATATAAAGGCAGGCACAGACCCCTGATAAATAATCCTGGACAAAACAGTTATGCCGTGGATTCGGGGTAATGGGCATTTTGAGGCTTTCCCTGCTGAAAAAGAGCAGCATGCCGGCATATTCCGGAGGGAATTCTTTTCTGGCAGGTCAGGACAATTGCCGCTTTTTAAAGTCAAAAGGAAACCGCAGCATAATAAAAGTACCAGTGATATGCATCTGAAATGTCCTTTCTTCATTGCCGCAAAGGTAAAAAAAAATCGTCAACACCGGCTGGCAGGGAGCACTGCCGGCTGCCCCGGTATACCACGTTCAGCATCGGTAAACACTTTTCCAGAACCGGGAAAATCGCTGATTTTATAATTTATCATTCTGAAAAGCTTCTAATAGCCTGAATTAAAAAATTGCAATTTGATATTCATTTCTATGTCATAATGATAAATTATTTAAGCTAAATTAAAAAAGATGCCCGTTCTTTGAAACCGAATGAACGTTCAATTAGATATTTCCGCCTGCAAAAAGAAACAGGCTGTCCTTTTAAGTACACTCGAACTTATCAAAGAACACGGCTTTCACGGAACTTCGATGAGCCAGATAGCCAAAAATGCAAATGTAGCTGCAGGAACCATTTATCATTATTTTGAGAGCAAAGACGCTCTCATAAAAGATTTGTACATATATGTTAAAGAGCGGTTAGCCCGGGCTATTATAAATAATGACAATGAAGAAGAATCATACAAAGAGCGTTTTATTACATTCTGGATCAGTCAGTGCAATTTCTTTATAGAAAATGAAAGTTCTATGGTGTTTTTGGAACAGTATATCAATTCGCCGTACTATAAACTTTATCCTGGCGATGCGGGAGAACTATTTAAGGCACACGTTGTTACATTTTTTCAACTGGGTATTAACAACGGTTATCTGAAAGCCATAGACCACGAATTGCTTAGTCCTCTTATAAGAGGCAGCATAGTTAGCGCGGCAAGATACCACCTGGCCGGAAATTATGATTTCACGACCGACAAATTGTACGAGATGGCGCTGGTGATCTGGGATGGTATCAAAAAGCAGGATTAACAAACTAATAAAGCAAATTCCCTATACATAAATATGAAACATAATAATTTACTCCTTGCCTTACTGATTGGCATTCCTGTATTCCTGGCGGAATACAGTTACGGGCAGTCTCAGGTAAAAGATTCGGTCCTACAAAATGCGACGCTGGAGGCCTGCATAGGTTATGCCCTGAAAAATCAGCCTGTAGTGAACCAGTCTTTACTTGATGAAGAGATCGGTGAGCGCGACATCAGTTCGGCCTTATCGGGATGGTTTCCCCAGATCGAAGGCTCGGCCAGTTTCAACCATAACCTTAAACAGCAGGTTAACGTGTTAAATAGCAATGGCCAGCAGCAGTTCCTGACGCTGGGTACAAAGAACACATCTGCTTTAACATTAAGGGCAGACCAGAAGATCCTTGATGCCGGCCTGATTCAGGCATCTAAAACAGCACGCTGGTACAGGCAGCAGTTCAAACTGAATACAGAAAATAACAAGATCAATACTGTGGTAAATGTGAGTAAGGCTTTTTACGATATTCTTACCAGCCGCGAGCAGCTGAACATTACCAATGAAAATATAGCAAGGCTTGAAAAGCAGCTTAAAGATGCCACAGCACAGTATGAGGGCGGTTTGGTAGATAAAACGGATTATAAAAGAGCACAGATAAGCCTCAGTAATTCCAGGGCTGATAAAAAGCGGATCATCGAGCTTCTGAAATATAAAAATGCCTACCTCAAACAGCTGATAGGTTACCCTGAAAACCAGGAGCTCAGCCTGCAGTTTAATGATACCGATATGGTAAATGAAGTACTTCTGGATACTACCCAGCAGCTCAACTACAGCAGCCGTGTCGAATACCGCCAGCTGGAAACCCAGAAAAGGTTACAGTTACTGAATACGAACTATAATAAACTAGCATATCTTCCTACTATCGGCGGATTTGTGAACTATAACTGGAATTACCTGAACAATAATTTCAAAGATCTTTACAGCGAAAACTTCCCGAGTTCTGTTGCAGGGCTTACCTTGAATATCCCGATCTTCCAGGGTACGAGGCGTATCCAGGAGATCAGAAAGTCGCAGCTTCAGGAACGCCGTATTGATCTGGATCTTATTGATACGAGGAACATGATCAATACGCAATATGAGCTTTCTATGGCGACCTATAAAGCGAACCTTAACGATTGGAAGACTGCGAAAGAAAATGTGACCCTTTCGGAAGATGTGTATAACACTATCAAACTTCAATACAACGAAGGAATCAAAAGTTATCTGGATCTGATGACTGCAGAAACAGATCTCCGTGGTTCGCAGATCAATTATCTGAATGCACTTTTTAACTTACTGTCAAGCAAATTCGACGTTCAACAAGCACTAGGAACAATAACCTTTCAACAATGATAAATTTTATGAATAAGAACTACACTATAGTTGCGGCAACCTTATATGCGGGTTCCTTAATATTTTCCGCGTGTGGCGGGAAAGATCAGAGTAAGCAGGCAGGGATGCAGGCTCCGGCTGCGGTACCTGTAGAGGTTTCGACGGTACAGGAGGAGCAGGTAACAGGTTCTGACACTTACCCGGGAACTGTAGTTCCGCTTAATGAGGTGGAACTTAGAGCCGAAGTTAACGGATACATTACGAAGATCTTTGTAAAAGATGGCCAGACTGTATCTAAAGGGCAAAAACTATATGAAATAGACCGCAGCAGGTATGAGGCTGCGTATAATCAGGCGAGAGCTCAGGTACAGGTTGCGAAAGCGAACCTGGAAAAAGCTAAGAAAGATGCCGAACGGTATAACCGCCTGGCAGAGCAGGACGCTGTTGCCAAACAGCGTGTTGATTATGCACAAACCGATCTGCTTACTGCCCAGGCGAATGTTACTGCGGCCGAGGCCAGTCTTTCCAGTGTTCAGACTGACCTGAGAAGATCTGTTATTATAGCACCTGCGTCTGGTAAAATTGGTATTTCTCAGGCCAAACAGGGAAGCCTTGTTACTGCCGGCTCTACACTTATCAACACGATCTCTTCTGCTAACCCCATTGGTGTGGATATCAGCATCGATGAAAAAGATATTTCACGTTTTACAAGCCTTCAGCGTAAGGCTGCTGCCGATTCGTTATTTACCATACAACTTCCCGACAGATCAAAAATCACAGGTTCGGGCAGGATCGTTGCGGTAGACCGCGCGGTAGATTCTCAAACCGGAACGTTGAAAGTGCGTATCAGCTTCCCTAACTCGTCAGACAGGCTGACTCCGGGAATGAACTGCACGGTAAGTGTTCTTAATACGCAGACAGGTAAGCAGCTGACCATCCCTTACAAGGCAATCTCCGAACAACTTGGAGAATTTACAGTATTTGTAGTGGGCGACAGCAACAAGGTTAACAGAGAAATGTATCACTAGGAATGCAGGTTAATGACAAAGTAGTTGTTAAAGACGGACTTAAAGTAGGCGAAACAATCGTTACTGAGGGTGTACTCAATCTTAGAAACGGTTCTGTTGTACAAACCGAAGACCCTGCAAAAGCAGGCCAGACAGCTCCTGCTCCCGCAAAAAAATAATTTATAAAGCTACAAGCGATTAAAATATGATCTCAGAAGTATTTATCAGACGGCCGGTTACGGCGATCGTTATATCGGTACTGATTGTTCTGGTAGGGATAATTGCCATCACCTCTTTACCGATCAGCCAGTATCCCAATATTGCCCCTCCTACTGTAACGGTTAATGGTACCTATACGGGTGCCGATGCCGAAACTGTAGAGAAAACAGTTACCACTCCTATAGAGAGCCAGATCAATGGAACTCCTGGAATGACCTACCTTCAATCGAACAGTACATCTGACGGACGGTCGACCACCACCGTTACATTCGATGTAGGAACGGACATTGATATTGCCACGCTTGACGTCCAGAACCGCGTAGGTATTGCAGAACCTTCCCTGCCGGAAGGTGTGAGAAGACTGGGCGTTACCACAAGGAAAGCCAATACGGATATCCTGATGGTGCTGGGCCTTACCTCTCCTAACGGAACGCACGACCAGAAATTCCTATCCAACTATGTCAATTTATATGTAAGGGATGCTCTTTTACGTGTAAAAGGTGTGGGTGATGTTCAGTCATTCGGCCAGCCGTTCAGTATGAGGGTATGGCTCGATCCTAATAAACTTGCCCAGTTAAACCTGACTCCTGCCGATGTTTCGACAGCTATCCAGGAGCAGAATGCACGTATACCGGGTGGTAGCGTGGGCGGACCTCCGCAGCATTCTTCGCAGGTATTTGAGTTTTCGGTATTGCTTGACGGCGACCTTACTACAGAGGATCAGTTTAAAAATATAGTTGTTAAAACAGGTACCGACGGATCTATCGTTTACCTCAGAGATGTTGCAAGGGTTGAACTTGGCGAGTTTGCATACACCACCAGGGCAAAAATAAACGGCCAGGTAGCGTCCATGATGGCTGTTAACCAGATGCCCGGAAGTAACGCTGTGGAAACTGCCGACGGGATTTACAAAGCCCTTGACGAGCTGAAAAAATCGTTCCCCAAGGACATGGATTATACCGTCGGTTACGAAACGGTATCAGTAGTAAAAGTATCTATCAACGAAGTAATACATACCCTTGTTGAGGCACTTATCCTGGTTACCATTGTGGTATTTCTTTTCCTTCAGAGCTGGAGGGCTACCTTGATACCGATCCTGGCTATCCCGGTGTCGATTATAGGAACGTTCATCTTCTTTACTTTCCTCGGATTCTCGATCAATACATTGACCATGTTTGGTTTCGTACTTGCTATCGGAATCGTGGTTGATGATGCCATCGTTGTGGTGGAAGCTGTGCAGCATTATATTGACCATGAAAAGCTATCGGCAAAAGAAGCCACGCTCAGGGCGATGAAAGATATTACTGCACCGGTTATTGCCATTGCGCTTATTCTTGCAGCTGTATTTATACCGGTAGGTTTCATCCCGGGTATGGTGGGTCAGCTTTACCAGCAGTTTGCTATTACCATTGCTATTTCGGTAGTGCTGTCGGCTTTTGTTGCCTTGTCTCTTACTCCTGCTTTATGTGCTCTTCTTCTTAAGCCAATGGAGCTTAACAAGGAATCAAGGGGTCTGAATAAGTTTTTCTTCAAGTTCAACGTATGGTTCCACAGGGTTACTACCAAATACTCGGGAGGCGTAAGATGGTCGATAAAAAAATCGCCATTGATTATTATCATCCTGATCTGTATTTACTTTGGGACTGCCGGCTTGTTCTCTATAAAACCATCCGGATTTATTCCTTCAGAGGATGCAGGTATATTCCTTATGGGTGTTACCCTGCCTGAAGGAGCTTCTGCTGAACGTACAGATAAATTTATTACCGACCTTTCTAAAAAAGTTAAGGATAATGTACCGGAGCTTAAGAATATTACTTCTATTGGTGGTATCAACATCCTGAACAGGGCGTTCAAATCAAATGCGGCTACCTTCTTCGTTCAGTTAAAACCATGGGAAGAACGCGAACGTACTGCTGCCGAGGTTATCGGGCAGATACAGGGAATGTTCACCGGGAACAAAGATGCCAGCGTAATTGCCGTGGCTCCGCCAGCTATTCCGGGATTGGGAACAAGCGGTGGTTTCAGTATCCAGATCCAGGAACAGCAGAGCGGCGATATCAAAGCGTTTGAAGCGGCGGTTTATAAATTCCTGGGAGCTGCCAACCAGCGTCCGGAGATTGGAATGGCATATACCTTGTTTAATTCAAAAACGCCAAATTACCAGCTTTCGGTAAACCGTGACCAGGCGAAGAAAATGGGAGTGCCGATCGGCTCTATTTACAGCACCATCTCCGCTTATCTTGGAAGCAGCTATATAAATGACTTTACAAGATACGGAAGGAACTTCAGGGTGGTAACCCAGGCCGATACTTCCTTCAGAAGTCATATAGAAGATATTAATCAGCTATATGTTAATAATGTAAGCGGAAATCCGGTTCCTCTCAGCACACTGGTGAGTTACAAACTTGCAGAAAATGCTTCTATCATCAACCACTTTAACCTTTTCAGGTCTATTGAGGTAAACGGCAGCGCTGCACCGGGGTACAGTAGCGGCGATGCGCTGACTGCACTGAAAGAAGTAGCTGCGCAGACATTGCCTACAGGCTTTAGCTATCAGTTCTCTGGGCTGAGTTTACAGGAACAGCAATCGGGAAGCAGCACAATCTATATTTTTGCATTGTGTATTGTATTCGTATTCCTGTTACTTGCAGCTCTTTACGAAAGCTGGTCTGTTCCGTTCTCAATCCTTCTCTCTGTGCCGCTTGGCGTATTCGGAGCGATACTGGCACTGACCTTCCTTCCAAGGCTTGATAATAATATCTATGCCCAGGTAGGACTTGTAACGCTGATCGGACTTTCGGCCAAGAATGCGATCCTGATCGTGGAGTTTGCCAAAGAACGTGTAGATTGGGGAATGGAGGTTGTTGCTGCTACTATGGAAGCTGTTAAACTGAGACTTCGCCCGATCGTGATGACCTCTCTTGCATTTATTCTCGGAATTGTACCACTGATGATCTCTTCGGGAGCTGGTGCGGTATCCAGGCAGACTATCGGCTGGACGGTGTTCGGAGGAATGCTTGCAGCTACGCTGCTCGCAATCTTTATTGTACCGGTACTGTTTGTATTGATTACGAGATTTGCTTACGGAAAAGAAAAGCTTGCAGAATTACAGGCTAACTATAATCCTGATCAGCATAAGGATACGCTTCACGCTGACGACGATGATGAATCGGGCGTGATCTGATCTTGTTATTTATATTATATTAAAAAAGCTTATCGGGTCAATCCTGATAAGCTTTTTTTTATGGAATACTCTCAGCGGGGCGTTCCGGAAATAAAAAGGCCTGTAACATGATATGTGTACAGGCCTTCCGTAATGATAAATACTTTCTTAAATAGGGTTATACCGTTTCTTATGGATCTGCAATATCTGCACTTCCCTGTACTTTGGATTTAACCGCACTTACCGCCTGATCTTTCAGATCTGCAAGTTTGTCTACACCTTGTTTTGCTTTATCTTTCAGGGTGCCTCCGGCGCTGTTCAGAGAATCAGCAATTGTACTCCGGGTATCTGCACCAGCAGAGGGCGCAAATAAAATACCTAATATCGCACCTGCTGCGAGACCGATCACTGCTGCTGCGATAATTTTTCCACTATCATTATGTGATCTAATATCGGGCGTCGCCCCTTTTAATAAAGACCCTGCGTCTTTGATTAATTCTTTGTAATTTTTCATAGTTTCGGATTAATTAAATTGCTAACATCTGAAACCAAAAATAGTTCTGTTAATTTCCTTTTAGGAACAGAACTATTCATCACAATAAAATAATAAATGTACGCATGCCTATTACGCTTAAATGTGTTCATAAAAGAGATACCTCTCCTAAAAAACTATTTAAAGCACAGCAATAACCGGCCGGACTACCGGCAGCCTGATAAGTTATAATGCGGGATATCTATTTTAAACAGTTACTATACTGTTATGCTCACCGAATCCATCAGGTTTGCGCCCGTCTTCTTCCGGATCATTAACCCAGTCGGTACCGTTAATCCTGTATTTAAATTCATGCTGCGTATCTTTTGGCAGACTCACCTCTACAGAAAAAGTTCCGTCTTTCTTTTTGCTAAGTGTAACCGGAGTTTCCCAATCGCCATTAAGACCAAGAAGTTCAACCGTTGCTGCATCTTCCTGACTTATTGTAAACTTAACCTTGCAATAGTCTTTGGTTTTAAAGCTTGTTTTCTGAATCATATTGTTTTTTATAGGGTACTAAAAAATAAAAAGAGGATTAGGTATTTAATCTAATACATTATTAATAGATTAAACATCTATCCATTGCAATAATAATAAATTTGTTCTTAACTATATATATTATTGATTATTAAAAAGAAAAATTCCAGTTTCGTCTCAGAATTTATACAAACCGGCAGGCTTTGCGGTTTTATAAATTTCAACATGTGTAATTTCAGAATTTAATCCAAATGCTGATCAGGTCAATAATATAAGGTGTTAATATTGCAGTAAGTATTCCATTCATAATGAGGCCGAGGCTGGAAAAGGCACCGAATGTAGGACTGATTTGCATCGATCTGGAAGTACCTACCGCATGTGCAGCAGTTCCCATAGACAATCCCTGCGACACAGGATTATGAACACGTGCCCACTTCATTATGGCATACCCATATATAGACCCGAAGATACCTACTACGATTACTACAGATGCTGTAAGAGGCGGAATCCCCCCTATTGCTTTAGACACCTCTATTGCGATAGGTGTTGTTACTGATTTTGGCGCCAGGGATAATATTATTTCTCTTGATGCTCCCATTGCCTTAGCTATAAGTACTACACTTACAATACCGGCGACGCAGCCTGCCAGCTCCGAAATAACAATATGAAAGGTTTGTTTCTTGATCTTTTCCAGTTGCTGGTAGAGAGGAACGCCGAGGGCTACTACAGCAGGCTTGAGAAAGAATTCTATGAGTTTGCTTCCTTCGTGGTAAGTTTCATAATTTATATTAAATACGGAAAGAAAGGCTATAATAATAATGATAGATACGAGAATCGGATTTAATATAAGCAGCTTAGTTTTCTGTTGCAGCTTCTGGGATGCAAAAAAGACAAAAAAGGTAAAAGCTATTATAAAGATCGGGCTTTGCAGGAAGGACCTCATAGCTTTTTCCTTATGATCTGATGAACCCAGCCTGTTACGGCAAGTATAATAATCGTACTTCCAAGGGCAGAGACTACGATCGGGAGCAATGATTCTCTTATTACATCCAGGTAGAGCATTACGGCTACTCCGGAAGGAACGAAAAAGAGGGCAAGGTTTTGTGATAAAAAGTCTGAAATTCCTTTAACCCACCTTAACTTAACCCAGCCCATTTTAAGAAAAAAGGTGAGCAGCATCATACCTACGATACTCGAGGGTAATTTCAGGCCTGTCAGATTTACTATCAGCTCGCCCAATGCCAGGCAACCGAAAACAATTACACATTGTAGTATCATTCTTATTTATTGATGGTATTACCAAGCCCGAACAGCGTTTTACGGATAGATATCAAAGGCCAATAAAAGAATGCCTTCGTAATTGCAAAGCTACAACGAGCGTATTCTTTATGCAAGTACGAAATTATATTATGTGTAATTAAATATATCAGGGCATTACCATGCCCGGGTTAACTGGAGCTCCTGATAACGGTACCAGGCAAGGGTCGAATAATTGTATTTTCCGTCCTCCTCAAAAGAGTGTATGGTAAAGAACTTCCTGAACGCGTATGATTTTATTTCTTCCGGGCTTTTCTCAAATCCTGAGTTATAAGCGGTAGCCAACAGGCGAAAATCGCTCTCGGAAGTGCCATTTTTCAAAGCAAATTTCAGTTTGCAGATCTTGACAAATGCGATGAGGTATTTTATCTGCCAGGTTTCATCCCTGAGGCGTTCTACCCGTTCTTTCCTGCTTTGAAAATCATTATCAGTCTTTAGTATTCCTGTTTCGAGATCTTTTATCCATGGCAGTTCTCTGTGGTGGTTTATGAAGACATCTATGGTTTCAGCAAAGGAAGGCTTCATCTGGAAATGCCCGATTGAAAAATCGGCATAATCCCTGCCAAAGCGCGTATATAATGTAACCAGAGAGCCTGTCTGTATGGCATCGTATATGTTATTATACCGCATCAGCTCAGGGAATACAAGGGCTTCCAATAGTCTTTTATCTTCACCAGCCCGGCTGGCATATTTAGACAATTCTGAACTCATTGCTGCTGCCACATCATTTGCGTCCTGGTAATCTTTCCCAAAAAGCATTTCCAGGTCGTATCCGAAAACTGTAGTTTGAACCAACATCATTAAAATGATTAAAACACTTTTATAATTCCTTTTTGCACACATATAATTTCCCTTCGTTTACAGCCAGCCAGAATAAATGGTCTTTACCGTTTTCAGATCCGGAGGCGGGCGACAATACTGAATACATAAGGCGGGTGCCATCAGTAAAATACAGGCTGCCGTAATCATAATACACCCCTGAAGTGGCGTTTTTGTTAAGAAACAGCGACTGCGTATTATTAATAACCTTTGGAAATCCGGGGCCGGGTTTACCATTCACCCAAACCTGTTTTTTGTTATCGCCATTGAGCTGAAACAGCGCGCCTGTATTGCCGATCCAGTTTTTCGCGGTGTTCCAGTTTTTTATTCCCTCTACCTTGGTTCCATCTGCCATGAATACCGTTACTTCGTCGTTCTCCGAATAAGCATAACGTTCTTCTTCGGTTTTCGCGTTCAGCTGCGACCGGGAGCCAGCTGCTGCGGCATATTCATCATTGTCGCTCACCAGGAGAGTTGGTGCGTAACCAGGCAGTTTAATAAGACCCTTATGCGAGACGAGAGCAAATTCCGTCCTGTCATTCGTTTTTTTATCTGTTATGGCATAAAACCTCTGCTGGTCGGGCGACAGATAAAACGCCAGGACGTTTGAAAAGGAACCGTATTGCTTCTTATTTATAAGCAAGTGTTTCTCTGCACCAGTGCCTTCAATATAAAGTGTGGGATTGGTTTGTTTTGATTTTTTCCCCGGATATAATGTTACGCCCAGTTTCTGATAAGGAGGTTCATCAAAAGGTCCTGAACGCTGATTGTTTTCATAAAAATAGTATTGGTTATCCTGTATAGTGATCAGGGAGATCTTTTTACCGCTGTTCGTCACCCTGAGGTTAAACTCTCCTTTCATTATCGTCTCATCTTCGCGCAGCTGAATAGCCACCTGCCCGTATTTTGCGGCTTCCCAGGTGCCATCGTTTGCTGAAGCGGCGGCTTTTGCCGCAGGACCGGCAAGTGCGGGTGATGACGAAGAGGATGATACAGACTTTCCTTTATTTGCCTGCTCTGCCTGTCCGGGTTCTTTTTTTGACAGTCCTTTATCAACTGTTGACTCAACCGCTGCCCCGGCTTTATCTTTCAACTTTCTTAAAAGCTGTGCTGACAGGTGTCCTGAAAGGCTCCAAAAGAGCAATAATAACGGAAGTATTTTTTTAAAAGATTTCATGTCAGATAGTTTACAATTCGGTAGAATTATATAACATGACGATTGCTTCCGGGGATGTGCTACAGAGGGAAGGAAATGTTTTTATGGGAATCTTTATATTACAGCGATTCGATTAATGGCCTGGCGGCGGGCAGACTAAAAAGCCACATAAAACGCGCCCTTTGTAAATGGAATATAAATGGCGTATCGCTGCTTTCGCCGACATCTTTTTTATCCTTCTTTTTAGAGATATAGGGCCTTACATGTTCCCTGCTTATCCATTTTCTGCGGGCATCCCGGTAAACGAAGATATAACCCTCCCTCGCAAAATGCATTGACAGGCAAGCGCATTTTTATATTCATTTTCGCCATATGGAGCTACCGTATCGGGTGTACGGTTGAGCATAACGGGATCCTTCTTCGACTGATCTTAGGGATATAGATAGAAGTAAATAACTTAACTCCGTTCCTCATCGGGACGGAACGTTCTATTTTGGTATAATTATCTCTTATAAAAGCAGAGCCGGCAGGGCTTTGGGCAAAAGTTTTTAAGGCAGTAAAAAAACAACAAAAAGAAAAGTTCCCTTCATAGACAACGATACGGAATGATATAGAATACTATTTACCTTTCAGAAGATCTCTGATCTCTGTTAATAAAACTTCTTCCTTAGTAGGCGCCGGCGGAACAGAAGGCGCTTCCACTTTTTTACGGTTTAAGGTATTTATAACTTTAACGACCAGGAAAATACAGAATGCGACAATGATAAACTGCAGCAATGTATTTATAAAGTTCCCGTATTTAATGGAAACTTCTGCTGCTTTGGCCAGGGTATCTTCGGGCTTTAAAATCAGTTTCTTTTCAGCGAAATCAATCCCGCCGGTTAAATAGCCAATTGGAGGCATTATAATATCGTCGACAAGGGAACTTACGATCTTCCCAAAGGCAGCTCCGATGATAACACCCACGGCGAGGTCAATAACATTGCCCCGCATTGCAAATTCTTTAAATTCCTTGATAATTCCCATAGTATAAATTAAATGTTTTTTTATGAATATTCATAGGACAAAACACGTGATCGTCCCGGCAAGATGATGTTGTGATGAATACGGCTAAAACAGGGGCACCGCAATTTCCCTGTTGTATTTATTCCGGTATTGTACAGGCGACAAGCCGGTGAACCGCTTAAAGGTATTCCTGAATGCTTTTGTGTCTGTATATCCCACTTTAAACATTACTTCATTAACATTTTCTCTTGATGATTCAAGGTTTATTTTGGCCGCTTCGATCTTCACCCGCTGCATATACTCGGCCGTTGTGTTTGATGTCGCCTTTTTGAACCTGCGTTCCAGGTTCCTGCGGCTCAGGGACAGCATGGAGGCAAGCTGATCTACTGTGATTTTCTCCTGGTAATTGCTTTCAATATATTCCTGAGCCTTTCTTATTGTATCGTCATCATGGCCTTTTTGCCCGTTAAATATTATAAATGCCGACTGGCTTTCGCGCTCGATCTCGATTTCGTATACTTTTGCGCACAATACAGCCATCTCACGGCCTGCATATTTTTCGATAATGTATAATAAAAGATTGTAAAACGAGTTGGCGCCGCCGCTTGAATAAATACCCTTTTCATCTGTTATTATCTTTTCTGAAACTAGTATTACATCGGGAAACATCTTCATGAATTCGTTGGCTGCAATCCAGTGTGTTGCACATTTCTTACCGCTGAGAAGCCCTGTAGCTGCGAGCAGGAATGCACCGACACACAGGCTGGCCAGCTCTGCTCCTCCTGCATGCTGCCTGACGATCCATGGGATAAAATCCTTATTCGCATCAATAACATTATTCATCTCGCCGTTTATAGCGGGAATAATGATAAGATCTGTCTTATGGCCTTCTGCTGCCACCAGATCAGGATAAACTTTAAAAAACTTATGATACACTTCTGCCTCGCGGCTTAATCCGACAAGCTGCACCTTAAATAAGGGAGGTTTGCCCATTCCGATCAGGAAGTCGTTCACTTTATTAAAAAGTGTAAAGGAGCCTTCAATACAGGATAGAGCGACATCGCCTTTTGGAACCAGAATAGATATATGTTTCATAATGTAAACTTATACAAATTTATTATCACGCGGAGAGGAGGAATTGCATATGAACCGCAACGCAGTTAATTCGGCTGCAACTCATTTGAAAAGACCTCTTATCCTATGACTATAAACTTAACAGCTTTAAACCCGGAACGGATACCTACTGGAACGGATATTTTGTTTACTATCTGTCTATCGATGGAATATCTAACCTTACTGGATCGAAAAATCATCCTAGAAGCGTAGTCAATTAAAGGGAGGGTATAATTTATTGTTGCCTGGAATAAACGTATGGCCCGTCTTTGAGAGCCGGATGTTTCCCCTCAAACCCGTCTTCTGTAAGTTTCAAAGCAAAGTCTTTAAAAAAAACTTCTGCCAGCCATGGCTCGACTGTAAATGAGTAATTGTTCAAAGAGGAATCTGTAATGCGAAATGATGATACGCGCTCAACAAACTCAAAGGCAAGCTCCAGCTTTTCGATCTTCCGTCGAGGAAATTTAATTATTCCGCGGCTGTCAAATTTAAATTGAAGTGTGGTATCTTTTGTGTGAACAAAACAATACATAAAGCTGAACATAACAGGATTGATATCTGTGAGTTTTAAGGTTATATCAGGGCTGCTGATTGCAGATTGCTCCAGCAACTTAAAATCAAGCCCCGGCCATGTCCTGCTGTTGAATATTACCGAGTCGCCCACAGCCTTCCAGGTACCTGAACCTTCCCTGTCAAGCGCACCGTAACTATAGAAGAACTCGAAGCTGTTATCAGGATTCAGCTTAAAGCCCGACCCTGTTTCCATTACTCCTTGCAGCAGATACACACCCTCCGGAGGGCTTTGCGCCAAACTGACAAAAGGCAGCCAAAAAACATAACAGGCAGCCAGGCAAACTATTGGCATTTTGTGAAGATTATTATTTTTCATGGGTCTTAAAGAGAATAACCGGCATTTCCAGCCGCGGGTTTATACATTACCATTATTGACGCGTATTCTTCGTCAAACGTTACATACACAGTACCAGCGACATATATTCTATACTATTGTTATCAATAATCAGTAATGTTTAATTATTTCTTGCTGATACATAAAAATAATAGCTAACTTAGAATTATGGATCCTCTGTTTTCAACTCCTATTGCCACCTCTATGCTGGTAATAATTATTGTTCTGCTTGTACGCGGCAGAAAAAAAAGAAAACAATTCTAACAGGTTGTACTCTCCGCCTGGCTTCAGCCTGTATTATATCCTAGCATTTTTATGTCAAAAGCGACAAGTACCAGATTAAATATTCTTCAGAAAGCGTTCGATCTAATTTATAAAAAGGGATACAGGAATACAAGTATCGACGACATTCTGGCTACTACAGAGGTGACCAAGGGGGCCTTTTTTTATCACTTTAAGAATAAGGATGATATGGCACTTAAGATGATCAGCGAAGTAATGTATCCAGGAATGCATAGTTCGATGGTTTCCCCCCTCCGGGATTCCGATGAACCGGAAACTGATATTCATAAAATGATGACGGCCTTGTTACTCGAAAATCCATTCTTTGGTGTGGCTTACGGCTGCCCGGTGGTCAACATGATTGATGAGCTGTCTTCTCATAGCGAATTGTTCCATGAGGCTCTGCTGAGCCTGTCTGTCCAATGGCAGGATGCAATAATTGCAAACCTGGAAAATGGTAAAGATGCCGGCAAAATCCGGCGGGAAATAAATACAAGAGATGCAGCAGTTTTCATTATCGCCGGTTATGGGGGCATACGAAACCTTGGAAAGCTCTTTGGCAGAGAATATTATAAAATCTACCTGGAAGAGCTTAAACTGTACCTGAAGAGCCTGAGATAGTTATTTTTATATAAACATACTAAATGGTATGTTTTTACATACCTTTGTTTGCATAATTTAAAATATGTACGCGGTACTTTTATTTGCTCATTCGTTATTTCGCTGGCTGGTGCTGATAAGTCTTTTGCTGGCTGTGGTAAATGCATATGGCGGTTATACTTCCAGGCGTAAATTTATCAAAAGGGACAACCTGCTGAGACATGGTACGGCTACTATCGCTCATATCCAGTTCATGATTGGCATGGTAATATATTTTAACAGCCCTGCGGTAAGTTACTTTCAGCAGGATGAGGCAAACAGATCAGCCTTGTCTGATCCTGTTTTTTTTGCGGTTATACATATTGTGTTAATGCTTATTGCCGTTATACTGATTACGATGGGCTCAGCGTTTGCAAAGCGGAAGAAAACCGACCGTGAAAAGTTTGGTACTATATTATTTTGGTTTTCAGCAGCACTTATAATTATTTTAGTCGCCATACCATGGCCTTTTTCTCCTTTGGCAAACAGGCCTTATTTCAGAACACTTCATATATGATACATCTCTTAAAAACGAACATCGGCCGGCTGAGGATCATAGGATTTCTCGAAGGAATTTCATTGCTCATCCTGGTATTTATAGCAGTGCCTATGAAGTATGTCTGGGACGATCCTTCCGGGTCGAAACTGGTAGGCCCTATACATGGTGCCTTATTTTTGCTTTTTGTCTTTAATGCAATAAGCGCCGCCATAGCTTATAACTGGAATTTCAGGACAACTACTCTCAAGGTATTGCTAGCCTGTATTATTCCTTTCGGTACTTTTTATGTCGATAAGACGATATTAAGCCGGATGAACAATGAAGACTAAAATGCCCTGACCCGGCTGTAAAAAACGCCGGGAAATAATATTTAAAGACTATTTGCCAATCAAAAGGCATTTCATATAAACTTATTATTGACAAGCAAGGCGTAGAACAATATTTCGGCAGGATGTAATGCCAGCCTGCCGGTTCCATCTTTTATCTGGTGCCGGCAGCTTGTTCCGGCTGCAGCGATTATCGTATCCTCTGAAGTTTCCCTTACCGCCGGAAATAAGACCAGCTCCCCGATGTTCATAGATACGGGGTAGTGTTCTTTTTCCAGGCCGAAAGAGCCGGCCATACCGCAACAGCCGGAGGGAATGATTTCTACAGTATAGTTTCCGGGGAAAGATAAACAGGTTACTGCCGGAGCCAGAGACGATATCGCTTTTTGCTGACAGTGTCCGTGAAGTTTAATGAGCTTTTTATCTTTAACAAATAAATCTTTAGATACGTTATTATTAACTATTTCTTTAGCGATAAACTCTTCCAGCATATAGGTATTGGCCGCTATTTTTGCTGCATCGGCCTGCATATTTTCGTCTGCCAGATCGGGATACTCGTCTCTGAACGTAAGAATGGCAGAAGGTTCAAGCCCTACCAGCGGGCTTTCTTGATCAATCAGCGGACTGAGAGCGATGATATTCCTGGCAGCAATATCTTTAGCCTTTCTGACGAAACCTTTAGATAACCAGGCACGCCCGCTTTCTATATGCTCCGGGATAATAACTTCGAACCCTAAATACTCCAGCAGAAGAATAGCTTTAATACCAAGAGCGGTATCATTGAAGTTGGTAAATTCGTCACAGAAGAAATAAACCCTCTTTCCCTTTCCCGGCGGGGAAACAGGTATCCGCTTACGGTACCAGCTTTTTAGTGTAAAAGAGTGCAGCGCAGGTATAGAACGCTGTTTTGCAAAACCGGCAAGCGAGGGCAGTTTACTTCTTAAAAGCAAATTATAAAAAGCAGGAAATACAGATCCTATAGAAGAAAGAAAGCTAAAGCCTGCAATAAATCTGGCCCTCAGCGGTGCTCCGTTGGCATCGTAATAATGCTGCAGGAACTCGGCTTTTAATTTAGCTACATCTACATTAGAAGGACATTCAGATTTACACCCCTTACAACTGAGACAGAGGTCCATCACTTCATATATCTCCTTATGGTCGAAACGATTGATCTTATCTGAATGAGTGAGAAATTCTCTCAGGATATTGGCCCTTCCCCGGGTGGTATCTTTCTCATTACGTGTCGCCATATAAGACGGGCACATTGTCCCTCCTGATAAATGCAGTTTCCGGCAATCGCCGGAACCGTTACATTGTTCTGCATGCTGAAGAATGTCTTGTTCAGCAAACCTGAAAACGGTTTTAAAGGGCTGCAATTTTCTGCCGGGCTCATAACGCAGCTGAGTATTCATAGGTGGAGTATCCACTATCTTTCCGGGATTGAAAATATTCAGAGGATCCCATGCCCGTTTTACTTTTCTGAACATTTCATAGTTCTTTTCCCCTACCATCTGCGGCAGGAATTCGCCTCTCAATCGTCCGTCGCCATGTTCGCCGGATAATGAGCCCCGGTATGTTTTCACCAGTCCGGCAATTTCCTCTGCAATTGTCCGGAAGAGCAAGTTACCTTTTTCAGTTTTAAGATTTATGATAGGCCTGAGGTGAAGCTCTCCGGCGCCTGCATGTGCATAGTGCACAGAATAGAGATCATACTTCTTCAATATATTATTGAACTCTGCGATATAATCTGTCAGATCTTCAAGATCTACTGCCGTATCTTCAATAACAGGAACAGCCTTTTCATCGCCGGCGAGGTTACTCAGAAGCCCCAGACCTGCTTTTCTCAGAGACCATATCTTATCAGTATCCCTGCCAAACAGCAGAGGAAAATGATAACCCAAACCCGCTGCCCTGAGTTCGGCCTCCAGCATCGCTGCAAGCACCTGAAGAGTTCCTCTGTCGTCCCTGATAAATTCCACTATAAGAATAGCACCGGGATCGCCTTTTATGAAGAACCGGTTCTTCTTTTGTTCTATATTATCTTTAGTGCATTCCAGTATATAATGGTCCATCAGCTCGCAGGCGCTCGGCTTATGTTTCATTGCAATTACATTCGCTTTAAGCGCTTCTTCCACACTGCCGAAATGGATACAAAGCAATGCTTTTTCTTTAGCCGGAAGATCTGTAAGCCGGAGTTTTATCTCTGTAACAAACGCAAGAGTACCCTCAGATCCGGCTAACAGCCTGCAAAGGTTAAACGGGGCTCCGTTTTCTTTAAAAGGAACTGTATCCAGGAGCAGATCCAGCGCAAAACCAGTGTTCCTCCTCTGAATACTTTTCTTTGGAAATTCCTTAACAATCTCTTCCTGGTTACCCGGATCGCTCAGCAGCGTGTAAAGAGCATTATAAATACTTGCTTCCAGGCTGCTCCCTATACATTTTTTATAAAAACCTGCTGTATCAAGATCTTGTATCTCTATCTCTGACCCATCGCTAAGTACAGCTTTTACTTCCAGCAGATGCTCCCTTGTGCTTCCGTAAACTATGGAATTAGCACCGCAACTGTTATTACCAACCATCCCTCCTATCATGGCGCGGTTTGCTGTTGAGGTCTCGGGGGCAAAAAACAATCCAAAAGGCTTTAGAAAAATATTTAGGACATCTCTTATAACGCCTGGCTGAACTCTCACCCACTTCTCAGAGGTATTAAGCTCTAATATGCCTGTAAAATGACGGGAGAGATCCACAATAATACCACCGCCCACCACCTGCCCGGCGAGAGAGGTACCGCCGCACCTTGGTGTAAGCCCTATACCTTCCCGGCGCGCAAAACTGACCAGTCTTTTAATATCATTAACTGTCTGCGGTATTACTACCGCCAGTGGTATCTCTCGATAGGCAGATGCATCTGTAGCATACAAGACCCGCTGCAAATTGTCGCGGTACAAATCTCCGTCAATTTCTGACGCCAGTATGTCAAGTTTACTCCCGATATGTTCGTTTTCTCTTTTTCTCATTACTTGCAATGCACTAAATATAAGATAAAATTTATATCGCAGTTAAGTATCATTATAACTTAATTAAATACTTTTTGTAAATATATTTATTAATAAAATAGCTATTTATAGTTATTTTAATTAATATTGTTTAAACATCTAAAAAATATAACATTATGGAAATGAATGAGCTATTTGAGGCGTTATGGAATGAATATTCCCTGATGACTCCCTCTGCAAAGAAAATACGCCGGATATTTGAAGACCGGGGAGAAACTGTATTAAATGACCATATAGCGATAAGAACATTCAACGATCCGCGTGTTAATATTGAAGTACTTGCAGCTCCTTTCAAAAAACTCGGCTACATTGAAAAGGGAGAGTATGTATTTAAGGAGAAAAAACTTTTTGCCCATCACTATGAACACCCGGACCACCATGACGCACCAAAGATATTTATCAGCGAGCTGATTCTTGAGCAATGCACTGAAGATCTGAGACGTATTATTACGGAGGCGATAGATCAGATCCCTGCCTCTGAGCTGCAGAATGAAGAACTTCTTCTTAAAGGCCGCCTTTGGAAACTATCGGCCGCAGCTTATGAGACACTGCGTAAGGAATCTGAATATGCCTCATGGATGTATATATTCGGTTTTTG
>Ga0265780_10001244_pt1 | contig 36754 bp, 31 predicted proteins | sample P1T30metagenome_FD_192432 | JGI IMG/M metagenome (GOLD analysis project Ga0265780, IMG submission 192432) | Plant litter microbial communities from East Loma Ridge, Irvine, California - P1 T30 | ecosystem: Environmental > Terrestrial > Plant litter > Unclassified | place: USA: California...
GCGCGGCGACCTGTCGAAAAAAATCACGGTGGACGTGAAAGGTGAAATTCTCGAGCTGAAGGACACCATCAACGTGATGGTGGACCAGCTGTCGTCGTTCGCGTCGGAAGTGACGCGCGTGGCGCGCGAAGTGGGCACCGAAGGCAAGCTGGGTGGCCAGGCCAACGTGTCCGGCGTGGCCGGCACCTGGAAGGACCTGACGGAAAACGTCAACCAGCTGGCGGCGAACCTGACCAACCAGATGCGGGCGATTGGCGAGGTGGCCACCGCCGTGACGCGCGGCGACCTGTCTCGCTCCATTCAAGTGGAGGCGCGCGGCGAGGTGTCCTACCTGAAGGACAACATCAACGAGATGATCCGCAACCTGAAGGAAACGACGCAAAAGAACGCGCAGCAGGATTGGCTGAAAACCAACCTGGCGCGCTTTACGCGCCTGCTGCAGGGCCAGCGCGACTTGCAGGCCGTGACCAAACTGATTTTGTCGGAACTGGCGCCACTGGTCTCGGCCCACCACGGCGTGTTCTACATGATGGACTCGCAGGACATGGATGCGCGCCTGCGCATGATTGCCAGCTACGGCTACCGCTCCAGCCGCAAGCTGCCGACGTCGTTTCTGCCTGGCGAAGGCCTGGTCGGCCAGTGCGCCGTTGAAAAGACCCGGATCTGGCTCACCGACGTGCCGCGCGATTACATCGCCGTGTCGTCCGGCCTAGGCTCGGCCCCGCCCAACAACATCGTCGTGCTGCCGATCCTGTTCGAGCAGCAGGTAAAAGCCGTCATTGAAATCGCGTCGCTGGACCGGTTCACGGAAACCCACCTCTCCTTTTTGGACCAGCTGATGGAGTCCATTGGCGTGGTGCTCAACACCATCGAGGCGAACAGCAGGACCGAGTCGCTGCTGACCCAGTCGCAGTCGCTGGCGCAGGAACTGCAGCAGACCAACCAGGAACTGGCGGAAAAGGCGCGCCTGCTGTCGGAGCAGAATATCGAGGTCGAGCGCAAGAACCGCGAAGTGGAGCAGGCCAAACTGGCGCTGGAAGAAAAAGCCACGCAGCTGGCCCTGTCCTCCAAATACAAGTCCGAGTTTTTGGCGAACATGTCGCACGAATTGCGCACGCCACTCAATTCCCTGCTGATCCTGGCGCAGCAGCTGTCCGACAACCCGGAAGGCAACCTGTCGGGCAAGCAGGTGGAGTTTGCCAAGACCATCCATGGTTCCGGCTCCGACCTGCTCACCCTGATCAACGATATCCTCGACCTGTCGAAAATCGAGTCGGGCACCGTCACGCTGGACGTGTCCGAATACCGCTTCTCGAACCTGCGTAATTACGTCGACCGCACCTTCCGCCACATGGCCGAAGCCAAGCACCTGGGCTTTACGGTGGACCTGTCGGAGAATTTGCCGACCGCCGTGATGACCGACACCACGCGCCTGCAGCAGGTGCTGAAAAACCTGCTGTCGAACGCCTTCAAGTTCACCAGCCACGGCAAGGTCGCCCTGAATATCAGCCTGGTCACCTCCGGCTGGTCGAGCGACCACCCGAACCTGCTGCATGCAGACGCGGTACTGGCGTTCTCGGTGAACGACACCGGCGTCGGCATCCCCGGCGACAAGCTGCAGCTCATTTTCGAAGCGTTCCAGCAGGCCGATGGTTCCACGGCCCGCAAGTACGGCGGCACCGGTCTGGGCCTGTCGATTTCGCGCGAACTGGCGCGTTTGCTGGGCGGCGAAATCCGGGTCGAGTCGGTCGTCAATACCGGCTCCACGTTCACCCTGTTCCTGCCGTATAACCGTGCCGGTTTCGTCAATTACGAGCAGACGCGCCAGCCGCAGCCGGGCCGCCTGGCGCCGCCTGCGCCGGTGCAGGTCCAGTACGCCCTGACGCCGGCCGCGGCCGAGCCGATGGCCTTTGACGGGTTCAATGGATTCGACAACGCCGGCGCCGGCATGGCCGACTACGACACGATGCACGACGACCGCGGCCTGATTGCGCCGGGCGACCCGTCGGTGCTGATTGTCGAAGACGACGAACCGTTTGCCCAGATCCTGCTCGACTTCGCGCGCGAAAAAAACTTCAAGGGCATCGTCACGCATCGCGGCGACTCGGCCCTGTCGCTGGCGCGCGACTACCTGCCGTCAGCCATTCTGCTCGACATCGACCTGCCCGACATCGACGGCTTCACAGTACTCGATCGCCTGAAACGCGACCCGAGCACCCGGCATATCCCCGTGCACGTGATGTCCAGCCTGCGCGAGCGCGAACGCGCGCTGCGCCAGGGCGCCATCTCGTACATCAACAAGCCGGTTGAAAAGGAAGCGCTCGAAGAAAATTTCACGCGCATCCAGAAATTCCTGTTGAAAGGCAAACGCAGCCTGCTGGTGGTCGACGACGAGCCAGCCCAGCGCGACGCCATCGTGGCGCTGATCGGCGACGCCGACCTGCGCATCGTGGCGGTCGAAGACGGCAAGTCGGCCCTGGCCGCACTCCAGCAGGGACATTTCGACTGCATGGTGCTGGACCTGACGCTGCCAGACATTTCCGGCTTCGACCTGCTAGACCAGATCGGCAAGCAGCCCGGCCTGCGCGACCTGCCGATCGTGATCTACACGGCGCAGGAACTGACGAAAAAAGAAGTGACGAAGCTGAAACGCTACGCCAAGACCATCGTCATCAAGGATGCCCGCTCGCCCGAGCGCCTGCTCGACGAAACGGCGCTGTTCCTGCACCGCTCGCACGCGTCCCTGCCGGAACTGCAGCGCAAGATGCTGGAAGAGATCCACGCGCTTGACGGCGGCCTGGCCGGGCGCAAGGTGCTGATCGTCGACGATGACCTGCGCAACATCTTTGCGCTGTCGTCCCTGCTCGAGCGCCAGCAGATGCAGGTGTCGTTCGCTGAAAACGGCCGCGACGGCATCGAGGTGCTGGAAAAGGACCCCGGCATCGAGATCGTCCTGATGGACATCATGATGCCGGAGATGGACGGTTACGACACGATGCGCGCGATCCGGCGCATCCCGAAATTCAAGTCGCTGCCGATCATCACTCTGACCGCGAAGGCAATGAAGGGCGACCGCGACAAGTGCATTGCCGCCGGCGCGTCGGACTACATCACCAAGCCGGTCGATGTGGCCCAGCTGCTGTCGCTGATGCGTGTCTGGCTGCACTGATGGCTGCACTGGTGGAGACGGTTCAGGCTCCGTACCTGGAAGTAACGCTGCTGCTCGAAGCGCTGTACCAGCGTTTCGGCCACGACTACCGGGCCTACGACCGGCCGGCCGTGCAACGCAAGCTGCGCCCGTTGATGGACCGCCGCGCGCTGGCAACCGTCTCGGCGCTGCAGGAGCAGCTCCTGCATGAAGCAGGCGTCGCCGGGGAATTGCTGCGCGCGCTGGCGGTGGAGCCGGGCGGATTATTCGACGACCCCGCCTTTATCCGCGAATTGCGCAGCGTGCTCGCGCCCAGCCTGCGTGCGTGGGCGGTGCCGAAGATCTGGCTGGCTGAAAGCGCCAGCGCATTCGACGCCTGGGCGCTGGCGATCGTCCTGGCCGAGCAGCAGATCGACGCGCGCACCGACATTGTCGCCACGGTGGCCAACGAAGAACTCATGCAGGAAATGCGCGACGCCACCGTGCCGGTGGACACGCTGGCAATGTGGCAGGGCCAGTACCAGGCTGGCGGGGGCACCGGTGACCTGGCGGGTTTTTTCGACATCGCCGGCGGCCGCGCGCGCCTGTGTGCCCGGCTGCGCGAACGCATCACATGGTTTCACTTCAGCCTGGCGACGGATGCCTCGTTCAATGAATTCCAGGCCATCCTCTGCGCCCGCGCCCTGCCCGACTTCGGTCCAAGCCTGCGCCAGCGCGCCCTCGGGGTCTTCCACGACAGCCTGGCGCGCTTCGGCGTGCTGGCCATCGACCGGCAAATGGTGCCCGGGGACGAGCATGCCGGCAGCTATCACGCGATCGGCGCAGAGCGGCACTGGTACAAGCGGGTAGCGTGACGAAGCATTGGTGCTGGTACCGCTGCGCTAGTCGGATGAGGAGCCGACTACCAGCGTATAGCTATCGGCATCGCAGAAAAACAGGTTGAAGTCCCAGAATACGGGGTAAGCCGGATGGCCATCGTCGGCAATCGTAAACGATCCTGCAACCCGGCTGCGAGCATGCTTGGCCCGGCAGTCTTCAATGATGGCGTCGAGCAGCTGCCGAAACTGTAATGAGGCCAGCGTCGCGGTGCCGGGGCCTGCGCCCGCGTTCCCGGCGTATGCGAGATTGTTTCGCAAGACCGCTTCCATCTGTCCAGCATCAAGATTGCACACGTCGCTGACAATGCACTCCGCCCCCAAAATAGCTGCGATCGCCTGCGCCGTTGGCAGGCCTGGCGGCGCCCCGCCCGAGTACACGCGCAAGAACACAGAATAATTTATGCAGTCGCTCTCGAGTAGTCGGGCCATACGGAAATACAGTTCAGTGTGCATCGACGTTTCCATGGTTGCCTGGTCGGCCAAGTTACCGGCCATCGTTCAGAAGCGATGATATCGCGCGTCCATTAAGAGCGTAGCGATCTTTCGCGGGCACGACTGAGGTCAGGCTATTACGGCTGGACTACATCGATCAGCGCGAAATGAAGTGTGACGAATTCGAAGTCGTCGTGCAGGTCGAGGTGCGGCAGGCAGGCGATATGCACCTGGCGAAATTCTTCGGCGCTGGCAAACGTTTCGCCGCGCCAGACCGCTTCCGGGATGTGGCCGAACCGGATGCGCTCGACCTTGGTCGCCTCGATGATGCAGCGCAGGCGCTGCTGCGGATCGTAGACCTCGATCTGGTCCCCTGGCGCGTAGCTGCCGTCGCCGAATTCGCCATAGGGCTGATAGTAGGCGTCGACCGTGTCGGCGGTGACGGTCTTGTGCCCGGCAATGACTGCGCGCACCAGGCTGTCATCCTGGTCGTGGGCGCTCCAGAACGTGAGGCGCTTGCGCCGGTCCGCGCTCATGGCGCCACCGGCACGCGGGCCTGCAGGCGCTCGCGCAGCCAGCCGTGGCTGCGCGCCACGGTGCGCCGGGCCAGCAGGGTCGGAAACCGGATGAAGCCATGCGGGCATTCAGGCACCAGGTGCAGCTCGCAGGGCGCGACCCGGCTCCACCGCTCGGCCAGCGCGATACTGTCATCGACCAGCGGGTCGAGCGTGCCGGCCACCATCAGGACCGGCGGCATGCCGGCCAGGTCGCCGTACAGCGGGGACAGTGGCGGCGCGCGCCGGGCGGCGTCAGGCAGGCCGGGCGTGAGCAGGCGCAGCGCGGTGGCCATGCCGGGGCCGTCCAGCACCAGCGTGCCTGGCCCGGCCGCGTGGACGCTCGGCGTGCCGGCCAGGTCATACACGCCGTAATACAGGATGGCGCCTTCGACGCGGGCAAACAGTGCAGGCCACGCCTGCAGTTGCAGCAGCGTGCTCGCGGCCAGGTGGCCGCCGGCCGACTCGCCGAGGACATACACCGGCAAGCCATCGAACGCCGGCATGCCGCCACCGAGCAGCCAGCGCGCCGCTGCCAGGCAGTCGTCCATCAGGCCGGCCAGCGGCGTATGCGACGCCAGCCGGTAGTCGACCGCCACCACGGCCACGCCGCATGCCTCGATCAGCGCGGCGTTCTGGCGGTCGTCCATTGCGGCGTTGCCAATCACCCAGCCGCCGCCATGAAAATCGAGCACGACACCGGTGACCGGTTGCGTCCCGCGCAGCACGCGCACCGGCACCTGATGGCCGCCAGCCTCGGCCTGCATGGTGCGCACGCCGATGCCGCGCCGCGCCAGCTTGCTGTCTGCGCCGACCTGGCTTGCACGCAGCAAACCCTGGATCAGCGCCGGCATGACGCGGTTGCGGATCTTGAAGCGCGGCGCCCAGGCCAGCTTGCGGTTGAAGCGGCGCGCATCGAGCAGCGCTGCATCGTCGGCCAGGATGCCCGTCATGTCCTGCCTGCAGTCGGGCGCTCCGCGATGCGGTCGCGCCATGCCTGCAGGTGCACCATTCCTTCGGCGCCCGGACGGAACTTCATCAGGCCGCGGCCGAATTCAAGGCCGCAGTAGGCGGTAATGTCGGCGATGGTGAAGCGGTCGCCGGCGATGAACGGATGGTGCGCCAGATGGGCGTCGAGCCAGCGGGCGGTCTCGCGCATCTTGTCGCCTTGCGACGCGCCATACTCGGGAAACTGCGGCTGCTCCAGCGCAGCCAGGCCCGGGTGCGTGTGACGCACGTAGTTGGCGATCCCCAGCAGCAGGTGCAGTTCGACGCGCCGGTCGGCCATTTCGATAAAGGCGCGCTCTTCGAAGTCCACGCCCATCAGGTTCGGTTCGGGATGCAGTCCCTCAAGGTAAGTGCAGATTGCGCGCGTTTCCGACAGCACGCGGCCATCGTCGAGTTCCAGCGCCGGTACACGGCCCATCGGGTTCCTGGCCAGGAACGCAGGGCTGCGGTGTTCGCCTGCCGCCAGGTCGATCATGACGGTCTCGATGCCGGCGATGTTTTTTTCAGCGATGAACATGGTGACCCGGCGCGGGTTGGGCGCAAACGTGCTGGTGTAGAGCTGCATGGTGTCTCTCCCGGTTTTATTGGTGTCCATGATAGCGCTTTCGCTGCCCCAGCTGGCAATTGACACCTGCCCGCGCAGCCCGTAGATTGGCGCCATCGCCGCAGACCACCCTGCGCCTGCGTCCTTACCGTGAAAGAGCTCCATGCAACGCCGCCTGATTGCCACTGCCGTCCTGACTCTCGCCGCCACTTGTGCCGTTTCCAGCCTGCCTGCCCACGCTGCGCCGCGCGCCGTGCAGGCCACCGTGACCACCCAGCTGCCGCGCACTGCCGTGCCGCGCCATTACGATGTGGCGCTGACACCCGACGCGCAAGCGGGTACGTTTGCCGGCAAGGTCACCATCACGCTCGACGTGGTCCAGGGCACCCGAACCATCACGCTCAATGCGGCCGACCTGGCGTTCCAGCGTGCTGCCATCACCCAGGGCGGCGGCGCCGCGCTGGCGGCCACCGCCAGCGTCGACGACGCGGCGCAAACCGCCACATTCACGTTCGCGCGCACGCTGGCGCCCGGACGCTACCAGCTGGCGCTCGACTACACGGGCGTCATCGGCACCCAGGCAGCGGGCCTGTTCTCGCTCGACTACCAAACGAAGGAAGGCAAGCAGCGCGCGCTCTACACCCAGTTCGAAAACTCGGACGCGCGCCGCATGATTCCATCCTGGGACGAGCCATCCTACAAGGCCACGTTTACGCTGGCGGCCATCGTGCCTGCCGCCGAGATGGCGGTCAGTAACATGCCGGTGGCCAGCCGGACGGTGCTGCCGGACGGGCGCGCACGCGTCGTGTTCGCCCCCACGCCAAAAATGTCGACGTACCTGCTGTTCTTCGGCCTGGGCGATTTTGAGCGCGCCACCCTCAAGGCCGAGGGTACCGAACTCGGTGTCGTCACCCGCAAGGGCGGCAGCAGCCAGGCGGCGTTCGCCCTCGAACAGTCGGCCATCCTGCTCAAGGAATACAACGATTACTTCGGCGTGCGCTACCCGCTGCCAAAGCTCGACAACATCGCCGCGCCCGGCCGCAGCCAGTTCTTCGGCGCGATGGAAAACTGGGGCGCGATCTTCACGTTCGAATACGCGATGCTGCTCGACCCGCTCATCTCGACCCAGGAAGACCGCCAGGAAGTGTTCGTCACGGCAGCCCACGAAATGGCGCACCAGTGGTTCGGCGACCTGGTCACGATGGCGTGGTGGGACGACTTGTGGCTCAACGAAGGTTTCGCGTCGTGGATGGAAAGCCGCATGACGGAGCGCCTGCATCCCGAGTGGCAGACGGCGCTGTCCATCGTGGGCGTGCACGAACGCGCGATGCGGCGCGACGCTGTCGCGACCACGCACCCGGTGGTGCAGCACGTCGCCACGGTCGAACAGGCCAGCCAGGCCTTTGACGACATCACGTACATGAAGGGCGAATCGGTGATCCGCATGCTGGAAAACCATGTCGGCGAGACGGCCTGGAAAAAAGGCGTGCGCGCGTACATGAAGCAGCACAAATACGGCAATACGGTGTCGAACGACCTGTGGACCAGCATTGAAAAAGCAGCCGGCAAGCCGGTGAAAGCCATCGCCCACGACTTCACGATGCAGCCGGGCGTGCCGCTGGTGCGGGTCGGCGTGCCGGTCTGCAGCAGCGGCGACACGGTCGTCACGCTGACGCAGGCCGAGTACAGCCGCGACCAGCCCGAGCGCAAGCCGCTGGCGTGGCGCGTGCCGGTGGTAGCGCAGACGCTCGGCTCCACCGCGCAGGCGCGCACCGTCATCAACAAGGGCCAGGCCACGCTGCGCGTGCCGGGCTGCGGCGCCCTGGTCGTCAACGCCGGCCAGAACGGCTACTACCGCACTGTGTACGCCCCAGCGGCGTTCGATGCGCTGTCGGTGCAATTCCCGGCGCTCGCGCCAGTCGACCAGCTTGGCCTGCTGTCGGACACCTGGGCGCTGGGGCTGTCGGGCCAGGCGCCGGCCGCGAATCTGCTGGAGCTGGCGGCCGGCACGCCGGAAGACGCCAATCCACAAGTCTGGTCGAAGCTGACCGGCATCTTCATGCAGATCCACGCCCTATACGGCGAAGACAGTCCGCGCCGCCAGCGCTTCGACGACTACGCGACTGCGCGCCTGGCGCCGGTACTCGCGCGCATCGGCTGGGACGCGGACGAAGGCGAAGCCACACCGGTGGCGTCCCTGCGCGCCGACCTGATCGAAGCGCTCGGCGCCCTGCAGCACACCCCTACCCTGGGCGAAGCGCAGCGGCGCTACCTGGCGCTGCAGCGCGACCCGGCCTCGGTGCCGGCCGCGCTGCGCCAGCCGGTGCTGGCCGTGGTCGCCCGCAGCAACGACGTCCCCGGCTGGGCCGCGCTGCGGGCTGCCGCAAAAAACGAAAAATCGCCGATGGCCAGGGACCAGCTCTACCTGCTGCTGGCGACAGCCGATGACAAGGGGTTGTCCGAGCGGGCACTGGAACTGGCCCTGACCGATGAACCGGGCGCCACCAACAGCGCCGCCATGGTGGCGCGCGTGGCGCAGCATGCGCCGGAACTGGCCTTCGATTTCGCCGTGGCCAACATGGAGAAGATGAATGCGCGCATCGACGAGAGTTCGCGCTCGCGTTTCTTCCCCGGCCTCGCCACGCATTCAGGCAACCCGGACATGATCGGGAAGCTGCAACGCTATGCCGCCGCCAACCTGGCAGAAGGTTCGCGCCGCGATGCCGAGACGGCAGCGGCCGAGATCCGCGACCGGATCAAGGTCCGGCAGGCGCGCTTGCCGGAAATCGATGGCTGGCTGGTCAGGCACGCAAAGTGAACCAGCGCGCACGCCGCGAAGCGTGTGCGCTGTGTAAAATTGCCGCATGACTCCTTTTGATTTTTCCGCATGAGCCAGGACCTGCGTGCATGGGTGCGCATGCCGTCAGGCAAGCGCCTCGACCTCCTCAATCCCACGCCATTCGACTGGGACGACGCCGACCTGGCGCTTGGCCTGGCCCGTACCTATCGCTGGGGCGGCCATTCGGCGTGGCCGCTGCCGCTGTCGGTGGCGCAGCATTCGCTGACCGTCATGCTGCTGCGCCGGGCCGCCTCGGCAACACCACTGGCGCCGCTGGTGGAATTGCGCGAACTGCTGCACGACGCCGAGGAAGGACTGCTGGGCTTTGACGCGCTGTCGGTGATCAAGCCCTTCCTGGGCGACGGCTTTCGCGCCCTCACGGCGCGCCTGGAACAGGTGGTATTCCTGCGCTACGCGCTGCCATCATGGACGCCGCGGGAGCACGCGGCGCACAAGAAAGCCGACCGGCTGGCTGCCGCCACCGAGGCCGTGCATGTGGCAGGATGGTCGCACGACGAAGTGCGGCATACTTTGAAAATCAGCGCGCGCATCCTCGACGAAGACCCGCTGGCGGCCATGTACGGCTGCACGGCCTGGGAACCGTGGCCGCCTGGCGTGGCGGCCGCACGCTTCCTGGACCAACTGAACTTGTTGAAGAAAGCGGCCTGAGTCCGGCATCCCGGCAGTCTTTTTCAACTGTAAGTACCTGATTTCACGCGACTTACTACTCTATCCACAGCATTTGTGGATAACTGTGTGGATAAACCCCACTTGACAAGCCGCCAAGGCAGTCGGAATGCGGCTTTCAACACTTTGCCCGTTCCAGAGGCAAATTTTTAACCCAATGAAATCAATGACTTGGCAAGCACATCTTTAAAGAGGGTAACAACTTGAGGAATATTCCTACAATTGTTTTCCACGGGGGATAAGTCGCTAAAACGCACTAACTTGCCGCCATCTTTATTTGACAAACCGGTCGGCCCTATTTCCAGGTATTGCGCGCCCGCTCGCGCACCAGCATGCGCACGCTGTCCGGCATCGGCTTGCGGCTGTGCGCTGTCTCGGCATTGACCCACACGCACTCTTCGAAATGCTTCAGCATGGCCGGGCTGACAAAGCGCGTGCGCGCCGCGTACACATGGCGGTCGCCCATCTGCGCCTGCTGCTTGATGAAAAAGCGGTTCGGTACAACCAGGTGCAGGTGCTCCTTTGCGCGCGTCATTGCGACGTACAGCAGGCGCCGCTCTTCCTCGATATCGTCGGCATTGCCCGTGGCCATGTCGGACGGAATGCAGCCGTCAACCACGTTAAGCACATGCACCGACTTCCACTCCTGCCCCTTGGATGAGTGGATGGTCGACAGGATCAGATAATCCTCGTCGAGCAACGGGGGCCCGGCGCGGTCGCTGGTCGCTTCAGGGGGATCGAGCGTGATCTCGGCCAGGAAGGTTTCGCGCGAACCATGTCCGCCAGCCAGTTGCACCAGCTGTTCGATATCTGCCGTGCGTACCTGGGCGTCGTCGTGCATGCGTTCCAGGTGCGGCAGGTACCACTGCTTGACCAGTTCGATGTCGGCTGGCCAGCGCAGGCCCGGCGCACGCAGCGTGCGGTACAGCGCCACAAAGGCTTGCCAGTCAGCCAGGCTTTTGGTGGGGGCCGCGAACGCTTCCAGCGCTGCTTGCGGCTCGGCGCTTTGCCCTACCGCATCGAGCAGCCGGCTGGCCGTGGCCGGACCAATGCCGGGGATGAGTTGTGCCACGCGAAAACCCGCCAGGCGGCCGGCCGGGTTCTGGGCAAAGCGCAGCACTGCCAGCACATCCTTGATATGCGACGCTTCCAAAAATTTCAGGCCGCCGAATTTGACGAAGGGAATATTCCTGCGCATCAGTTCCAGCTCCAGCGCCGCACTGTGGCTGGCGGCACGGAACAGGACGGCTTGCGATGTCAGCGCCATGCCGGCTTCGCGGTGTTCGAGGATGCGGTTGCAGACCCAGCGCGCCTGTTCAGCTTCGTCTGGAATCAGTACCAGCTGCGGCAGTGCATTCGACACCCTGTCGGTCCATAGCGTCTTGGCATGGCGCTCGAGCGCTGCGGCAATTACGGCGTTCGACGCGTCAAGAATCGGCTGCGTCGACCGGTAATTGCGGTCGAGCGTGATCTGGCACGCCGGCTGGCTGAACTGTTTGGGAAAATCCAGGATGTTGCGCACCGTCGCTCCGCGGAAAGAATAGATGGCCTGGGCATCGTCACCCACCACCATCACGCCCTGCCCGGTTGGCTTCATGCCGGTGAGGATAGCCGCCTGCAACTTGTTCGTGTCCTGGTATTCGTCGACCAGCACATGGTCGAACAGCGCGCCGATCTCGGGCCCCAGTTCCGGGTCGGATGCCATCTCCGACCAGAACAGCAGCAAATCGTCGTAGTCGAGCACATTCTGTTCCTGCTTGGCGTCGACGTACGCGCCAAACAAGGTATTGAGTTGCGCTTCCCACTCGCTGCACCATGGGAAGGTACTTTGCAGAACCAGCGCCAGCGGCTGCTGGCTGTTGACCACGCGAGAATAGATGGCCAGGCAGGTACCTTTCAAGGGAAAGCGTTTTTCAGTCTGCGTCAGGCCGATCTCGTGGCGCACCATGCCGAGCAGGTCTTCCGAGTCGCCGCGGTCGTGAATGGTGAACGCCTCATCGAGCCCGATGCGCCCCGCGTACTCGCGCAGCAGGCGCGCGCCGATGCTGTGGAACGTGCCGGCCCACGGCAGCCGGACTGGCGCCTGCAGGCTGGAGCGCCCCAGGATGCGGTGCAGCACATTCCCGGCGCGCTGCGTCATGTCATTCGCAGCGCGGCGCGAAAAAGTCAGCAGCAGGATGCGCTGCGGATCCGCGCCGCTGGTGATCAGGCGCGCCACCCGATGGGCCAGCGTGTTGGTTTTGCCTGAGCCGGCGCCGGCAATGACCAGCAAGGCGCGCGCGGTGCCGGGAGCGCAATCGATATCGTGCTCGACAGCGGCGCGCTGCGCGGCATTCAGGCCGGCGAAGGGATCATCGGCAACGGCGGTGGAAGCGGAGGCGGAAGCAGGACCGGCAACAGGATCGGGCAAGACGGCAGGCATGGCAGGCTTTAAACGGTGGACACGAATCACTGTACATTTATCCAGTTGGGCTTCGCAAGCTTATTTTTCGGCGCGGCCCCACCAACGACTTGCAACTTCAAACGGGCAAGCACGTTTGTAGCAAACTCAACTTGATCTGGCGCAAGCTAAGTACCCGTATTTAAAGCACTTTTTCAAATATCCACAGAGGATGTGGATAACTTTGTGGATAATGCCACCCTTGACAGGCCCAAACGCGGTCCTGAGGCGGGTTTCAACAGGATGCTCGTTGTGAAGGCAAAACACGAATCCAATGAAATCAAGGACTTGCACACAAGCGCACACAGCGTCCTGAAATAATTTTGGGCTTTCCAACCTAAAATTTCTGTGCATAAGGCGACCATCAAATGGCCGCAAAGTTCATTAAAAGATGTTTTATTGACATTGATAAGCTGGGCTGCAGGGCAACGAACCAGTGTTTCCTGCGGCTTGCGGGGCTGATCAATCGTCGCGGTTGCGGCGCTTTTGGGGTTCCAGCAAGACGCGCGCAATCACATGCGGCCCGACATCGCGCGATTTGAGGAATTCCACGGCAGTCATGGTATTGCTCGCTTGCTGCATTGAAATGCCGCGCTCGACAATATCGGATTGCACATCGTCATGACGCGCGTCGGGGTGTCCCTTGCCGATGAGCGCATGTCCATCCAGTTGGTGTTCGATCATTGCAATTCCTCTCAATCAAAACAGGCAGTCGCCTTTGCACCGCACATGCGGTGCACGAAGCAGCCATGACAGCTGTCGACTGCCCATGGCAAGCTGGCATCAAACCAGCAAAGCAAGGGCAAATCCAGCGGTCTAATGTAACGCATGCAGCGCGCCGCCGCGCGCCCGCCTGACATAAAATCGGGTCATGACCCACTTTCATCAGGCGAGAAGAACCATGAATAACGATCCTGAACTCAATCCCGGCGACGAGGCAAAACCCGGCACCCCGGGCGCCGCCGAAGATATCTGCGACGGCTGCTCCGGCAGCGGCAAACTTGCAGATGGCACCGAATGCCCTGAATGCGGTGGTAGCGGGCGCGTCATGCGCGGCATTGGCGGGGGCTGACAGCGGCGCCCGTGACAAAGGCGCGGACCGGGGGTGATAATGCCAGGATGAACCCAACCCTTCCCGCGCCCCTTGCTGCCCGCCACCGCCCTGCTTCGCTGCGCGCGCTGTTCATTGCTTTTACCTGGCTGGCGCTGCAGGGTTTCGGCGGCGTGCTGGCGGTCGTGCAGCGCGAACTGGTCGAGCGCAAGGAATGGCTGACCCAGGAAGAATTTGTCGAGGACTGGGCAGTGGCGCAAGTGTTGCCGGGGCCAAACGTGGTCAACCTGGCGCTGATGTTTGGCGGGCGGATGTTCGGCCTGGCCGGGGCACTCACTGCACTGGCCGGGCTGCTGGCCGTGCCGCTGGTGGTAGTGGTATTGCTGGCTGTGCTGCACGCGCACTTTGCCGCCAGTCCAGCCGTCGAAGGCGCGTTGCGCGGGATGGGCGCTGTGTCCGCCGGACTGATTGGCGCGCTGGGCCTGAAGCTGGCCGGCGCGCTGGCGACCAACCCCGTCCCGCTCGCATGGAGCATTGCCATCGGCATTGCCGGCTTTGTCCTGATTGCCCTGCTGCAGGTGCCGCTGCTGTACGTGATGCTGGTCCTTGGCGGCCTTGGCTGCGTGCTGGCCTGGCGCGGGCTGGCGGCATGACTGCGCCCCTTCAACTGGTGCTCGGCTGGCACGACTGGCTCACCCTGTTTTCCCATTTTTTATTGCTGTCGCTGATGTCGGTCGGCGGCGCCATTTCGACGACGTCGGAAATGCACCGCTTCCTCGTCGAGCAGCACCACTGGCTCACCCAGGCCCAGTTCAACGATTCAATCGCCATTGCCCAGGCCGCACCGGGCCCGAACGTACTGTTCGTGGCACTGATGGGGTGGAATGTCGGCATGAATGCCGGCAGCGTGGCAGCCGCCGTGCTGGGCGTGGGCGTGACCATGTTCGGCATCCTGCTTCCCTCGACCGTGCTGACGTACGCGGCATCGCAGTGGGGCCATCGCAACCGCCACCTGCGCGCTGTGCGCGCGTTCAAGCAAGGCATGGCGCCGCTGGTGGTCGCCCTCCTGATGGCGACCGCGTGGATCCTTGCCAGTGCCGGTGGCAGCGACGCCTCCCACTGGCGCCTGTGGCTGCTGTCCCTTGTCAGCGGCCTCATCATTTGGCGCACCAGGCTGCACCTGTTGTGGATCCTGGGCGCGGGCGCCCTCATCGGTGCGCTGCAACTGCTATAAACAATCCACTTTTTCTTTTCCAGGAACCCATTCATGCCTGAACTGTTGAACGAACACCGCTGCTTTGGCGGCAGCCAGCGCTTTTATCGCCACGACTCGCGCGCCATCGGCTTGCCCATGCGCTTTTCCGTGTTTGTCCCGCCCGTCAAGACCGGCGTCACGTTGCCGGTCGTATTTTTCCTTGCCGGCCTGACCTGCACCGAAGAGACGTTCATGACCAAGGCCGGCGCCCAGCGCATTGCAGCTGAAGAAGGCATCATCCTGGTCACGCCGGATACAAGCCCGCGCGGCGCCGATGTGCCGGGCGAGGCGGACAGCTGGGATATGGGTACCGGCGCCGGGTTCTACGTCGATGCCACCGAGTCGCCCTGGGCGGAACATTACCGGATGTACAGCTACATCCTGGAATTGCGCGAACTGGTGCTGTCGACCGTGCCGGCCGACCCTGCCCGCTGCGGCATCTTCGGCCACTCGATGGGCGGCCACGGCGCACTGGTCCTGGCGCTGCGCAATCCGACACTGTTCCGCTCGGTATCTGCTTTCGCGCCGATTGCCGCGCCAATGCAGGCGCCCTGGGGCAAGAAAGCGTTGACGGCGTACCTCGGTGCCGACCGGGACCGCTGGCGCGCCTACGACGCCAGCGTGCTGATGGCAGCGGCGCAACAACCTTTCCCAAAGGGGATCCTGATCGACCAGGGCGAGGCCGACCAGTTCCTGGCCGAGCAACTTTATCCCGACGTGTTTGAAGCAGCATGCGCGCGCGCCGGCCAGCCCCTGGAGCTGCGCCGCCACGCCGGGTACGACCACGGTTACTATTTCATCTCGACATTTGTGGCAGACCACCTGCGGTTCCACAAGCGCCAGCTGACGTAAAGCGCCGCCGCCGGGCCAGTCCAAGCAGCCCCAGGCCGCCGGCCAGCAACGCCACGCTGGCGGGCTCGGGAACGTCCGCGTCGCGCGTGATGGCGATGTTGTCCACGGAGATATCGTACGCTGTCCAGCCGTAGAAATATCCTGGGACAAAGGTCGTGAAGACAAATTCGTCGACACTCCCGAGCACGTCGGCAAAGGTACGGCCCGGCGGCAGCGCCGGCATGCCATCCGTTTCAGTGTCGTCAGCACCGAAACCGCCCCAGCCTCCTGGTAATGCACTGGCGCCGGTATCGTCGATCGTCACCGACAGATGCTGCCAGCCCATGCCTGCGGCAATGGTACCGAGGTTGTACCAAACGCTGGTGTAAGGCATGTCGCGATACGGATTGTCATAGTCCCTCAGCTCGACAACGAGGTTGCGCGCCACCTCGTTGCCCAGGTAGACGATGGAGTTTGCCAGCACGTCGATGCCCAGCGTCATTGCAGGCTCGGTCCCGAGATTGCCAATGAAGGCAGGATTGACGGTGTTCGACCAGGTCATGCCGAACGATTCCGGATTGATGGTGCGCAGCACCGGCGATGCACCGGAAGAAGTGTCGATCCAGCTGCCCTGATTGCCGTCATAGGCAGGCCCGGCGTGCCAGCCCTGCTGTCCGTTCGAGAAGTCGACGGTCGTCGTGGTCGCAAGCGCCATGGTCGATACGGCAGTCAGTAACAGCCCAAAACATGTTCGTTTCATTGTTTCCTCGTGATTGGTGGATGATGCGATTGATCGATGGAAGCTGCGCACTTTCTGGAAAGCACGTCCCATGCTGCGCATAAATCACCCTGCCGTCAACGCGAAGTGATGCTTTAAACATAATGAAACTGTCGCCAAATGGTGGTATTTTTGTCACGAGTTGTAATATGCACAACAACTGCGCAGCCGCGTGCCAGTGTGGTGCTCCGATGCCCGGTTCCAGCGCTGTCGCGCAGCAGGCACGCTGTGGCGGGGTGAAGTTGACACTAGTACACTTTTTCCTTTTTTATCCTGTTAGTAACTGGTAAATTGTTACCAGATTAACCATTGGCAATAGTTGTCGATGGCACTGATCGTGCACGTCAGACGATAGAACAGGAAAAAATCATGCAAAAAATGAAAACGCTGGTGGTGCTCTCCGTGGCCCTGCTGCTCAGCGCGTGCGCGTCGACCCAGCGGCTGAGCGAGAGCGACCGTAGCGGCCTGAAGGCAGTTACGGTAAGCACCGATGTGAAGAAGGGGAAACTGTTCCTGCTCGCACCTGGTGGCGCAAATATCGGCCTGATGTTCGGGGCGGTTGGCGGGCTGGCAGCGTCAGGGACGCTGGATGCGAACCAGGTGGCGTTCTCCACGTTTGTGGATGCGCACGCCGTATCGGTCGGCGCGATTGTGCGGGAAGAATTTGAAAAGGTATTGCGGGAGTCAGGCAAGGTGGCAGTGGTTGCGGCAGGGACGCGCGGCGCGCCAATGATGACGGTCGCGGTGCCGCAATACGGTTTCGGCGTGCCGCACCTGCTCAGCGCCAACGTGGTCGCGGTGATGCAGATTCAATGCGCGTTGACAGACAGCACCGGCAAGGTATTGTGGAGTGAGAGCGAGCGCATCTTTCCATCGATTGCCAGTCCGATGGAAACGACAACCTGGAAGCAACTGCATGACGACCCGAAAATGATCGATGCGCAATGGCGCAAGGCAGCGCGCTATCTGGCAACGAAAGTGGTCGGCACGCTCTGAGCGCGGCGCGCGGCGCCGCCCGGGCGGGATTACGCCTGATCCTGCGCGTACTGGCTGCGCTGCATGTCGACGTCCTGCATGAAGCCCTCGAAGTCGGCAGCGGTGTCGATCCGCTGCGCTACCTGGCCGTCGTTGCCTTCCACGGTGAACGCGCCGCCGCGTTCGAGGACGCCCTCGATGACGGCGCGCACATTGGCCAGCGTGTGATCGCTGCCGGTGGTGGCCAGGGCAGTCCAGGTGTCCTGGGCGATGGCGACATCGTGTTCCAGAAATTCCAGGTTAAATTGCATAGCGGTCTCGCTTCATGAAAGGATTCAAGGGATGGATGGGGCCACTCAGGGGGCGACGGCCGGGGCGGCGCCCGGCGCGCCAGGGTCGCTGACGCCGTAGCGGGCCATCAGGGCAATGGCGTAGTCCGCGTGCGTGGGCGAACTTGGAGCGATCATCAGCATGCAGTTGCCACGATGGGCCACGGTGCCGAAAGTGGACGAGTAATCGCTGCCAGGCGTGGCGTGGGCAGCATCGCCAACGGTGAAATTACCCTGGACCGGGCCGGCTTCGTCGTCGCTGATGCGCAACGCGACGGCATCCTGGTCGAAGCCGTACGCGATCAGTTCGGCACGGGCTTTCTGGGCCAGGTCGAAGTCGTCAAAAACGTAGATCAGTGGTTGTTCCATTGCATGTCCTGGTGGGTTTCTGTTAGCTTGAAGGTAACAGAAAGCGCGCGAAGACGCCGTTCATTGCCGCTCAGCATCAAGCACCATGGCCGTGGCCTCGATTTCGACCCGCGCACGCGGTTCCATCAGGCCGGCCACCTGGACTGCGCTCATGGCCGGATAGTGGCGGCCCATGACAGCGCGGTACGCGGCGCCCAGCGCCTTGCCGGCGTCCAGGTACTCGGTCTTGTCGACAACGTACCAGGTCAGGCGCACGATGTGCTCGGGGCCGGCGCCGCCTTCGGCCAGCACCGCGACAATGTTGCGCAAGGCCTGGCTGGACTGCGCCACGAAATCGTCGGACTGGAACTGGCAATTGGCGTCCCATCCCACCATGCCGCTGATGTGCAGGGTGCGCCCGCGTGCGGCCACGCCGTTCGAGTACCCTCTGGCGCGCGGCCAGGCGGGCGGATGCAGAAATTCCATGGTGCTCCCGGTTGCAATGCTGAGGTGGTGGTGAGCGATTCTACGATGCCGCTGCCCGCCTGGCAGCCAAAAGATCGCGTGCGATGATCGATTGCTGCGCTTCGCTGGCGCCTTCATCAATGCGGAGCGCGCGGATCTCGCGGTACAGCCGTTCGACCGGCGCGCCCTGGACGACGCCCGTCGCGGACATCAGTTCCCCTCGAAGTGCGGCCGGGCGCGCGCCACGAACGCCTCGTAGGCCCGTTGAAAATCATTCGTCGCCATGCACAGCGCCTGCGCCTGCGCTTCCGCTTCGATGGCGTCGTCGATACCCATGTTCCACTCCTGGTGCAGCATTTTCTTGGTCATGCCGTGCGCGAACGTGGGGCCGGCTGCCAGCGACCCGGCCAGCGCCTGCGCCTCGGCCAGCAACGTGGCCGGTTCGCACAGGCGATTGACGAAGCCCCAGCGCTCCCCTTCCACCCCATCCATGCTGCGCCCCGTGTACAGCAATTCGGCTGCGCGGCCCTGCCCGATCACGCGCGGCAGCAGGGCGCACGCGCCCATGTCGCAGCCGGCCAGGCCGACGCGCGCAAACAGGAACGCGGTCTTGCTGCGCGCGGTGGCGTAGCGGATGTCGGATGCCAGCGCCAGCATGGCGCCGGCCCCCACGCACACGCCATCGATGGCGGCGACGACAGGCTGCGGGCATGCGCGCATGGCCTTGACCACATCGCCCGTCATGCGCGTGAAGGCCAGCAGCTCCGGCATGGCCATGCCGGTCAGGGGTCCGATGATGTCGTGGACGTCGCCCCCGGAACAAAAATTTTCGCCTGCACCGGTGAGGACCACTGCCTTCACATCGCCGGCCGGCGCCAGCGCGCGGAACAGGTCGCGCAGCTCGGCGTAGGATGCGAACGTCAGCGGATTCTTGCGCTCCGGCCGGTTCAATGTCAGCGTGGCGACGCCGCCGGCGATGTCGAAGGCAAAGTGGCGTGCGGCGTATTTCATGGCGCACCCCGGCTGCGTTCCAGCGCGCGTTCAAGCTGCGGCCTGGCCGGCGCGTACTGCACCGGCCAGGGCTGCGCGCGGTAGCCGATCCTGGCCGCTTCCGTCAGCGTCCACGCCGGGTTGGCCAGGTGCGGGCGGCCCACTGCGCACAGGTCGGCGCGACCGGCTGCAATGATGCTGTTGGCGTGGTCGGCGTCGTAGATGGCGCCCACGGCGATGGTCGCAATGCCTGCTTCGTTGCGGATGCGGTCGGAAAACGGCGCCTGGTACATGCGGCCATAGCTGGGGCGCTCCAGTTTGCTGACCTGGCCCGACGAGCAGTCGATCATGTCGGCGCCGGCCGCCTTGAACAGGCGCGCGATCTGCACTGCGTCGTCCGGCGTGACGCCGCCTTCGACCCAGTCGTGCGCGGACAGGCGCACGCTGATGGGTTTTTGCCCGGGCCACGCCGCGCGCACCGCCGCGAACACCTCCAGCGGAAAGCGGCAGCGCCGCTCGAGCGCGCCGCCGTAAGCGTCGCGCCGCTGGTTGGTCAGCGGGGAAATGAAGCTTGAAAGCAGGTAGCCGTGCGCGCAATGCAGTTCCAGCCAGTCGAAGCCGGCGTCGTGCGCGGCGCGCGTGGCAGTGACGAAGTCGGCCAGGATGCGCGCCATGTCGTCAATCGTGGCCTCGCGCGCCACCTGCGACACGCCAGCCAGGTACTGCTGCGGCGACGCGGCCACCAGCGGCCAGTTGCCCAGGTCGAGCGGCTGGTCGATGCCCTCCCAGCCGCGTTTGGTGGAACCCTTGGCGCCGGCGTGGCCCAGCTGCACGCCGATCAGCGCATCGGTGCTCCCATGAACGAAGTCGACCACCCGGCGCCAGGCGGCCGTCTGTTCCGGGCTGGACAGGCACGGGCAGCCCGGCGTGATGCGCGCGTCCAGCGACACGCACGTCATCTCGGCCATCACCAGCGCGGCGCCGCCCAGGGCGCGCGCGCCCAGGTGCACCAGGTGATGGTCGCCCACCACGCCATCGAGGGCGGAGTATTGCGCCATGGGCGAGACCACGATCCGGTTTTTCAGCAGCGCGCCGCGCACGCGCAGCGGCAGGAACATCGGCGGCACCGCCCCCGAAGGTGGCGCCAGGCCGGCCGCCCCGAACGCGCGCGCGGCCATCCAGGCCTCGAACGCCGCGACATACGCAGGGTCGCGCAGGCGCAGGTTTTCATGCGACAGGCGCTGGCTGCGCGTGAGCAGCGAATACGCAAACTGTTCGGCCTCCATGGCGCTGTAGCGCGCGACGTTTTCGAACCACTCCATCGAGTTGTTCGCCGCGTTTTGCAAGCGCGCCACCTCCACGGCGCGCGTCCCCTGCCACGCAGCGAGCGCCGCCGCCAGGCGGTCGGCGTCGTCCATGCCATCGACGTCGCCAAGCGCCTGCGCCAGGTCGATCGCGTCTTCCAGCGCCAGTTTGGTGCCGGAACCGATGGAAAAATGCGCGCTGTGCGCCGCGTCGCCGATCAGCACCACCGGCACCGGCCGGCCGCCGCTCTGCTGCCAGTGCACCCAGTTGCGGCACGCCACGCGCGGGAACCGCGTCCACAGGCTTTCGCCGGCAGCGCCCGGCCTGTGCACGAGCCGGTGGCCGTCGAGGTGGCGCGCGAACAGGTGCGTGCAAAAGGCCAGCGTGGCGTCCGGGTCCATGCGGTCCAGGCCCGCCGCCTCCCAGGCAGCCTGCGGCACTTCCACGATGAAGGTCGAGGTGGCGCCGTCGTACTGATAGGCGTGGGCCTGGAACCATCCGTGAGGCGTCTCCTCGAACAGGAAGGTGAACGCGTCGAACGCCTGCGAGGTACCAAGCCACACGTAGCGGCACGCGCGCTGCTCGACCATCGGCGCATACGACGCCGCATAGCGTGCGCGGATGCGGCTGTTGATGCCGTCGGCGGCCAGCACCAGGTCCGCCTGGCAGCGCGCCGCCAGCACCTGGTCGTCAAGCGCTTCAGCACCGAACACCAGTTCCACGCCTGCATCGAGGCAGCGCTGCTGCAGGATCTGCAGCAAGCGCTGGCGCCCGATGCCGCAAAAGCCGTGCCCGCCGGAGCGCACCACGCGGCCCCTGACATGCACGTCGATGGCGTCCCAGTGGTTGAAGGCGGCGAGGATGGCCTCGGCACTTGGCGCGTCGGCGCCAGCCAGGCGGGTCAATGTCTGGTCAGAAAACACCACGCCCCAGCCGAACATGTCGCCGGCGGTCTGGCGCTCGGCCACCGTCACGCGGTGCCCCTGTTTCTGCAGCAACAGCGCGGCGTACAGGCCGGCCGGACCCCCGCCCACGCAGACGATTTTCATGATGCCTCCGACAATGTTGTTCGACACGTGGCCATCTTACCGTGGCGTTTCGTCCAAACGTACCGCTTTTTATGCACAGGCGCGGAGGATTGCCGCCCCACTTGCGCCCCTGATTTAGTACAATCAGGAAACAATTTGATTGTCCCGTGCATGTTCATGCCCGACGCATTTTTCTCCAGACAGACCACATGAAGATTGACGAACCGACCGCCGCCGGCGTGTCCGACCGCGCCCTGCGGAGCGCGCAATGAGGTTTCCCCGGATGGCTGCAAGCCTGAACGGCCTGCGCAGCCGCCTGATGCTGCTCGTGGCGCTGGCCGTCACACCGATTGCAGTGATGACGGTGCTGTCGGGCGTGCGCGAGCGTGAGCAGGCAATCCACGAATCCGAACAAAACCTGCGCCGCCTGACCGGCCTTGCCGCCGCCAATGAAGCGCAGTCGATCGACGGCGCGCGCCAGATCCTGGTCGACCTGGTGAGCGTGCCCGAGCTCATGGCGAGTCCGGAAAAATGCAGCCAGCTGCTTTCCGACGTCATGGACCGCAACGAAGGCTATGTCAACTTCGGGCTGATCCAGCTGAACGGCGATGTCACCTGCAGCGCCGTGCCGATGCTGCATCCGGTCAATCTCGGCGACCGTACGCACTTCAAGCGCGCGGTGCTCGAGCGCCGTTTCATCGCCGGCGACTATATCTTCGGGCGCGTGATCAAGAAGCACACCATCAACCTGACCTACCCCGTGATCGACCGCAGCGGCCAGGTCACGGCCGTGGTGTTTGCTGCAATGGACCTGGCCGGCCTGGACACGTTCATCAACGACATCGACCTGCCGGCCGGCTCCGTGCTGGCCACGGCGGACGCGCGCGGCGCCATCATTGCGCGCCGCCCCGACCCCGAGCGCTGGTTCGGCACGCGCGTCACCGGCCCGCTGGCGCAAGCCATGCACAGGCCGGATGCCACCGCCGCCATGCGCATCACCGGCGACGACGGCATCGAGCGCCTGCATGCGTTTGCCCGGGTCGGCACGCCGTCGCTGTCGGACTACACCATCACCATCGGCATTCCGCTGGCCGACATCCTGGCTGCGGCGCACCACGACCAGATGATGTCCCTGCTGGGACTGGCGGCAACGACCATGCTGGCGCTGCTGGCCGCCTGGCTGATGGGCGACGTGCTGATTGTCCAGCGCGTCCGCAAACTGACCGGCACGGCCGAAAGCATCGCTGCCGGCAAGCTCGAGACCCGCACCGGCATTGCCTACGGCCGCGAGGAAATCGGCAGCCTTGCGCGCGCGCTCGATGAAATGGCGGCCACGCTGCAAAAGAAGGAAACTGCGCGCGGCGCGGCCGAACGCGAACTGCGCGCGGCCGACCAGCGCAAGGACGAATTTCTCGCCATGCTGGCGCACGAACTGCGCAACCCCCTCGCCCCCATCAGCACCGGTGCGCATCTGCTCAAGCTCCTGCACTCGGACAATGCCCAGATCAGCCAGACCTGCGCGATCATCGCGCGCCAGGTCGAGCACATGACCAGCCTGGTCGACGACCTGCTGGACGTCTCGCGCGTGACGCGCGGGCTGGTGTCGCTGTCGCTGCATGTGCTCGACCTGCGCGCCGTGGTCGACGACGCGTCCGAGCAGATCCGCCCCCTGATCGCCGCCCGGCGCCACCGCGTCGTGATCGATGTGCCGCCCGAGCCCGCGATGGTATCGGGCGACCACAAGCGCCTGGTCCAGGTGCTGGCGAATTTGCTTGGCAACGCCGCCAAGTACACACCCGAGGGCGGGCGCATCAACGTGCGCCTGGCCTTTGACGGCGCATCCTGGCTCCTGACGATCAGCGACGACGGCATCGGCATGGATCCGCAACTGGTGAGCCGCGTGTTCGACCTGTTCACCCAGGCCGAACGCACGCCCGACCGCTCGCAGGGCGGGCTGGGCCTGGGCCTGGCGCTGGCCAGGAGCCTGGTCGAACTGCACGGTGGATCGGTCGACGCCCACAGCGATGGCCCCGGCCACGGCAGCACGTTCTCGGTGCGGTTGCCGCGCCACGCCCAGGATGCGCATGCCGCGCCGCTGCACGCAGGCATCGACCAGGCCGTGCGCAGGTCCGGGCGCCCTCCCGTGCTGCTGCGCATCATGGTAGTGGACGACAATGTCGACGCGGTACACACCTTGCAGCTGTTCCTGACCGCGGCCGGGCACACTGTCGAAATTGCGTACTGCGCGGGCGACGCGCTGGCGCTGGCAGCCATGTTCAAGCCCGATGCCTGCCTGCTCGACATCGGTTTGCCGGATTTCGACGGCAATGAACTGGCGCGCCGCCTGCGCCTGCTGCCTGAAGCGGCCGGCGCCATGCTGGTGGCCATGACCGGGTACGGGCGCCAGCAGGACCGCGAAAACGCCAGCGCGGCCGGCTTCGACCACTACCTGGTCAAGCCGGTCAGCACCGTCCAGTTGTCCGACGTGCTGGCCACGGCCAGCGTGCGGCCGCTCGCGCCCGCCCAACGTTGACCGGCGCCAATCGGGCCCGGCGGCGACGCGCTGGCGGACAAACCTTTATGATGGCGCTCTTTTGTCCGGGAGAGCCGCATGGCGTCGCTTGAATTAGTCCTCGCCATGTTGCTGGCAGTCGTCGCCAGTGGTTACCTGGTGCGCATGTTGCCGTTTGCCTTGCCGCTGCCGCTGGTGCAAATTGCGCTGGGCGCCGTCATCGCCGGCGTGCTGAAGCACGGCGTGACGCTGGAACCCGATATTTTCTTCCTGCTGTTCCTGCCGCCGCTGCTGTTCCTCGACGGCTGGCGCATCCCCAAGGAAGGCCTGTTCCGCGACAAGGCCGTGATCCTCGAGCTGGCGTTCGGCCTGGTGCTGTTCACGGTCGTGGGCGCCGGCTTCCTGATCCACTGGCTGCTGCCGATGCTGCCGCTGCCGGTGGCGTTCGCGCTGGCTGCCATCATTGCGCCCACCGACCCGGTCGCGCTGACGTCGATCACCAAGCGCGTCCCGATGCCGCGCCGCATGCTGCACATCCTGGAAGGCGAGTCGCTGCTCAACGACGCCACCGGCCTGGTGTGCTTTCGCTTTGCGGTGGCCGCTGCCGTCACCGGCCACTTTTCGCTGGCCACGGCGTCCCTGACGTTCATCTGGGTGGCGCTGGCCGGCATTGCCAGCGGCGTCGTGGTGACCGCCGTCATTGCCAGCGCCCAGAGCTTCCTGGTGCGCCGCTTTGGCGAGGAATCGAGCTCGCCCATCCTGATCAACCTGCTGATGCCGTTCGGCGCCTACCTGGTGGGCGAAACCATCGGCGCCTCCGGCATCCTGGCTGCTGTCGCCGCCGGCGTCACGATGAGCTACGTCGAACTGCGCGGACGCGCCCAGGCTGCCACGCGGCTCCAGCGCACTGCGGTCTGGAACACTGTCCAGTTCACCCTCAACGGCGTGATGTTCGTGCTGCTCGGCGAGCAGCTGCCCGATATCGTGCGGGGCGCCATCGGCGAGCCCGGCACGGCTGCCGCCATCCATCCGTTCTGGCTGATATTGCATGCGCTGGCCATTTCGCTGGGGCTGATGCTGCTGCGCTTTGTCTGGGTCTGGGTGTCGCTGCGCATCTCCCTGTTCAAGGCGCGCACGATGGGCCAGGCCGATACCACCAAACCGCGCTTTCGCCTGGTGCTGGCCGTGTCGCTGGCCGGCGTGCGTGGCGGGATCACGATGGCCGGCATCCTGACGCTGCCGTTCGTGGTCGCCAGCGGCGCGCCCTTCCCCGGACGCCACCTCGCCATTTTCATGGCCACCGCGGTCATCGTGGTATCGCTGGTGCTGGCCAGTGTCGCGTTGCCGCGCATCCTGCCAGGCCTGGAACTGCCCGACGACGACAACGCCAGCGACGAGGAAGACCTGGGCCGGCGCACCGCGGCACTGGCTGCCATGGCACGGCTCGACAGCATCGAAGAGCTGCGCGACCACCAGCACCCGCATGCCGAAATCCACGAAAACGCCCTGGCCCACATGCAGGCCAATTACCGCCACCGGCTCGGCGGCGGCGCTGCCAACAGCAGCGATCCGGACAAGATGCGCGTGGCCGACGATACCGAGCAGAGGCTGCGCCTGGCTGCGCTGCAGGCCGAACGCGACGCGTTGACCGCCCTGGTGCTGGACAAGAAGATTTCGGATGAAACCGGGCGCAAGCTGATCCGCGAGGTCGACCTGGTCGAAACACGCTACCGCTGAACTGGAAACTGAACCGGCATTGGCCGGTCACAACGGGCTGAAGGTTAATCCACGAACGGTGCTTGCATGCCAGCGGCGTAGGATCTGCGTCATTCCAGGCCAGTCCTGCAGACGGAGACACCATGAGCACTGCACCATTCGCACCCGCCAACCCGATCCCGAACGCCGACCCGACGGTTGCGGCCAAGGCGGCCGGACTGCGGTACGTCAACGACACGCGTCCCGGCATCCGCCGCAAGGACGGCAAGTTCTTCGACGCCGCCGGCGCGCCGGTCACGGACGAAGCGACGCTTGCGCGCATCAAGGCGCTGGTGATTCCGCCCGCCTGGACCGACGTCTGGATCTGCGCGCAGGCGAACGGCCACCTGCAGGCCACCGGACGCGACGCCAGGGGCCGCAAGCAGTATCGCTATCACGCCAAATGGCGCACGGTGCGCGACGACGTCAAATATGAGCGCATGCTCAACTTCGGCAAGGCCCTGCCCGCCATCCGCGCCGAAGTCGACCGGGCGCTGAAACTGCCAGGCCTGCCGCGGGAAAAAGTATTGGCCACCATCGTCTACCTGCTGGAAGCGACGATGATGCGGATCGGTAACGAGGAATATGCGCGCACGAACAAATCGTTCGGCCTGACGACGCTGCACAACCGCCATGTGAAAGTCGCCGGCAGCGACATCGCCTTCCACTTCCGCGGCAAGAGCGGCGTCTTCCACGACATCGAACTGCACGACCGGCGCCTGGCAAAAATCATTGCCCGCACGCGCGAGTTGCCCGGCCAGGAACTGTTTCAATATATCGACAAGGACGGCGAGCGCCACAGCGTCGATTCGTCCGACGTCAACGATTACCTGCGCACCATCACGGGCGAGGAATACACGGCCAAGGATTTCCGCACCTGGTCGGGTACGGTACTCGCTGCGCTGGCGTTGCAGGAGTTCGAAAAATTCGACTCGGAAACGCAGGCGAAGAAAAACATCGTGCGCGCCATCGAATCGGTCGCGGCCAGGCTGGGCAACACGCCGTCGATCTGCCGCAAGTGCTACGTCCACCCCGCCGTGCTGGAGGCTTATCTCGAAGGCAGCGTGCTCGCAGCGCTGCGTACCACATCCGAAAAAGCGCTGGTGGCAGACCTGCACGCGCTCACGCCGGACGAAGAGGCAGTGCTGGCCATGCTGCAGCAACGCCTCAGCGGCGCTGCGACGCCGGCGCGCAAACCAGCCAGGCGCACCAGGCCCGCGACAGCAAAAAAAGCCGTGTCTGCCTGATTGCCCCGCCTTTGACAGACCACTGGGTCTGTCGAAAAATCTTACACCAAAGAATTCTAAGTTTCCTCATGGATACATAAGTGCCTGATTTTAAAATATATTTGCTTGAGGAAATTCTCTGGCACGAAGCTTGCTAACCGGGAGGTATCGATCCACTTCACTTTGCTGATACCATGAACAATGCGCTGCGCACCATCCTCGTCAAGTCCGCCCTGATCCTGTCGACCTCCCTTGCGTTCTGCGCCAGTGCGTCAGCGCACCTGCTAACCACGAGAATTTCAGTCGACAACGGCTTCAACGCTTATCTTGCGACCGCAGACAACCAGCTCGGTACGCAATTTAGCAGTGGCGCCAATTGGGGCACGGTCTCGTCCGGGTCGATCGTCCTGAATGGCGCAGACCAGTACTACCTGCATATTTCCGCGTTTGACACGGGCGGCGTGGCCGGCCTGCTGGGGCAATTCTCGCTTGCCAACAGCGGCTACCACTTCGCCAATGGCACGACTTCCCTGCTGACCGGCTCGAACCTGATCACCGCCAACACGACCGGCTACACCGGCGCCTACAGCGCCACCACCAGCTACGGCGCAAATGGCGTTGCCCCATGGGGCACGCTGTCCGGCATCAGCAGCAGCGCGCAATGGATCTGGTCAGGCAACAACAACACGAATAACTTCAGCTACTTCAGCGTCGCCATCCTGAAAGACGTTCCTGCCAACGTGCCCGAGCCAGGTTCACTTGGCTTGCTGGGCCTCGGCTTGCTGGCGTTGACCCGCTTTGGCAGGAAGCCGAAGTAAGGCATGCCGTTCTCCGGCCGCGTGCCCGGCTTTCCCACGACGCCTGGCCTCGCTGCCAAGCGCCGTACTTACCTGCCAGGCGGTAACGCCGCGCCGCTGCTGCGCAATGCCGCATGAAACAGCGCCGCGCGCGCTTTGACTGCGGCCAGGTCAGACACGCTGGCGATCTCCCGTTCCGCGTCTTCGTCAATCAGGTGGGCGTGGTGCACGAGCGTGACACGCCGTTCGGTGTCCGCTTCGCAGTGCGCCACTTCGGTCAGCACGTCCAGCATCCGGATCAGGATGGATGGACTGCCGGCTGCATTCTGGCGAATCATGTTGAGCATGAGCCCGACCAGGCGATCGTAGCCGAGATCAGGCATTTCAAGTGCGATGGCGCCATGTCGCATGCTCACCCCGCTTTTGAGCTGGCATGGCGCCAGCTCGCACAATACTGCGCCGAGACGGTCAAGCACGCTCATTGCGGTATGGGGATCGTTGATGCCGGGGGAAAGTGCGCGCACGGCAACTTCTACAAGCTGGCGGAGTGCATCTTCGAGGTCATTTGCGCCGCTGCGGGTTGCGGCCAGCACACTGTGGCGCACGATTGCATCGGCGGCGCCGTCCACCGGCACCGTCAACAAGGCAAAGGGCGCTCCCGGAAAGACATAATCGCCGGGACGGCGCACGAGGCGTACTGCCGTCCCTTGCGCCGCAGCCCAGTCTGCCAGGGCGTCGACGTCCACATGCCGCAGGTAGCCGCTGCGCATGTCGCACACGGCGGTGGCAGAGGACCAGTAAGACTGCGGCGGCCGGGGCGACTGGCTGCGGGTGGTGCGCACGGTGTCCAGGGCCTGGTGCACGTCGGCACTGACGAGCTCGACAACTGTGTCGACATTGATGCGGTTGGCCATGTGGCCGACGAAATACACGAGGATCGCCACGCAGGCGAATGCGAGCAGGACGCCGAGCGTCAGTGACAGATGCGGCGTGAACAGCGTTTCCTCATCCGTCCGCACGCTGCGCAGGATCATCATGGCGTACGAAAATGTACCCAGAAAAGCCCCCAGCGTCACCTGGTTGCCCCGGTCGCGCGTGAAGTTGCGCAAGAGGCGCGGCCCCATCTGGCCCGCCGCCAGCGACAGCGCGGCAATCGTGATGGAAAACACGGTACCGGCGACGCCGATCATGGATGCGGCGATTGTGCCCAGCAGGGTACGCGCACCGGTGCCGCCGCCGTTGTAGACCCAGGTCGACTGCCGCAGCCAGGCAGGCAGGGAGCCGCTGTTGTCGATCTCGAGCAGGCCAAGCGCGAGCCCGATTCCGCCCACGACCATCGCGGCCGGCACCAGCCAGAACGCTTCGGCAAGATCGCCCAACAGGGCGCGCACGCGGCCCATCATGGCTGGCCCCGGCGTCGTGCAGGCGCCTGGACGACTTCGATCACGGTATCGGTAAAACGCACGGCAATACCGGCACGGATGCGTTCAAGGTCGTCGTCGCGCAGGCGTGGTTTGGCAGTGAGCGTGACGATCAGCACGGGAGCCGGCGTGGCCCCCGTGCGCGTCATGGTCTGGCCCTGGGCGACCGACGCTTGCACCAGCGCCGGATATTCGGCCAGCAGGCGCGGCAGCAACGCCATGCGCTCGGCCTGCGCCCGTTCGGCTGCGCTGACCTGCACCTGCATGGCCTCGAGGGCGACGGTGCGCTGTTGCACCTGGCCGTCGACATTGGCCAGCAATTCGCTGCGCAATTCATTGCGCAGCGAGGCGAGGTCGACCTTGTCCGCCCCGACATGGCGCAGCACCAGGCGCGCGCGCGCCAAGCCATTGGCCTGCAGGCGGGCAGCGAGCAGCGCTTCAGTTGCTGGCGCGACCGGTTCGCCGCCCAGCGTCATCGCCATGACGCGCCGCCTGACATCGACATCCTTGCGCAGGACCACGGTTTTCGGATCGCGTTCAAGCGTCGCGGCCACGTCCCTGCTTGCTGCAAGAAATAACTGATCCTGCACCAGGCCATATGCCAGCCATGCGCTTGGAACAGCCAATGCCAGGACGCACAGGATAATGACTGCGTGGGCACGGCGCTGCAGGCGCGGATTGCCGCTCTCGTGCTGCGGCAGGCGCAAAAGGGTGACGAACAGGTAGGTGGCCAGGGTAATGAAGAATGCGTTGATCAGAAATAGGTAAAGCGCGCCGCCGACAAATTCCCAGTTGCCGGAGGCGATCCCGTATCCGGCCGTGCAAAGCGGCGGCATCAGCGCCGTGGCAATGGCTGCGCCAGGAACAATTGTCGACGCCCCACGCCGGGTTTGGGCAATGATGCCCGCGCAGCCGCCGAAAAAGGCAATCAGCACATCCCACAATGTGGGCGTGGTGCGCGCCATCAGTTCGGTTTGCGCTTGCGATAGAGGACTGAGGAGGAAATACAGGCTCGATGTCAACAGGCTGATGGCCACGAAAATGAGCAGGCTGCGCGCAGCACTGCGGATCAGCCGGTAGTCGCTGATGCCGGCGCCGTAACCAATCGCCAGCAGGGGCCCCATCAAGGGTGAAATGAGCATGGCGCCGATCACGACGGCGGTAGAGTTGACGTTCAGGCCAACCGACGCGATCAGGATGGCGAAGATCAGCACCCACAGATTGGTGCCGCCAATCCGTTCGCCAGCGCGGATGGCGCTGTCGATCGCACTGTTTTCATGCTGGTCATGGCGCAGGTCGAACAGGCTTTTAAATCGTTTCAATCGGTGCCCTTTTGATGGTAATCACGCGCTGCGCAGCAGGCATGCCGGCCGCATCCGGTTTTGCCTGCCGCCATTATCATGCACAGGGCCCGGGTTCGCCTGCATCGCAACACGCTGCTGCCTGTTTGAGAACGCACCATGGAAGCCTCAGAAATCCTGGCGCAAGCCAACTGCGACGGCGCGGCCGCCGCCCGCGCCAGCGCTGGTATCACCCAACCCGCCGCGGCGCGCCACGAGGGCCGCCGGTTTCCCTTCCTGATACACCTCTGCAAAAAGCTTTTGTTTTTCAGAAAGCTGGTAATCGATACCGGCGTGCAGGATGTTGTCGCCATAGTTTTCCACCTTCGCCAGCATCAGCTTGAACGTGCTGTTGCCTGCAACGTAGCTGCCGAAGACATTGATGGCGCGGTTGCCATTGGTCGAAAAGCCGTCCGGCTGGCGATTGCCGGACTGAAAAAGTTCAACCTTCAGGGCGAGGTAGAGATTGCCATGTTTCCGGCTCAGGCTTAGCCCGTACAGCCGGTTGCGGCCGTACCCAGCGTTGCCACGGTCGTCGATGCCGGCCGCAAGACGCATCTCGCCGTGCGCGTAGCTGGCGCTGGCCTGCCAGCGCCGGTCTTCGATACGCGAAGTCGAGAGCCGGTTGCCGGCGGCGCTGGCGTAACCGGCGGCGCCGGAAAACCCGGCGATCTCCGGCGTCTGGTACGCCACCGCCTGCGCGACGCGAAACACCGTGTAGGTGGCAAAGCCGCTGTAATAACTGCTGAACATGTCCACCGGCGCTGCGACGGCGTTGTAGTACGGCATCCACTGCTGGCCGTAGGTCAATGTGCCAAGCGGACCGCGCAGGCCCACATTGGCAAGCCGCAGCGGCGCCGCCTGGTCGTACGGGTCGCGCAAGCGCGCGTTGGCCACGTCGACCGGGATTTCCAGCTGCCCGGTCAAGGCCGTTCCCGCTGCGAGCGGATAGTCGATCTTCACACCCACCCTCGAATAGGCGTCACGTACGGACGCGTAGGCGGGAAGCCGGTCCCGGTCGACGTTTTCAGCCTGCACGCGCAGGGAGCCGTACGCCTCGATGGCAGACGTGGACTGGGCGGCAACGCCACGCGGGGAAAGGCAGCCTGCGCACGCGAGCCAGACGGCAGCCGCAACGTTTGCCGGCTTACGCAAAGCCGGCTCCAGGCCACGACGCCAGGAAGGCAGCGTGAGCAGCCAACATGCGCGTGGAGTCGGGCAATATTTCGAGCATCAATTCGCGGACCCCGTCCCAGACGATCTGCACGCCCAGGCACAGCAGGATGAATGCCGTCAGGCGCAGGAATACGGCGGTTCCCGCTTCGCCGATCAGGCGCAGGAAATGCTCGCCATAGCGGAACGCAAGATACAGGAGCGCGCCAATCACGGCCAGCGCCGCCAGCGCTGCGCCCATGCGCGCTGCCGAGACGACCAGCGTCTCGTCGTGCAGGGTCACCCCGACTGTGATGGCAACCGAGATGGAGGCCGGACCGCAGCTGATCGGGAAAGTGAGCGGATAAAAGGACTGGCGGTGCGCATGGTCGGGCGTAAAGGCTTCGGCCAGGGCGGCGCGGCTGTCCTGCGTCTGCGGCGTCGCGCCAAGCAGGCGCCATGCGACCGACGCGAGGATCAGGCCGCCGCCTACGCGAACGATGGGCAGGGAAATGCCAAAGAAATCAAGCACGTACGAACCGATCAGCATGGAACCGGTCATCAGCCAGAACATATTGCGCGCGATGCGGCTGGCCAGCAGGTTGCGGGTTGCGGGCGAGGCGCCGCGGGTCAGGCTGAGGAAAATCGGCGCAGTGGCGGCTGGATTGAGGATCGGCAACATCGTCACCAGGACGAACACGAAACTTCTGGCCACGGCCGGGAGCAGGTCAGCTGTCATGGCGCGCTGCCCGAAGGTCAGGGTGAGGACGGGCGGACGAAACTGGTTCGGCGGGGCAAATGAAGTGCATGGCGAACTTTCCAGGGTACGGACGCGGACGCGCAAAAACGGCATGTCGCAGTGCGTCCAGGCCGTGTCATCCTGTCACTCTACAGGAACATGCGTTGTGGAGAACACACTGTTGACAGCAGTTGCGCTGGTGGCGGGCGTGCCGGTGCAGTGTTTTAATGTGACCGGGGCGCCGCGCCAATCGCGCCGACGATTGCACGCCGCGATGTTAAACTTGCATTAAAGTAAATTAGCGCAGAGCGCTATCGTCAAGCCATCGCCTTCGTCCTCGCCATCATGCAGGCGTCCGGCCGTCCTGCCCGTTCCGCCCCGGCCGGCAGCGTCAATGTCAGAGAAAGTCCAATCCATGTCAGAACCCACTCAACAAATCGCCCAGCCCGCCAGGCGGCCAAGGATGCAGGTCAACCCGCCGGTCTTCTTCATCTCGGCTTTTTTGATCCTTGCTTTTGTCCTGTTCAGTGCGGTTTTCCCGCAACAAGCGGGGAACGCGTTCGACATGCTGCAGGCCGGCATCGTCCGTGACTTTGGCTGGTTTTACATCCTCAGTGTGGCCATCTTCCTGGTTTTCGTGATTTTCCTGATGCTCAGCCGGCATGGCGACGTCAAGCTTGGTCCGGACGACAGCGAGCCTGAATACAGCTATCTCTCCTGGTTTGCCATGCTGTTCAGTGCGGGCATGGGAATCGGCCTGCTGTTTTTCGGCGTCGCCGAACCGATCCAGCACTATGCCAGGCCGCCGGTGGGCGCCGGCAGCACGATCGACTCGGCCCGGGAAGCCATGGTGCTGACCTTTTTCCACTGGGGACTGCACGCGTGGGCAATCTACATCGTCATCGGATTGTCGCTGGCGTATTTCGCGTTCCGGCGCGGTTTGCCGCTGACCCTGCGTTCGGGCCTGTTTCCCCTGATCGGCAAGCGCATCCATGGCCCGATCGGGCACGCCATCGATATTTTCGCGGTACTGGGCACGATGTTCGGCGTCGCGACGTCGCTTGGCTTTGGTGTGCTGCAGGTCAATGCCGGCTTCGCCCACCTGTTCGGACTGACCGTCAGCACGCCTGTGCAGCTGGTCCTGATTGCCATCATTACCGGCCTGGCGACGTTGTCGGCAGGTACCGGACTGGACAAGGGCGTCAAGCGCCTGTCTGAACTGAACATCATCCTGGCGATCGCGCTCCTCCTTTTCGTGTTGCTGGCAGGGTCGACTGTTTTCCTGCTGCAGGCCTACGTGCAGAACATCGGCACGTATCTCGGCGCAGTCGTGCAGCGAACGTTCCGCATGTACGCTTACGAGCCGAACGCGTGGCTGGGCGAATGGACCCTGTTTTACTGGGGCTGGTGGATTTCGTGGTCACCGTTTGTCGGCATGTTCATCGCCCGCATTTCCCGCGGACGCACGATCCGTGAATTCATTACCGGCGTCCTGTTCGTGCCGGTGCTGTTTACGTTTCTATGGATGACCGTGTTTGGCAACACTGCCATCTCGCTTGATCTCGGCGGCATCGCGCCGGTAGCGCAGACCGTTGCCGACAATCTGCCGGTGGCACTGTTTGAAGTCCTTGAGCAATTGCCGTTTCCGATGGTTGCGTCGGGCATTGCCACCTTGCTGGTGATTACTTTCTTTGTAACGTCCGCCGATTCAGGCGCGCTGGTGATTGACATGATCACCTCCGGCGCAGCGCCCAACCCGCCAGTCTGGCAACGGATTTTCTGGGCCATTTGCGCTGGCGTCGTCGCAGCGGTGCTGTTGCTCGCTGGCGGCCTGAAAGCACTCCAGACCGCCGCGCTTGCAAGCGCGCTGCCCTTTGCTGTCGTCATGCTGTTCATTTGTTATGGCCTGCTGCGCGCGCTGCAGACAGAGAAAGCAGGTTTACCCATGGATCTGTCCAGTCCGGACGTCGACATGGCGGAGGCCGCAACCCCAAGCTGGCAGCAGCGCCTGAGCAGTATCACCAATTTTTACAACGAGCAACAAATTGCAGCGTTTCTTGGCGGGACCGGCCGGTCAGTGCTCGATGCAGTCGCCGGGCAGTTGCGCGAAAGCGGGCTGGCGCCGGAGACAAGCTATCGCGACGACCGGCTCGACCTGACCGTGCCGCATGGCGACCGGGGCGTCTTCCAGTACACGATACGGGCGCGCCGCTTCCGCGCCCCCAGTTTCGCGTGGGCCGAGAGTAAGACCGACGCGCCAGGCGACAAGCATTATCGCGCGATGGTCCGTTGGACCGATGGCCAACAGCAGCATGACGTGACCGGCTATACGCGTGACCAGTTGATCAATGACTTGTTGAATGCTTATGCGCGGTTCCGTCATGCCCGCAGGCTCACGTAAAACCAGGCGCGTGGTGTGAGCCGCAGGAAGCGCAATCCGGCGTCTGCGCCTGGCGGCGCTAGTTTGCCGTTTCAGCCAGGCTGCGCAGATTCACCGCGTCGATGGTCCGATTCCTTCCCGTCGCCTTGGCGTGATAGAGGGCCTCGTCTGCACGCAGGAGCAACGCGGACATTTGCTGATCGCCTGGCATGCATGTGACCAGGCCAGCGCTGTACGTCACCTGGTGCCCGAGCGTGTCAAACATCGTGCCGGCCAGACTGGCGCGCAAGCGTCGATCGAAGTTCGCCACGGCGCCCTGCCCACCTGGCACCAGGACACAGAATTCTTCCCCGCCATACCGGCAAACCAGTTCGCCGGGGCAGCAGGCTTCCTGCATCAGCCTGGCAAACAGCTGAAGCGTCCGGTCGCCGGCCTCATGCCCGCGCGTGTCGTTGATGTGCTTGAAGTGGTCGATGTCGATGATCAACACGCCAATGCGTCCGGCGTCCACAGCGTGGCTTGCCAGCCTTGCGTTCGCCAATGCAAGCCAGGCCCGCCTGTTGAGAACGCCAGTTAGCCCATCCGTCGCAGCCAGTCGCTCGAGTGCCTGTACAGCCTCATCGCGATGCGCCAGCAGCATTCCGATCATGATCAATATGGCCGTGCAGTTGCCAGCGAACGCGAACACGACGTTGACTGGATGGGGCGTCAGAAAAGCCGGAAAATCCTCCGGATAAAATGCGCCGAGCACCGCGCGGCATGCTGTGACCATACCCTGGACCGTGAGTCCGACAATCGGCAGCCAGCGCCAGCGCGCCATCCCGGCAGCCGGCTTCTTCAACAGCGTGACAGTGATGAATGCCATCTGCAGCGCCAGCAAGCCGTTCGCCCACCCTACCCTGAAAGAATAGTCGGCAAACCCGAGCCCGTAGCCGGCTGTCAGGAAGATCCCCAGCACTGCAGGCGTTTTGTGGAGCGCCTTGCGGCCGGCCCACAGTTCGAACGCGGCAGCACTGCAGGCAAAGCTGCCGGAGATGAACGCCATCGACAGGGTCGAGAGGATGGCGTCGGCCCTGCTCAGCGGCGCAGCCAGCCCGGACACAAGCAACAGCGTCCATCCGCATGCTTGCAACCCTGCGCTTACTTGCGCAAACCTGGCTGCCCGGTTCGCGCCATCCATGACGGCAAACAGCGCCAGCGCCATGGTTGCCATACCCAGTGTCATGGCGACGAGTATGGAAGCGATATCAAAGGACATGCCGGGTGTCCAAAAGGGTCGAGCGGATCGCCATGTTCACTGTGGGGTTATTGCAGGTGCGCTAATGTAGCCGAAGTTGTATTGCAAGTACAGCAACATCGTCCTTTGCATGGTCGCGCAGCGCTGCCAACGCGATGCACTGCACACCTGCCCGGATGGCCGGATCGATCAGGGCGGAGCGGGCTCGGCCGGGGCCAGGTTCCAGCCGTTGCGCAGCGCACCCGATTCGAAGTAGATTTGCTTGATCGCCGGGAAAGCTGCATTCACGTTTTTTTCGAGCCGCGCGATG
>Ga0265780_10001245_pt1 | contig 36730 bp, 24 predicted proteins | sample P1T30metagenome_FD_192432 | JGI IMG/M metagenome (GOLD analysis project Ga0265780, IMG submission 192432) | Plant litter microbial communities from East Loma Ridge, Irvine, California - P1 T30 | ecosystem: Environmental > Terrestrial > Plant litter > Unclassified | place: USA: California...
GCTTTACAGTTAAATTTTTATAAAATCCTATTAAGCGGTGCTTGAGATAGCAGTGCCAAGAAAGTGCCTTTTTTGGTGTCAAAAAAAGTGGCCGGCTCGGTGATGGTTTACGTTACTATATTTAAGCCTCATAATTACATAGATAGAACTAGCTAAGATAGGCAAGTTAAGATAGCTACTAGTTAAGAGACTCTAATATTACTAAGTTTTACCTCTTAAACGCCTAGTTACATAACTTTACTAACTAATTTATTAGTAACTAGCCTAACTAATCTATTCTAAAAATATGATAAAAAAAACCTATAAAGCCTGCTTTAACCCCTGCCACAAGCCCTAGTCTGTCCCCTCGTACGCAAGTGTAGGCGGTAAGAATTACTCTTTGCGTCGTCGCATCGCAAAAATCAGGAAGCTGGCCCTTTGAACACTTCCACAACATGGCATTCTCGTGGGGTTGCGAGTCGTGACGACGACGATACGGTCATTTTCACCGCTTGTTGCGTATGTTTGTCGTATGCAGAGTCTACCCTTCGTAGCACTTCATGTTCTCTTTGTGGTCAAGAAATGTTTCCATGCGTCCTAGAGCATTTCCCACGAATAACATGCTCGCAGCTGCCGGCACTCACCTGCTCCACACGATCTTGTACCACGTTTTTGAATCATCTTGCGAGTTACCAGGTTCTTGTGTCCCAGGCCCCATTTGGAAGAACAGCGTCCCGGAGTTCCAGACACGCGAGCTTTTGTGCAACCTGAGCCACGCGCTGCAACACCAGACCACGTTTGGTCAACGCAGTCAATCTCGTGGTGCATAATCTAGACTTGTCTCACGACTTGAACGCGGTCGTTGCACGAGCGCAACATGAGCTTCTGACAGCAGATTATCGCCATTTCGGCCGCACCGGACGAGCGTCTTATCTTGTGTACCTTCGAGGCCAAATGCAGGGTCTCTTACGCGCTCATGCAATCGAAAGCTTACTGTTTCACGGCTAAAGTGCAGACACGGCCTTTGCAGAGATATCGTATTCGATACTGCAAACCTCTCATGGCCCTATCGTAACCAGCAACCGGTCGTCCGGTCGTGAAGCGGGCGCGATAGTGCCGGAACATGGACAAGACGGGTATGTGCTGTCAACACGGACTACGACACGCTTTGAGCCGCAGGACGGCAGTACCTGGTTCGAATCAATATCACGTCACTTTTCTTAGCATCGTGTTCGCATCTTCGTAGTATCGCCAGATATTGTAGATGACAAAATCGAACCAGGGTGGATGCCTTTCGCCTCAATCTTCCACATGTGTAATTGTAGCCTTGCAGAAAATGGTGCCAAAGACTAGGCTCTCGACGTTAGAGGCAATAATTAATTGCAAGGCTGGACCCGGCTCATTGCATATAGTCGTGACTTTCTTTCTGGGTTACACCACGAAGGTTTGGTATGTTTCGGCTATGTAATATTTATAGCTGCGTATTTTACCGTGTTGATTGCGTGAAACCACAAGCGAGCCAGCGAGCCTTCTTAGCCATATGTACTCAAGTCCAGATCCAGAACGTTTTTCCGCTTCCATCATGGCGGTTCGATTCTACCTATACAGTTACAACTCCTTCAACATGCGTTGCGCTTGCAGAGTTCACAGCTGCGCATGATATGGTTCCCAAAGCGATCAAGACCGTAGTCTTTGGCCCTTAAAGTCACATCGAACTTGGTGAGCAGTGCTCCCGTCAGTAACAGACCTTGAGCTAGGGCACTCAAAATTGGGGTGATTTCAAAATGGTCTACGAGCGTAAATGTTATTTTTGATTGCTTGCACAATTTCGGATTACAATCCTGTCACTATTTCAGTACGTGCAATGAATGAGGTCTAGAAGACGTTCAACGCCCCACACCCCAGCTAAGGACCCGCTGTCAAGGACTTTAGCGAGCACCTAAACACGGGAGATCCCCTGCTCGCTCGGTTGTGGCAGAGGCGATGATACCGGGCCAATCGAACTCGACATCCATTGGACGGCGCCTAAAGCTTGTAGAGCGGCCGGGCTGATGATTGGCAGGGCTCAAAATTCCGCGGCCTTTGCATCGTGTGGAGTGTAATGCCCAAAGGTGGATGTGTATTACACCTAGACGTGCATCGTGTCTCCATGGCAATGGTAGGTATGAGCTTCTCGAATCTCAACATCCTATCACCACCTTCCTTTCCATATGCTGGGATGCCATGCTAGTATGATGCTCACGCATAGAACGTCTCTTTCCACGATCTTGCAATCGTGCAGTGATTGTGCTTCTCACCCTGGCTTGGGCGAAATGTGCGCTGCATGCAAGGTTTGATTCAACGCTTGCTTTGCGATGCATCTTGATGAGGCACAATTGATAGCTTTCATCTTGTGATTCATCACCAAGTTGCGGGTTGCCTTCCCGTGACTAGCAGAAATCTTGTAAAATACGTTACCTTTTCCTACGAAATTGCATCTAGAAAATTCACTTCACTGCGTAGATCATTCGCACGCTTTGCACAGCTACTACATGGTCCGAAGGTCGAGAACATTCCATCGTTGAGATACCTGGGTACAGTCGTAGTGCTAGTTTCGTTGGAGGGCAAGGTGATTAGTAAATTCTACGAGTTTTGGTGAGGCTGCAGCGACGTTCAGGACGTGTTGCTTGATTCGGTCTGACTGAATCACATCACCTGGGCAGACTTGAAGGGTCAGCCACCAATAAACACTTACAGTAGCCCTGCATGATCGTCGACACAGAAACCTACGCATGGAGTGCTCTTGTCCTACGATATTTGGCCGATGTAGTCTCCATGATCTTATCGCGGCCATCTCATCGGTGAACAGGTGTGCTGTGTACAGCCCGATAAACAACACTAAGCTGATAAACGTCCGGAGGGGAACCGTATATCGTAAGATATTGCCCTAGTGTTTGAGTTTGCGTTAGAAAAAACATTTGCGCTTTCAACTCTGCAAGACTGATCTTCCCATTGGTGAGACTTCTTAGTTGAAGAATTAATTCTCCGCTGAGACACGACCCAATAACAAATCAAGGAGCCTTTGCGTTGTTGTTAGTGATCGGTCGTAAGCATTTCCGGACAGAGGCCAAGGAAAAGTCGAGGTAATCTTACACAGTGGGCCTAGGATAACTTTTGCATGTCCTCAGCAGTATGATGACAGGCATGCCAGTGCTGCCGTTCAGAGCAACAATCCGCCAATGATGTATGTTGGTAACCCGTGCTTCAGTCAGCCCAAGGCTATCATGTGTACTTCTCTCGTGGGGCGGTGGAGATGGAATAACAATGCGACATCGATGCTCGACGTCATCGCATGTGCGGGGTTCAAACGAACGTGACATTGCCCAGACGTGGCATTAATTGGACAAATTACGTGATGTAAGCCCTGGTGAGCTCCGGATCTACGGTCACAGCCACAAGCGACTCGAGATCCAGAGCACGCAGTGTATTTTGGAGTAGCTGATGAGTATCGTGGTGTATCTTTGGAGGGATTTTATCACACAAGATTACCGCTTCAGCCTGTCAAACACTATCGCTGCGTGAAGAAGCTTTCGTGTCCTTGATTGGCGTTCATCTGGATATTCTCGGTGCGGGCCGCCCAAATGAAGCATCGAACGCTTCTGGAGTTGTCTGATAAGGACTTGAAGCGGTTGGGCGCGCGTGAACCTGCGCTGTAGTATTTGGTGTACATTCACTTTCCCCTAACTCTATACTTGTGCGTGAAACTTGATTCGTACTTGTCAAGGTTGGTAGTCAGACGAGCGCTCTAAGATATCGGTCGCTGTGTTTGGCGACTCATATTAGCCGGGAGTACTTGAGCCACAGGGCGGCGGCTCAGGTGGTCAAAAAGCACGACATGTAGGCTATTTCTCGTAAAGATTGTTGCGTAGAATAGGCGTGGGGTTCCCACGTTCGTTTTTGGGTGTACTATTACTCAATACTGGCATATTCGAATTTCGATGGTAAACTGCGTCCTATTTGTGTGATGCGCACACACGACGATCGCGATCGAGTCAAGCACCTCGTAGTGAGGTATGTCCTGGGCAAGGAACGATTGATCGATTTGAATTGTCTCGGAAATGTGAACACTCGCCCGCATCATGGAAACCCTGTGTCAGGTTGATTACACGTTGACTAGACAGGCAGTATCTTTGCCGGAGTCTAGTTCTCGGCGCCGGAAGCGACTGTGTAGGTACCAACGCCATTGAGATGCTTTCCGACCAGTAATAGTGAAATTCACTGAAGTGGGTTGAAGTCCATGGTAAACGAAAGGGGCAGGCAGTATATTGCGAATGGAGGACACCGGCCGAGAACCCTCTACCAGTCGGCACTAAATTTTGTTTCTCGAGCCTCAAGAATATGTGAGGGAGAAATGGACGATAAACGTTGACGTGGGCGCGAGATAAAGGGAACGCTAAAAAGCTTGACCAACCAGTGCGATCTGGGTTTCGGAACGTCTAATAATAGCTGGCGCAAGACGACGCGAGTGAGGCAGCGAACACGCTGTTCGAAACACAGCATCGACAGAGTCGCCTTCCGAGTGAGCGAGGGCAAAGAAGTGCACGCGGCGTAAACTTTGGAACGCTATTACGAAAACGATGACAGTGTTCAAACGCTATACGCAGTGTTATGTTGGCGAGAGCTGTTCGGGTTGAAACACCAAGAAACCTGTACCAGTCTCCCACGACTCAGCTAGGTACGTGCTGCTGATATTGTCGGCTGTCTGCTGCTGTCTCAATTCCTGATCTGCTGTGGGATTCGCCAGCGATCTATCGACTAGTGCCTCGCCGAGTTGGATACACATCGCTGCTGCTGGCATGATGTACGTGATGGTGAAAGTTTGAAAGGAAATATATAGGTACACAAGACGTGCTCACCGTGCCTGCCTGAAATGGCCCTCGCAGCGTTGATCACCGCATTGAACAGAGCCATGAACTCGAAAGTGAGAGTACGATTGTCGCCGTAGTGCAGAATATATTACCGGTATGACTGCACGGCTCTGTCCGAAGGCGCTTCAGCGCGCTTGGGAAAGCTCTGTGTGGCTGACGCAGGCTCGGCAAATCGCTTGTGCCCCAGGCTCAGCACGAACCATCCTTCATCACGGTAACCCAGCCCGCGACGCAGATCGTCGAGACGCATCATCCCTGCTCCTTCCTGGTCTCCATTACGCTGTGCAGGCGTCCCTGACGCCTAAAGAAGCTGAATGTGCTAACCGGATTGACCTGAGACCCACCAGCCTGGCGCGATGCATGTAAATCCGGGCCCTAGCCCATCGCTCTCTGGTGCAGCTGAATACCTTGTCGGGTTGATGAATTCATCGTTCTCCAGATGCAAGATCAGCTTTCCCGGTTGGCCTTGCTACGCTCGCTGCTCCGGCGCTGATAGTCTATACGCCTTCCACATCTCTTACGAGTTCCGCCTTCCCACGTCGATCCCTGGTGATTACCTACTATCATCTTCGGCCTCAGTGCTTTCGTGGTTGTCCGGCAGTGTACCTCTGCTCCGACACTGCTAGCCAACACGATTAACAACTTCGCGGCCATCTGTTACCACGCTCATCGTTTTCCACACTGCGCCGGTTCCATCTTAGACTTCCAGCTCTTGGCGACTTCAACTGTTGGTCAATTGTGCGGTTCTTCTCATCCGCTAAAGAACGTGCTCTCGAAGGACCGACCAACAGAATTTTCGGTCCCTTCTATCTCTCGAAGACCGGTATATCTTGACAGGTCTCCGATCATCGGCCCCATCAACAAACACCACCTAGTCATCCATTCTTATTCCGTCTCTTGGTCACACCTCCCACGTCGATAACAACATAAAACATCCTCTACCCACCAGTGCTGGCTATTCGCTCAGCACCCACGTCCACAATGGTTTTCTGCACATATTGCGGGCAGGCCTTCACTAGAGATGAACATCTAGAACGCCACATTCTGACCCGTAAATTCTCCCACGGATGCCCAATTCTGAGGATGAAACTGTTGCTGACCATGCTTCTTGACAGATACCAACATCAAACCCTACAAATGTCCAGAATGCCACATGTCTTTTTCTCGTCGGTATGGCATTGCCCTCATTGCCACTGTTCCCTTCTGTGCACCTACACGCTGCTACTTGCCGTGAAAGGGAGACTGACAGTGCCTTAGGGACCTTTTACAACGTCACTTCTCCGTACACGGCCGCGATAAGAACAACGAAGTGGGTGTGCCACTGATGGGCATGATACCAAGGACTGCTGGCCGAACACCAATTGCTTGCAAGAATTGCGCGAAGACGAAGACCAAGTGTGATAAGAAGACCCCTTGCAGTCGATGTACCTCGAAGAACTTGGTGTGTGAGCTGCGTCCGACCCGGCGAGCGTCCAAGTCTGCTCATAGGCTCAGCAATTCTCCTCCAGAAGCCGATGCTAGGGATAGAAGCGGGAGCGTCTCGAGCATGCCAGAGACACAAGAACCTTCAGGTCAGAACACGCCGTCCCCGCCCGGTCAAGAAACGCAGCAAGACGGACTCGCGCCAATTCGCCGTTACCGGCAACAAAGTCAGCGCACTTCAATCAGCCAAGCCTCTTTGCAAAGACCACCACAGTCGCCATCTTTGAACCATTCGCCGGACCAGTCCTTGTCACTACCAGTGCGGCCGGTGTCCACTCCAACTTTTGAGGATACGCCTAGCCACTTGTCGCTCTCGCAGCAGACACTTCCATACTTTGACCCGTCCTCTCACACTTTTCTCTCGCAAGCGCCTTCGATGGTCTCACCGTTCGCTGCTCCAATGAACGGCATTAGCGAATTCGCCAACGCGGCACCAATGAGCCATTACAATGATTTCTTTCAGGCCGCGGACAATAGCCTTGGCACTCAGTTCATGGATGGACCTTGGGACTCGAATCCCATGGGTGTCGGCTTCGAGCAGATGCGGATTAATACAGACCGGATAGATCCTGTGCTCTCGGTTGCCGGGAGCATCGATTGGAGCAGATTTTTATCGCAAGACGGATGTGTCGGCATGATGACAACAATGTCTCCATCGCACGGTTCTGGACCTGTGCAATCGCCTTTCCAAACGCCTCGCACGGAACAGTCGTTTTCGGATCTCCAAATCGGTAGCTCGGCCACGGTCTATCCTGGCAACAGAGGCCCATCAGTTGTCGATGCGGGTATACATGACCTCGACGAGATTGTCGAGGCTCAGGATAGCTGGAACGTGTTCCGGTGTACCCCATCGATACCGCACATCCCTTGTCCAAAAACTGCACGACTGATTCTTGAGCGTCTGGAGCTGAGTCTCAAAAACCACGAAAGCTGGAGAAACTGGTTTCCCTTGTGGCAGGAGTCTGATTTCCAGCAAGGCGGCCAAATATTGGTAAAGAGGATTCAAGAGTCCACGCGCGATACACTTCTAGCCATCACGCAAGGCTTCCTCCACAAAGCTCTGGATATTCACAGAACAAGCAGCAACTCTTCTGGTAGTGGGGACAGTCCAGGTTCGCATTCGTCCGGCTCCAATTTCCTCTTGCTACCTCCCGCTCGTGTCCTGGAGTTGTTTCTCGTGTCCTATACCAACTCTTGCGAACGATACTACCCATGTTCAGCCAGAGGTATCCTCAACCTCAATTTGCTGATGAAAAATTACCACGAGCAAGCGTCTTCCAGTCTTCTCATCTTGTTGATGATCGCGCAGGGTGCAGCAAATATTGGTTCCATAGAAGCACGTTGGTTGGCTGGGGGATTCACCGAAGCTTGTCGTATTTCGCTGTTCGACATGATCGAGAAAGACATCGATATGGCGGGCAATCCCATTGTGCAGCGTGCGGCTCTTCTCTTCATTGTCCAGGCGGCATGGAGTGGCGACAAGTGGCAAATGGATATTGCCGAGGGCCAACGCTTCACATACCTGTCGATGCTACGAAACACACGAACCTTCGAGTACCGGCCAGTGGTAGCGTCTCAGGTGAACGGAGGTTCGAGCAGTGAGACGTTGTGGACAGACTGGCTTAAAGAAGAGAGTCAGAGTCGGTAAGTAACCGAACTCGCATCTGACCTCAAACCCTGCTGACCCACTCCGTAGTCTCATCTACTCTTGGATCATGGTTGACCAAGAGCTTTCCTTGTTTCAGGATACCCCACCGTTCGTTCGAGAAGATGAGTATGATTCTCCCATGCCGGACTGTGAATCACTTTGGCAGGCGCAGAATGATGCCTTGTGGTCCGCGACCTTCAATGAAGTCCACGCTTTTTCGGACGGGTACTCTTCGGTTGGGTCGGGAGTTAGACCGCTTAGCCTGAGAGACGTTTTCTTCGACCACTTCATCAAGGACGAACTTATCATGCAGGATGGCCAGGAGATCCGCCTTACGCCCATGCAGCTCCGTCTCCTACTTCACCCGTTGCAAAGCCGCTTGTGTGGTGGAAGTTCTATACACAACGAGACCGCGAGTACGATGTCGCGCCTGCAGGAGTTACAAGCGTTACTCGGACGGTGGTTCAACTTGGCACAGAGGTACATGGAGAGAAACCCGACATGTCCGATGATGCAAGCCACTCTCGTCATGTACAATCTTATTCGCATGAATTCGGTTACCGACTTCCGTGGGATCGAGCGACTTGCTCGAGGAGAGGGCATTGACGGATCATACCAGCAGATGCTCGCTGAACGCCAGAAGTGTATGCAGAATCCTCAGGAAGCCGTCGTGTACGCTGGTCAGGTCCTTCGCTTGGTTCGGGAGATGTCTCGAGGCACTCGTCCACCTTGGTGGGCTGGCGCTGTTTATCGCGCTACGCTCGTTATGTGGGCGGAGTCGTTGACACACCGATTGCCCAGTCCCTCGTGTCCAGTACAGATCCAACGGTCTGGCTTGATGGTCTCGGTTGATCGCCTGCTCCCTAATCATGCGTTGATCGACGGGTACATCTCTTGCGGGAGAGGCGTGCCTACGATGACGAAGCGAGATGGAACGCCAATTATGCTCGACAACGGGTCCGTGGTATTGTCTCACTGCATCGAGGTCATTGATGAAGGCGTCGCGACAAGACTCTCGGATGGCATCCGTAACAAGCTCGAAAAGCTGGCGAGAGCGCAGCAGTTTCCTTGCTTGTTTTAATGCTTTCATCGGCTGGTGGCGATTGGTACATTGCGAAACGCTGCGATCACACGCTTCCATCTCGACTGGCATTTCGATCTTCGTCTCTACTGTTACAGTTGTATGATTCTTGTCTTCTTTTGCAGTGTCAACCTTCTTGTCTTTTGGCCGAGAGTCTTTGCGACGCTCAGTGCCAGCGTTTCGAACGTACTTGCGTCACGCACCACCGAGACTAAGTTCCTGATGCTTGCTGCGGCGTGATGAGGCAAGTTCCCAGGAGCGTTCGGACTCCTGTCCCGAGGCTGCCGATGGAGTCGCACGTCTGATGCGGTGGGCCCGTTTAAGGATGGGTGCCGCGACTACCTGGCTTTCATATTATGGCCTTAGTTGTTCGATAGTTGTGTGTTTTTCCTCTCTCGTCGGTAGACTCTGGTTAGCAGCAGGTTCGGATGCTGCACCGGGTAAATACGCATTTGTTGTTCGGTCCTGTATAGACGTGGCGTCCGTTGGAGGGTCTATTTTGTATCGCGTTCGTTGAGGGTCTGTTTTTCAGAGCGTTCGTTGGAGGATCACTTTGTGATGGCGTTAGGTGGGGTAATAGGTCGACGACATGCCTTCCAGTAAAGTATAGTGCATAGACATGACGACCGGGGATGAACAAGAATGCACGGAAGTGTTCCACATTCCCGATAAGGATGCTTGTGATGATGAGCGCAGGAAGGTGATCGTAATCCCTACGTGGCTGAGGCAATCTTAAGCGGGGTGGTGTCCTATGGCTTGAAGTTACCAATGAGGATAGGTGAATGGTGGAATGTCGGCTCAGGCAGCGAACTCTTTCCGCAGAGTCTTCCCACTCTCCGAGAGCCGGGGTTCAGCTTCTGTGATGGCTCGCGATACGCCGATGGAACTTTTCCAGCTGTCCTCGTGCGGCCGATTCACCATCTCATCCAGTGGTATTGACTTTTTTCCCGTATCGTGCGCCGAGATTCTGATCACCGTATTTTCCATTCTCCACTCCCGCACACTTGTGCTTTAAGTGACGAGCTAGGACGGCATGCTGCCTATTGAGTTGGTAACTGGTGTTTATGGCGTCGAGAGGCGGATAGCGGGGTCAGTGAGATAACCTGTGTGGAGATGGTAGCGAGAGGGCTTGAGGGCGACCCTATCATGTCGGGGGTACCCCGAGCTGACTTGAGGTAGGTTGCATCGAACGTCTTCATAAGTGAATGTAAGGAGTCCCCGTGAAATGTTTGATGGCGATAGAGCCCTGAGTATTTTCACGCAAATGCCACGGATACCATGATCGGAGATTGTGAAGATTGATTGTGAGTGAACGGACCTGAGACAAAGAAGCATACCACTATGCCTTCATGAATCTCCTCACAAGTCCCCTCTCTCCGGTGCGCCATGGCCTTGCTTCGTTTCGTCACACCTTCACTGCACCCCACTACTTGCCTCCGCCCGATCAATCGACGATGAGCTCAACAGCCTAGAGTCCAACTAGGCTCCAGAAGGCTGGGCATATCAAGTATGGTACGGATGCCAATACATAAGTAAGTACAAACGTGCTGCGAAGAGTAGAATCTTCTCTTGAGTCCGGTGACCATTGCAAACTACTCTCAACCGGAGTAGTGGAGGCGGAGTTTGGTCATCTATATCGGACTCACGATGACGGAACCATGAGACGCAGAGAGCTTGCTGCAGCTCCGTTGCTTGACATGCTTGCGCGTCCTGCCCAAAGTATCACCGCGCACCGTTGCAAAATGCGGAGTACCGAGTACGGGTCGAACTTCTACAGTTCAACGTCGACGTTGTGCAACATTGTCAAAGTATTGACTTCTAATATGCCTTTGGACATTGAAGGAGATATACGAGATGGACTATGTTTGCTGGTTCACCGGGACTACCAAGAGCGTATGGAGTATGCATGGGCACGCAAAGGCCGTTGTAAGTAAGCGCATGTTCCGTGCCGTCGGACAATGTTATATGGGATCACGTCGGCAACTTTTCTGTAAACAGCGTTTCAAACACAACGACCTAGACCGGTATGTCGGTGTGTGTTCAGGCCGTTGCTCCTCATCTAGTTGATCAAAGTCAGAAGGGCAGATACACTCCAGTCAAGCGGGCGCATGGTGTAGACCATCGTACTGGTAGCAGTATTGAACATCTCCGAAACCTCAAGGATAACAACTAGGCAGTGCTTGTTTAGGTCTGTAGCTACTGCATGATCAGTTACAAGGCTCGACCTGCATCAACGGTTGAGTCCATTCACTGCGGTTTTGATGAAAAGCGGAATGCTTCGAGTATGAGGTCAAAAGCAAGAACCCATTTTAGAAGCGTGTATCACCCACACCAGTGAACGAGATCAGGGCCTTGACTGGAAACGATATGCTCATCGATGGCTTCCATGGTACATAGACCGTCTCGCTCCGCAAACGGTGGTGATCTCAGGCCAACAAACAATTCACAGACGGCCCTTTCCCATCTACAGAAACATACAATACATTAAATTATGGGTCCCCAACCACCCGATTGGCAATTGCAACCTTGGTGAAATTATCAGCGCATCGAAGGCGCTAATTCGGATCGTTGGGACCTCTCCATGATGTGATACCACGCCTCAGAAGCCCGGAAGGCACCTCAAAGATAGGGTAGCCAGCCATGTGCACAAGCCTGTGCCAACTGCACTTACGGAAAGCAGTGAATGCCCTGCTGTCTCTCGACAGTACTGTTGCGCCCTAAATCATCGACTGCGCACGAATGCGTGGTGTGGTGTATGCGTCCTGAACGAGCACATTTGCAACGTTGTAGTGTACTCAATCTCACAAGGCTTCAGATTTGCTGCCACTTTGACCCACAGATGGGAAGTAGCACACTATCAAGGCTTCGTGGAAGATGAAGTCAACTCAGTTTGAATATTGTAATCAGTTTGGCGGAGCGTCCTTGATGTTCGCATCCTGCACACAGAGGAGCGTGCAGTTGGAGTAATCCAACCTGTCATGTGATCTCCACGTGATACACATGAGCGGCCGGTCTATATGAGACCTCCTCACTTGCAGCGATGCGAGTTAATTTAGCCCACCTCGTGCTTTCTGAACCCTTGCTTTTGCTAATATGAACGATGTTGAGAGGGCGTCGTAAAGCTGGGAGGCGCACAGACGGTGGGGAGCCGAAGAAACATCCATTGATTGCGACACTGTTATTATTGACGCATCTCCGTCAACACTGGTCGGACTCCACCTTCAGGCCCGATCATACGGAGCACCAAGGCTGCAGTTGGGGAGCCATCGAATATTGATTCCCAGAGAAGTTGTTGTGGACTCGTGGCTACGCGCAACGAAGTGGATTGGAACTATCGCTCCATACTTGGCGTCCCACTAAAGAAAGAGCTGTCACATGACCTTCTCTTCCTTCCTGATTGCGACAGCGAGAGCATCGCAGTCTGTCGCTGCGCACAGTGCGTGTCATTGCGGGCCACAAGAACTCTCCTCAGGCTGGCTTGGCGTACACGACTTGGAGTTGCACGAAGTGGAAGTGGACCGAAACCGCGGACTTCGGCACCATGCCAACCTGACGCCGAAACATCATCTTTCGGTCGCTCAGCTGGCTCTTGACACAGTAGTTTCATTCTTCCTCGTGATTACGACTCAGAATTTGAAGATCTGATCGTAATCGATATGAAAAGATTGACGTGTCTCATGAAACAAACGAATGCTTCACGACTCGTCTGTTGATGCTGGTGTTTCTTCACTTCGGCCTATTTTCGTCACAAATCATCCAATCAGCATCACCCGATCGGCTCGGCCCCACCATCCGGATGCTTTCGATGAACGAAACACTGCCTAGTAAATCTGGCTCTCCTACGGACGTGGTGCGGCTCAGGTACACGGTCTCAGCCCTAGGACCTCACGACTGTCGGAGATGGTGCTATCGACGGCAACGGAGGTGGCTGGCAGGAGAGAATGGTATGGAATGTTGAGTATTGGCGGAGCGTAGGAGAGTATGCACACTGCTCATTGAATCTATATATTCGGTCGAGCAGACGTTTGGTTCAGACCCATCAATCATCAGCTCATTACCTCAATAAACACCTCATAAGTACTTCACTACACACGACACATACAACTTACATCCACAATGGCTGCTGTTATCGAGCAAACATGGAGTCTGGAGGGCAAGGTTGCCGTTGTCACTGGCTCAGGTACGTAGACAGCATACACCACTTATGACCTCTACACCCAACTTACATTGGACAGGCCGTGGAATTGGCAAGGCAATGGCCATCGAGCTGGCCAAGCGAGGCGCTAAGGTTGCCGTCAACTACGCCAACGCCATCGAGGGCGCAGAGGCCGTCGTGAAGGAGATCAAGGCTCTGGGCAACGGCTCCGATGCTCACGCTTTCAAGGCAAACGTCAGCAAGGTTGACGAGACCATCAAGCTTATGGACGATGTTGTCGCGCACTTCGGCAAGCTCGACATTTGCTGCTCCAACTCTGGCGTCGTCTCGTTCGGCCACTTCGCCGATGTGGAGCCAGAGGAGTTCGACCGCGTCTTCAACATCAACACTCGCGGACAGTTCTTCGTTGCCAAGGAGGCATACAAGAGGATGGAAGTTGGCGGCAGGATCATCCTCATGGGCTCGATCACTGGTCAGGCCAAGGGTGTGCCCAAGCACGCCATCTACTCTGGCTCCAAGGGTGCCATTGAGACCTTCACCAGGTGCATGGCTATTGGTACGTCACGACGGACAAAATGCACTTTGACATCGGACTAACTTGCAGTCAGACGCTGGCGAGAAGAAGGTCACTGTCAACTGTGTCGCGCCCGGCGGCATCAAGACCGACATGTACCACGCTGTGTGCCGCGAGTACATTCCCGATGGTGACAAGCTCAGCGACGACCAGGTCGATGAGTACGCCTGCACATGGTCACCTCACAACCGTGTTGGACAGCCAGTAGACATCGCCCGCGTGGTGTGCTTCCTTGCCTCAAAGGACGGCGACTGGGTCAACGGAAAGGTCATTGGTATTGACGGTGCCGCGTGCATGTAAGAAATTGGAGAGGGTAGCGTGGTTTTTCTTAGTCGTTTGGGCGATAGAGGCCTGTTGGAGCATGCATCAGCGTTAATTTGCAAAGATAGAATGAGATGATATTTTCTGTGTCCAGTTCAGCACTTCCACTCTGAGTTCAAGTCATCTCCGATTGCTTCATGGCCGATCTCCTAAGGAACCATCGTTTCTTCAGAGTGGACCCTGAAGTAAATCCGATGAGATCATGATCATGACATCAACACAACGTCGCAAACAAAATCGCTTCATACTGCTGAAAGCGACAGCCATAAACAATCATCAAAAAAGAGAGACAATACTTCGCGAATCTTCAAATCACCGCAATGCCTCACTCCAAGACTCCGGGACAAAGCAACGCTGCTTCCGACAAGTTCAACAAAGCGGATGCTGAAGGTACTTCATTCCCACTGTCATTAACGCTTCGCATTTTGCTTTGCCCACTCTTGAATATTTGTACCATACTAACACATCCCATAGCAAAGGGCCTCGGCGCCGCCAATGCGCCAGCGGCGAAAGAGCAGCAAAACCCCGGCGAAGCACCAGTCGCATCAGACAGCGGCAATTCGAATGTCGGCGTCGATCCGAGCGCAAACAACAAGGGTGAAAAGGGCATTGGAGGGCCAAATTATGGATCCACATGAGGAGACGAAGAATTGAGGATCCGGATATTGTGGTCTTGGGATTGTCGCGCATGCCACAAGTTTCGAAAATATAGGAAATCGACCCGGCAACCTCGATCACAACGAGTTCATTACTCATACGTCCACTCGTTCTTTTTTCCAGTCATAACTCCCAATCCCCCATACCCAAAAGTCCTTCAATGCCTCACCATCCCCTGAAACCCATTAACCTGCAACTGATGCTGCAGCACCTTCTTACTCTTCTTCCTCCTCAACACCAGCACATAAATCACAATCGTCAACAGCGCACTCCCCGCCTGCACCAACCCAATATACCAACTAACACTCTGTCCCACTCATTAGCCTACAAACCCACCCACCAAATGCGCACCTCGACTTACCTGCACATTACAAAACCGCCGATAATCCACCTCGCCCCCAAACTCCCTTTGAATCGCCCTCGCCCCCGCACTACACGTCCACCCCCACAAATCATCGCTCTTCCCCCCCTTATCCTTCTCCCCACGATACAACCCCGCAGCAACACACCACACCACCGCATTCCCCGCCATGACCACCCAGCTAAACGTACTCGTCACATAACTCGCGACATTCGCTTTCGCGGTGCCGAATTTGTATGAGAACAGCACCGCGAAGTTGAGCACCACGGATATAGCGGCTACGCCGAAGTACGCCCATGTGGGCCACACGCGGCTGTCTTTTGCCCATGCGGTGCGCGAGACGAGGGCGCCTGTGGAGGGGTCGGTGATGGTGCGGTATGTGTTCTGCGTGGAGAGGAATTTTACGAGCGTTATTGTTATGGGGATCAGGACGGCGATGGAGAGGAAGAAGGCGAGGGTGCGGGAGATGATGCGGAGGTGGCGGATGCGTGATTTGAGGGCCTGTGTGGTGAGACGATATCAGTCAGCTTCTTCGTTCTCATTTTCTTCAATTCGATTTTACTCGCTGTCTTTCTCTTTTTTGTTCGGATTGGGTCGAGATTGGTTGTGCTGTGGATTCAGTACGTACAGCATCCCGATGCACCACTCTATCCAAGTCCTCCAAATCGCCCTGCCCATCATCAAACCGCCGATACTCACGCTTCACATTCATTTTCCGCCCGTCAGCGTCAGCGTCAGCGGCAAATCCCGGGGAAGAAATACTGGGAGCGAGAAGGTGCTGTTGGTCCTGGTCGCTGACGGACAGCGCATGTTGGCTGTAATATGTCTTTGCGGCCATGGCGAGGCTGCGACGCGGGGAGGGTGTTGGTGTTACAGATGTCTTGTTTTTTTTTTTGGGATACCCTGGCGCGTACATATAACGGTCCGATTCTGTTTTTGCTTTTGGGGTATGGGTGTGCAGTTGTGCAGGCAAAATACGTCTCTCGTGTCCTTCGGTCGTGAGTCCCTTTGTCGAGTCGACTGCAGCGGGAAATCGAAGAAGTAAATAACGGCGCCCATCACCACTTCTTATACCCTACCACGCCGCACGCGTCCAAGCATGCGGAGTACCCTCCAGCCCATCTCAGCCCCATCTAGTCCACCCGCATCCCCCAATGACACGCCAACAGCTGATGTTGGAGTTTTGTGGCGTAGCTGTATGCGGTATCGCGAGCGTGGCTTTGCGGGATGCTGACTGGCTAAGCGAGAGATCCGTCAGCACTTGATTATGTGAAGGAGACCTATGTTTAGAGCGCGAAAGCATATTCCTTTTTCTTTATCAAGATGTTGACGGAGTGTGAATTCCAAGGAGGCAAGAATTGTGCATCGCCGAAGACCGTGGTGGTGCTGAAACGTGGTATTGCTGCTTGGCGTTGTTGTAGGCTACCGTAGTTGGATTTGCATCTGGCTTCAAACTTGACGCCGGAAGATATCTTTTTACAATTGTCACGCGAGTACATGTCCGACGAGTGCACCGTCAAATCATACTACGTTGGCCAGCCTGATTGAGTGCCTTTGTACCTGGCTACTTTCGTCCGATGGAGGCTCTAGTACGTCTTGCTCTCATGTTCCAGGAGGCAATATAACCATCGCATCGCGTTTCACACTCGTCTGAAGTCCGATGATCACCCAAAGAACCAAAAAACAACAACAATAAACCTCGCCACAGAGAATCCTATTCCCAGCTATACATCATCTAATCTCTGCTTCAAATTATCTATGTACAACACCGATATCATTCTACATCATCCGAATAAATCCTGAGGAAAAACCAGCCTCAAACACCACCATCTCCATCTCATCCTTTCCCCCCACTTCTATCATCTACACCACAATCCTCAACGCAGCATCCGCATCAGTCCCATTCCCACCCCCGACAGCACCCAAATCCTTACCCGTAACCTCCTTATAAAACTCGCTCATCATACGCGTAATAGGCGCCTGACCAGCCCACTTAACACTCTCAGCCATGTCGTCAATCATCTTCATCGTCATGACAATCGAGCCCTTGGGCGCGGTCGGGTTGCCGTACTTGTCGTTCTTGGAATCGGAGGTGGACTTCTCCTGGCGGCGCTCGGGCTTGCGTTCCATGGAGAGGGTGGAGTTGGAGTTGGATGAGGAGGTGCTTAGGGAAGGTGTGCTGGACTCGGAGGCGCGGGAACCTTCGGCGGGTGTTGCGGCTTCGGCTGGGCGGGCGCCTTCGGCGGAGGGGGTGAGGCTCTCGGCGGGACGGGCTCCTTCGGCGGATGTTGCGCCCTCAGCGGGGCGGGATCCTTCTGTTGGGCGCTGGCCTTCGGCTGGGGCTTGTTGGCCTTGAGTGGGCTCTTGGCCTTGGGTAGGCTGCTGTCCCTGGAGTTGACCTTGGCCTTGTTGCTGGCCCTGGCCCTGCTGTCCTTGAAGCTGTCCTTGACCTTGCTGCTGACCTTGCTGCTGACCTTGACCTTGCTGCTGTCCCTGACCTTGCTGCTGTCCCTGACCCTGCTGCTGACCCTGCCCTCCCATCATCGACATAGTAAGAATATACTCACCATCCACCGCCCTGACCGGGATAGCAATGCGCATATTATTCTGATCCAGCACAGCGTTCGCCTGCACAGGCGTGAAAGTAGGAGCAAGCAACAGCTGCTGAGCAACAGGGTTGGCATTGTTGGTGGTAGGAGTGCCAGCCTGCTGGATCTGGCGTCTGAACATGCTGCGGCCGACGTGACGGGCTCCGATGGTTGCACCGCCGGCTGCGCCGCCGAGGTTGCCGGTTGCGCCGCCGGGGTTCTGGAGGACGCTACGCTGCGCGACGCCGATGGCGACTTGGCCGTTGGGTGGGACGCCCATTGATTGCATCATCTTTTGGATGCGGATGGCGTTGACTGCGAGGAGGGTGAGTAGGTGGTGGTACGGGGGGAGTGGTAAACTTACTGGGCATTTGGACGACGGTGATCTGGGAGTTGAGGTCAGGTGTGACGGCGGCAAGATTGGTGGTGACCTTGTAGCGGTAGTCGTCTAGCAACTCGATTAGTACTTGGCAAGAGAAAGATCGGAGCGGAAGATGCATGACTTACTAACAGTGTCCGCGCCCTGAAGCGCAGCCAACATGCTCGAGTCAATACCATCCACAACATCAACGTTCATAGTCAACGGCTGAGTAGCACGCGTAGCCATGCGGAATCCATCCTGGAACTCGTTCTCCTGGAGCCCGGTACCCTGAATAGCGACAGTGCTGGCGCCATCACTACCAAAGGGCTGGACAAGAGTGTTCGTCTCGATAGTCTGGCGTCCAACAACCATGTACTCGCCGTCCATCTGGTTGCGCTTGACCATGCGGACAGTCATGTCAGTGGTGTTGACACTGCGCATAGTCTCCTGGATCATCCAGGTCTGGCGATCGGGCGACAGCATGGCAACGTACGTGTTGTCGGGCTGGACGGCGGCGCCTTGCAGGTTCTGCATGGTCATGGCCATCTGGACTTGGCCGCCGACGAGGTCGGTTGCGCCGTTGGTGCTGATGGTCATGGATTGCGGGCTGATCTGGACAAAGGGCTGTCCGGTGGTGCCGGTGACCTGGTTGGCGGGGATGGAGGGTTGTTGCTGATTAACTATTATCTGTTGCTGCTTCTGGGAGAAGGTCTCGACGCGCGAGCGGTCGGGAAATTGGAACGAGTTGAGCTTCATCTGTTGTGTGTTAGATACAAAGACATTGTTCCCAAGATCAGTTGACTTACGTCGCCATTGACATTGAGGACCTGGTTGAACGACACTTGTTGCGTGTTGGACGACTGAGCCAAAGCCGGCGTGCAGCTCACGAAGAGCACGAAGAGTGCAGAGAGAGTACCGGACGTCATCTTGAACGAGATAATTATAGCCACCTGGGCGTGTGAAGAAGGTATTAAAGATAGAAGAAAAACGAAGAGAAATTACTACAAAGAGCAGAAAGAGAGAGAGAGACTGAGAAGGGAAGCCACTGACCAGAATCGCTACGCACAAAGTTCATCATGGTTGCAGCCACGCCTATTATGGAGAATTCTTGGGACTCGTGGCGACATTCTGGATCTTGGACCGGCGTGTTTTGATCCCGTCGGTGCCGTTTCAGGGTCTGGCTGTCAAACTGGAGGACAAATCGCTCCGGCTTCACAATCTCACATTCTACCAGGCAGTGAGGAGTGCGCCTAAGGTGAATCGATCGTCCACATGGATACAGACCATGATTTCTGTGGCGCACAGCTGGGGATGCTTGGACGTTCGACTGTTTGGTTTCGGCTAAGGACTCGTTCGTGGAGAAATCCTGTGCGGATGTAGTTTCATGAGCGAGTCGGATCGTCTGGCTTGGTGAGATGCGACGAAAAACTAAACTCAATCACAACACAGCGTCTCGTTTGATCATGCGTAGATCGATAAGCCGTGTCGACGCGTGTAGGCTTCCTAAGAAGCAAGACCATCAACGGAGCGCCAGAAGATCTCATATCCAAGGCATCCGACTCCTGGCTCGTTCAGCAAGCCAACGCTCGAAATCTGGATGTGAGAGCACAGACGAAGCAGCGACCACTATCATGCGCACGCTCGTGATTGACAATCCCTGGAGTGCGTTATTTGCTTGCGCGTAGATATTTGAGATGGTGTTTCGCGACTTGTTCCGCGATGTGTTTTGTAGCACGGATAAAGATCGCCGGCAGGGAAATTTAAGCTTTCGACTAGGCTCAATCCGCACGGCACCTTTTTACACCTGCAACAAGTCCTGTCTCTGAACACCATCAGCAAAAGCACAGTAGGATGTCTTGCGCTGTGTGGTCATTCACCGTGACCTAGATAACACTTCAACAGCGTGCGGCATCCCGTCCACACCACTTGGAAAATACAACCAGATCTATGCATCTATTAACAGTCCATCTTCTACCACACATATGTACTGTATGTATATACATCATCTACCACCCATGCCTAGGCGGCGCCTTCGGAATCCGAAACGGATGCGCCTCAGTATTAAACACCCACTCATCCAAATTAATCCTACCCGGCTCACTAAACACCAAGAAGAAATACTTCAGCGTCTCCGCCATCCAGAAGCTCTCCATGCTATCTACCCTCGGCGGACTCTCAGCACTAACATCGCCCAAAGCGCTGTTACCAATGTCCGTGTCGGTCGCGCGCATAATAGCGGTCCACATGTCCCACGCCGCGGCTTGCCACGCTTGCTCGCCGGTTGTGCGGTACATAATGAAGACGGACTCGATGGCTTCGGGGCGCAGGATGTAGCGTCTGTCGTCGATGGCGGTGAAGCCTTGTGGGAGGCGCAGGTTGGCGATGTTATGCAGGGGGTCTGTTTCCGTGGCGCTGTCTGCGCGGGAAGCGACGTCGTCGTGCCACGCCTTCTCGTTCCACATGCAGGTTGCTGTGGTGTTGGGGCACTTGAGTAGGTGGCTGACTTCGGGCATGATGCCTGCGCGCGAGGCTTTGTAGGCCCAGACGCATGTGTCGGTGAGTTTGCGCGCCGTCTTGAAGTGTTCTTCGTTGGCGAAGAGCTTGCTGCCGAGCGCGAACATGCCGCCGGTGTAGCAGCTTAGATGTTGTAGCACCGGGTCGGTGAAGACTGTTGAGCCTTCGACGTGCACGGAGCCCGAGGCGAGGAGATCGGTATTGTCGGGCGTGGAGGGGCGGAAGAGCGCGTGCTTCGATGCTGTGTTCGTGGCGGATTCGTACATCTTGCGGTAGATGGGGTCGAGGCCGCCGAGCATGGCGTACATCTTCGGGAGATACTCGTAGGTTGAGTCGGCCATGGAGTTGAGCGTGAAGCTGCTGTCGCGGGTGAAGTCGGCTTTGCGGGCATCGACCACCATGGGCCACATGCCGGGCAGCTTCGTCTTCTCCTGTTGCTCTTCGAGGTGGCGTGTGATGCGTGTTACCGCGTCATAGTATTTGTGGTCGCCAGTGAGCTGCGAGAGGCGCGTGAACTCCATTGTCATGGAGCCAATCTCTGCCAGCAGCGTCTGCTCGTCTGCCAACTGAGTCTTGCCTTCTCCCGCGGCGCGGAAGTTCCAGCGAGTGACTGGCATACGGTTCGGGGTGTCGAAGGCGTGGTACAGCATCTCGCCGACCTCCTTTGCTTTCGCCAGTAGTCTCTCATCCTGACTGAGCTCATACGCAGATATGAGTCCGCCCAGATGCCGAATATTCGTCTCAAAGACATTGATCGTATCCAAGTCCGTGTATCCAAAGTCTATCATCTCAACATCTTCAATCGCAGAATTGAACTCCTCCTCAAAGCCCATGATCCACAGTGTATCCAGCGCATCGATGAGCGTTGCTGCCCACCCGCCAAAGTGGTCTGTGACGTCTCCGCTGATCGGCCGTATCTCGTCGTGCATCCACGCCCAGCTCCTGTAGCTCTTCCAGCACTTGTAGAACTGCTTCTTGACTTCCTCCCGCCTCGTCTCACGTATCTTCTTCGCAGTCGCATCTTCCTCCTTCGGGAAATCGAATTGTATTCTCGGGAGCCTGAGCGCATCGCCCGTGGGCATAGGCAGCAGCGACTCAACCTTGTTCTTGATCGGGACCTTATCCCACTCGAACGACTTGTACTTTTGCTCGCGCTGCGGTCGCTCCTTCTTCGGTTTGGCGCTCGGTTTCGGCTGATTTGCGTACGGGCCCGGGCCGTCTGGCGGTTCATAGGGGAAGCTGAACGAGTAGAGCATGTAGATGAGAATGACGGCAATCGCCGAGTACAGGCTGTATCGCCTCAAGAGCGCCATTATTAATTACAAGTGAAGTAAAAACGAAGGTATAAGCAGGAAAGAAGGAACAAAAAGACGTGGAACAGAAGTCAGCCCATATGCGCGTTCAAGGAGCTTTCACGAGCAGGCTGTCCGCGTCAAATGGTTCGTTGGACCCTGAGCGCCAAGGGACGGAAGCGGCTACGGGGCACGCAACTAGCGGGGCTGAAGCTTGAACGTAGTGCTCGTGGCAAGCTTCATCATTTGGATGTTTCTTCAATTTGTTTGCTAGTAAACATGTCTGCACTCACTCCAATACAGGTACTACTCGCTCAAGCCACTCACACAAATCCCTCAATTCCGCACCTCCCAGCGAATGTCCCATGCCCTCATACTCCTTCAACACCACCTTCTCCTCCTTAACCCCCAGCTCAAACAGCTTCTCATAGCACAAGCGATGATACCGCTTAGGCACCAACCTATCAGCCGTCCCTCGCGCCAGGAAAACCTCCACATCGTCTGTGACATCTTTAGACAGTCCAGCATCCTCCCTTAACCCAACAATCCGCTCAGGCAATGGCAAATAGCCAGACAGGCCTACGAGTCCGGCCAACTTGCCAGCGTACTTTCCCGATACTAGGCCTGTAAGTATCGACATTGCATGACCCTGGGAGAAACCTCCAAGCACAATCCTCTTCTCGGGAACACCCTGCTTGACAAGATCATCAATCAGGCTCGTCACATACGCGACAGTAGCCATCATGCCCTCTTCATCCTCGTCGTCTTCCAGCTCAGGACGGGATGGCGGATAGGGCGATAGGCGCGTGGGCATGTACCACGCATTCGTGGCTAGGTCGTGATTCTCGAGTGCATTTGGGAGAACCCATGTCATGTGTGGGAGCTTGTTGGCGGCTTGGAATTGGCGTGCGATGCTTTCGACGCCTTCGGCTTCGTCGCCGAGGCCGTGGACGAAGATGAAGGCTGCTGCTTGGGAGGGGTTGGATGGTGTCGCGAGGGCTGGGATGATGATGGGGGGTTTGCGGACTGGTGGCATTGCGTCTTGGGGTATAGTTGTTTTCTTGAATGATGAACTGGCGGTTCTTGACAACACACTCTCTGCTGCTGTGGTTCAATGTAGCTCATGGTCGAATGGAACTGACGTCATTGGATGGTAGCGTTGGTGAGTAGCCGATGAAATCTACCCATTATCTCAATACCGTGGTGTTCTTCAGACAGTGCAAGTAGCTCAGCAATGATAGTCTTAGAGGTGGATCGTTCATACCTCTTGTCTTCTCTATTAAGAGCGAGCCAGAGTCAGAGGTCCAAAATGTCCCATGGTCATTTTTTGAAGCGGTCAGTTCGGGCTAGGTCGAGACGCATGCTGAACAATGACCACCATGTTACCACGAGATAGTTCGTGCACTGTAGCGATTGAGAAGGAGGAAGGTCCATGCCCAGGTGGTCGAAAGAAAAAGACGCGCTTCCACGTGACAGCTAGCTTCATCCAGCACTCCTCCGCAGCTTCGCCGCAACATTTCCACAGACCCACCAACACCAACCATGCCACACGTCGAAGTGCTCCCCAACTCAGCAGCCTCAGTCGCGCCCGGCTGGACATACGTCGTCGACACCGGCTACGACCCGTCCAAAGTCGCTCTCAACCCAAAGAACAAGAAACGCGCCGCAGCACAAGCCTCCGGCCAGCGCGGCGAAAACGAGCTCTCAGCACGGCAGCAAACAGCGATCGCACGGAGAATAGCGGAACTAGAGAGGGACAACGATCCAAAGCAAAGCATCGCGATACCTGGAAAGGCAGGTACGTACAGACAAGTTGGGCAGGCGCAATTGGGGGGAAGCTGATGAGAATTTACAGGTGTACTCAAGACGCAGAACACACGACGCATCTTGAGCTACCAGCGCCAAGTCAAGCACTGGCTCGACGACGAAGAAGCACAACTCGCACTACAACAACAACAAGCTCCCCTCCCACGCGCCCGCACCATACCTCCACCAACACGCACAATACCCCCCACACCCGACGACGAGTCCCTCCTCTCCATCGACAGTGCCATGCCGCCGCCACTACAACCCGCAGACCTCGAAGCCCTGCTGTCCGCGCCACCGCTCTCATATGCCGCAAGCCATGCTGCGCCGCCGCCTGGTGGAGGTCCGCCGCAGAGACAGTTCTGCGATAATTGCGGGTATTGGGGCAGTATGAAGTGTCGGAAGTGCGGGGCGAGGGTGTGTGGGCTTGAGTGCAAGGACGCACACGAGGCGACGCGGTGTTTGAAATGGGCTTGAAAAGAAGTGTCTCGTCATCTACCCGGCGTTGAAAGGTTTACATTCGCATAAAGATACCCCCAGTTGCATTACATTGCATTACATTCAATACTCAGTACGCAAACTTCTCCCCAACCAACTCCTCACTCAACTTCCACAATCGCTCATCATCCCCCTGCCGCGTCGCAGTAGCCTGCACATCATCCGACACATTCCCATTCTCCAAATACACGCCGTTATACCCCTCCAACCGCGCATCAAACGCAGCAACAACATGCGTCGCCGCACACTCATCCAACGTCTTAACATCAAACTCCCTATCCCACCCAATCCCCCTATCCATCTCCTTCAACGCCTCCAAATCCTCCTCCTTGAACTCCGGCGCCAGACTCGTACCAAATGTCACGCCAGGGTGCAACGAGTACGCTTTCAAGCCGCGCGGCCCGAGTTTGGTCGCGAGGCTGCGTGCAAATAGTATATTGGCGGTTTTACTCTGCCCGTACGCAGCCCACTGCTCATACACATCCCCTCCGCGGAAGCCCGGATCATCGAATCGTATTCCGGACAGTCGATGTCCGTCGCTGGACACGCTGACTACGCGAGGCGCAGGCGCGGCGAGTAAGGAGGGCATGACGAGATTTGTGAATAAAAAGTGCCCAATGTGGTTTGAGCCGAAGTTATTCTCCAACCCATCCGCAGTCCTTTTGTAGGGTCCGGCCATGATACCCGCGCTATTCACAAGAACATCGATACGTCCCTCAGGATACGCCAGCACTTCCTTCGCGGCACTCCGTATCTGTGCTTGCGACGCGAGATCGAGCTGCAGGATCCTAACTTCCACGCCGGCATTCTCGGGCTCAGAGGTGATTTTGTCGGCGGTGAGTTGTACTTTTGCGACAGAGCGCCCTGCGAGGATGAGCAGGCGGGGTTTGTGTGCCGCTATGGTCTCGACGAAAGTAGCGCCCAGACCGCCCTGCGTCACGCCTGTCGTTAGGACGATCTTGTCGCGTATGTTGTGTGCGTTGTCGGCGGCGATTGTGGAGGCGAGTGCGTTTTGGCGGGTGTATGGGAGGGCTAACGTGGAAGCCATAGTCTAGTATGTTTTCAAAAGGGTGATTCGACAGTGTGTGTAGTGTTTGTTCGAAAAAGGTGCTGAAGAAAAGTAAGATAAGGTAATGTGACGGTGTATTTATATTCCCAACCCGCACGTTATGCTACCCATCTCCTGTCGTAAAAGCCAGGAGCTAATTGGATGTGATGTGCCTCTCTTTCTCTTAACCACGTCTAAACTCCGTGGCATGATAGGGTTACGTCTTACGGCCGAGAAAAGCCTTCGTGCCATACTCTACTCTACTCCGACTTAGATACTCGTACAATGAGCGGCGAGGATGCGCACTAATGCTTGATTGAGGTTGAGGAGAGAGGCGACGTGCAGTTCCGACATTTTGGATCGACGTTCTCGAATGTGATGTGAAGCCACGGAGCGGAGACGTGCTTTGCATGGGCATGGCATACGACGTCGTACATGGCTGCACATTTGGATTGTCTTGATTGCACCTGTACTAGGTAGCAGATTTTCTTTTGCTTGACTACATAGGCAAATGTGCCAAGTACACTGCGATTCCTCAGCATGTCGGAAACGGTGTACGGTCAAGAAGGAGGGGACTTGTTGGTACACATTGCGCGTGTAGAAGAGACGCGCTGTTATGATATGTAACTTTCTCATCGTCGAGAATCCAGGACATCAGACCCAGACGAGAAATCTCATATCTTTAGCCCCTCAAGCGCATCCTCCAACTCCCTCTCACCACCCACACCCGCATCCCCCACAGCCCCCTTCCCAGCCTTCATCTCCCTATACTCCCCCGCAACAGCCTCCATAACCCTCCCCATACCCGCATCCCTACCCCCCTCCACCAATCCCTTCTTCACCCTCGCAAAATGCTCCTTAACAAAAACCTGATACTCGCTCTTCCCCTTCCCCTCCCCAGCACCCTTCCCACCCCTAGGAACAGGTTTAATCTGTACCAACCGCCCCTTACACTTCCCACAACTATGTCTCTCCGTATCCACACTTTTACTATGCCTTTTAAACACATACCCGCACCCCACGCACTCCCACACGAATTTATACTCAATCGCATAGCTATGCTTCGTAGTAACCTGCACACCCCTATGCCCAAACGCCTCACTCGCTTTCCTACCCCAGCTCTTAAACTCCGCGCCGTGCGGATTATTTCGCACATCGCTGATCATGAAGGTCGTGAGGTGGCAGAATTCATGTGCGAGGACGTTATACAAGCGTTCAGGCGTGTCGATGACTTTGACGGCGAGCTCGATACTGCAGTGGTGTCGGATGGCGGTGGTGAAGTCGGTGGGCGCAGGGCCGGTGCGCAGGCGGATTGTTTCGCGGCGCCAGTTTGCGCGGCCGGCGGTGGAGCGCAGGGTGTTGGACCAGATGAGGTGGATGCCGCCGGTGGGGGCGGAGAGGTGCTGGATGCGGCCGGCGCAGATGGTTTGATCCAATTCAGCTAGGAAAGATGATGCCATGGCTTCGCGCTCTGTGAGGAAGGTTTTGCGCTCGGCGCGTATGGCTTTGACGTCTGGGGATGCTGAGTCAAGGACGAGCTTCTTGACTGGACTTCGGGAGCTGGTGGCTTTGGTGGGCTTTTTGCGGGGACTTGTGGTTGGACTGGGTGCTTGGGCGTCACTATCGTCACTCTCGTCATCGAGGGCAACGCCTTCCATCATCTTGTCTATGTCGTCGCGCCACTTTTGCTTCTTGGGCGAAACAAGTGTTTTGACAGGCGAGTGTTTCTCGTTCCACTCATTCACAACCTCTGGGTTCCAGAACGCATCAAGGCTGGGGCGGAGATCTGCTTTTGGAATCGCGGGCTTCTTCTTAGACGGTGAGACGAGCTTGGAAGGACTTGACGGTGCACGAGACGGTGTTGCAGGACGCGACATGGGCGGGGCTTTAACGGGTGACCGAAGCTTAGTCGGTGTTGGCGAGTATGTGAGCATCGCCAGACCACCACTATTGGAGGATGAGGTTTGGGGACGAGACGAAGCGAACGACGCTGTGCGCACGCGTGTTGGAGGTGGGAGAGGTGGAGCGACGAAAGAAGACGGCGCTTCTGGCGAGTCTGTGAGATCAATGACTTCTTGCGCCCAGTCTGAGATGGTGCTGTGACCATTCTTGTGCGGTGGACGCATCGAAGTCAAAGGTGTTGGTTCGGGTACTGCTGCAGCCTCTGATACAGGCCGTCTTGCTGATGATGCAGATGTCTTCCGGACTGGGTACGCAGGCTCAACCTCTTCCTCCTCGTCTTCGGAATCCGATTCCACGCGCCGAGTCTGTGGCCGTTGTCGTCTCTGTCGTACATTCACAATCGGATCCTCATCCTCGTCGTCACTAATCTCAATGACAGGCGTCTCTTCCTTATCCTGCGAAGTCGCATCCTCATCTCCACACCACAGACTTGTCTCGACATCCTCCTCAGCCTCAACCTCAACTTCCAGCACCTCCTCGACAGCCTTCTTCTTCCTCTCCGACAGCCTCGACTCTTCCTCCCCAAGCACATCAATTTTCGTCCTACTCGCTTGTGTCTTCACCACACTCTTAGCCAGCGTCTTCGCATACAGCAACCGTGTTTTCTTGCCCACGTCCGTGTCGGTAGTGCTGCTGCGCACTCTTCGGTCTTTTTGTCTCTTCTCCGGGCTTGCCAGGCTCTCATTGCTTAGCTTCCGGAGCAGGCGGCTGTTACTTTCGACGGGTCGAAGAATGCGCTGTTTGCGTGGTGTGGGGAGCGGGCGAGCTGGGTTGGTTGGCGCTCGGTGCGCGTTGGTTTGGTCGGCGCCCAACGAGTGTCCTTCCTGCGACCGATTCGCAGTATCTCTCAAATCCCGCCTCGAGCTCTTAGGAACCAAAACCGACTCTTCTACCTCCTCCTCCTCACACAGCGACCTTACATTCTTCCTAGGACTCGACCGCGTCACTCTCGTCGTGCCCGGCGGCACAAAAATAGCCGGATCGTTCGGGCTCGGTTTGCGCAGGCGTGCCATTTTGCGTGCGAGTTATCGTTCGAATGTCGTATCCAACCACACAGCCAGGTTGTCCGTTCGTTTCGCCAGTCCAAAAAATGATGTTCGTGGTGACGCCAGACCTGTTTGTTATTCGTCGTTGTCAGGGAAGCGCACGGACGATCTTTGAACTTACCGCATTGGGAAGGTTTGCGGAACGGATGTCGAATGCAGTGGTTTTCCAAAGAAGTGAAAACTGACAGTTGCTCGCTTTGGGTATGGTCATGGAAATTTAGGATTCTTACTCTATGCCACGCACCCCTACGCTTTTCGGTATGTGACGATCTGTGATCAGAGTACGTACGATGGGAATTTCCATTCATATTGTGAAAAGCTTTGGGTGTCGAAGTCCTCCTGCTTCTCGTGCTCTCCACCCGCATTACACTGAAGAACGCCGTACATCCGCATTGCATTGCCACTCCTTCCCATCACGGCATTATAATCATCTTGTGAAAAGTCAAATCGTTCATTGCAGGCTAATCCATCACAAATACAAGCCGTCCCACGCAAGCCTCCGTGCGACCCATCAAAGAGAGCTTCCCCTGCGACACTCGTACAAGTCGTCCAAGCATAACCTCCCCAATAGCTGGTGGGCTCATTCTTTCCAAATGTGAGGAAGCTGGGGTATTTCGTCCTATATCTACATCCCCAGTCCATATTGCGTCCATCTAGTCATCTCTGCTCAGCGTCTAGTTCTTGGCCTTGGCAGCCATGGTGTTGAGAGCGCTGCCGTTCTTGAACCACTCAATCTGGCCCTCGTTGAAGGTGTGTGCAAGCTTGATATCGAAGGCCTTGGCGCCGTCGGCGGGGTGAACGGTCATAGTGAATGGCTTCTCAACGGCAAGCTCGGTCATGGCGAGGTCGACACGGTCGTTGGGGCCAATCTTGTCGTAGTCGGCGGGGTCGGAGAAGGTAAGAGGAAGCATACCCTGCTTCTTCAAGTTGGTCTCGTGGATGCGGGCAAAGGATCGGGTAATGATGGCAATGCCTCCCAAGTGCCTGGGCTCGAGAGCAGCGTGCTCACGGGATGAGCCCTCGCCGTAGTTCCAGTCACCAACAACGACCCACGGGACGCCGTTCTTCTTGTAGTCACGGGCGACATCGGGGACCGCGCCGTAGTCGCCGTTGAGCGAGTTCTTGACCTTATTGGCCTCGCCGTTCTCAGCGTTGATGGCACCGATCAACATGTTGTTCGAGATGTTGTCCAAGTGTCCACGGTACTTCAACCAGGGGCCGGCCATGGAGATGTGGTCGGTGGTGGTCTTGCCCTGGGTCTTGATGAGGATGGGAAGGTTCTTGGCGTCCTGTACGAGGTTAGTTGTGGTCACACCTTCATCTCCAACTCTACAACTTGCCTTCTTGTCCCAGGCGGCAAATGGCTCAAGGAGCTGCAGACGGTCGGAGGTAGGAGAGACGGCGACGGAAACCTGCGAGCGGTCCTCGGGAGGGTGCTGGTAGGTGTCCTGTCCTGGGTCGTAGCCGTTGCTGGGGAGACCCTGGCCGGAGGGCTCCTTGAGCTTGAACTCTTTGCCATCAGCTCCGGTGAGCGTATCAGTTCGGTTAGAAGTTAGCATTGTCATGTGTTCGTTCGAGCGATGCAGACATACAGAGGGTCTAGGAGAAGTTAGCATTTATTTGGGAGCATCAAGCCGATGATACATACTGAAGTTAAGTGTTCCAGCAATGGTCAGAGCCACGACTAGGTCCGGCGAGGTGACGAAAGAGTGGGTGGCAGGGTTGGCGTCATTACGTCCGGTGAAGTTACGGTTGTAGGATGACAGAATCGAGTTGCTCTCTCCCTTCTTTACGTCCGACCTATCCTAAAAGACGTCAGTGCTGGATCAATTGCAAGATGTAGGAAATCACATACCCATTGTCCTGGATTGGTATTAGCATTATTCCTGTATGTCGTATAAGTGTGTTCAGAAGCGGTGAAAGTGCGTTAAGGTAGACAGTAGTATCAGAAGCAAAAATGTCGCGAGAAAGAAAGCCTGGTATGCGTGCTGATGGTCCAAATGCAGGAGATGGGATGATAGTATTGCGAAGGTAGCCAGGATAGGCTGAAGTTGCTGCTGTGGTGGTTGTAGATGATGCGATAGTAATGCTGTGAGGATATCCAGGATGAGGTGAAAGGCCTACTGACGGCCGAGATAGCGGTCTAAAAAAGACGGCTTGGTGAGGGCGGTGGTATTGGCTGAACACTTGACGGTGGCTGGGCGTTTGGCAGTCCCTGACGACCGAGCAGCAGCAGGAGCGGGTTGTTTCAGATTACCCCAAGCATTCGAAGCTGAAGTGACTGGATTGGCGATAGGGCTGTCCGAGGGCTGGCTGCCCTCGGAGTGTATTGCGACGCCAGCAGCAAAGCCTGTTGAGCTGCGAATACTCGGCCTATTCGACGCTGAAGAGACTGAGGCCCCGATTTCGCCACTGCCGATTTGGACGTCCTCAGTCAATGATGTCGCTTGAAGTGTCAGAGGCACGGCTGCCGGTTGCTTGGATGGGAGAGGGCTGAATCCCTCCGAAGTGGCTTGAGCTACTAGCAGCGATGGCTGCTGAGCCCTCACTGGGGGTTTTCAGGGCTGAAAGGCCATAGGTACCAGAATCGGCAGTCCAGGATGTCCAGGATGGTAGGTCGTCCGAGGATCCAGTCCAGGATGAAGTTACCTTGGTATAGAAACATGTGACTGAAAGGAAAGATGCGATGGAAGAACAAGAAAAGGAAGAGACTGGGAGAACATACCGATGCAAGGTCCACACGCGTTGGCCAAAACTCGAGGGAAGTTAGCACATGACAAAGTAATGGTTAACTGGTAGACATACCCATTCCGCCAAACTCCTCGAAAGTCTTAAGCTGTCCATCACGCTCAATCGTAGCGCGAATCTGCTCGGATCCAGGGGTAACAGTGAACAGCGCCTTCGCCTTGATACCGTGGTCCATGGCGTCCTGCGCAATCGACGCAGCACGGGTCATGTCCTCGTACGACGAGTTGGTGCAGGATCCGATAAGACCGACCTTCAGCTCTTCGGGCCACTTGTTCGCCTTGACAGCTTCCTTGAACTTGCTGATGGGGGTGGCAAGATCGGGTGTGAATGGACCGTTGATGTGGGGCTCGAGCGTGTTGAGGTCAATCTCAATGAGCTCGTCGTACTCGGCGCCCTCGTCCTCACGGAGCTCCTGGGCGTACTCGCGGGAGAAGTCACCGATGGACTGGCGCTTGGTGGCCGAGAGGTAGTCGTACATGCGGTCATTGAAGGGGAAGACCGAGGTGGTGGCACCAATCTCAGCTGAAGATCATGTTAGCACTTCCTGGATGTGTTCCGAGCAGGTCTAGAAAGACTACATACCACCCATGTTGCAGATAGTGGCCATGCCCGTGCAGGACAAGCTCTCGGTGCCGGGTCCGTGGTACTCAACGATGGCGCCAGTTCCTCCCTTGACGGTGAGGATACCAGCAACCTTGAGGATGATGTCTAGCAATCAAGTTAGTCCACTTCCCTTGGTATCATGCATCCTCGGCTAATACATACCCTTGGGCGCGGTCCAGCCTGAAAGCTTGCCGGTGAGCTTGACACCAATGACCTTGGGCGCCTTCAGCTCCCAAGGAAGACCAGCCATGACATCGACGGCATCAGCACCACCGACACCAATGGCGGCCATACCGAGACCACCGGCATTGGGAGTGTGCGAGTCGGTACCAATGAGGAGAGCACCGGGGAAAGCGTAGTTTTCGAGCACAATTTGGTGGATGATACCAGAGCCGGGCTTCCAGAAACCAATGTTGTACTTTGCGCAGGACGTGGACAGGAAGTTGTACACCTCCTTGTTGATCTCGTTGGCGCGGGCCAAATCCTTCTCTCCACCCACCTGAGCCTCGATGAGATGGTCACAGTGGACGGTGGTAGGAGTAGCGACCGAGGGCATGCCAGCCGACATGAACTGGAGAATAGCCATCTGGGCGGTGGCATCCTGGCAAGCTACACGATCTGGGCGGAGCTTGAGGTAGCTCTTGCCGCGCTCAATGTCCTGGCCGTGGGGGTCGTCCAAGTGGGAGTACAGGATCTTCTCGGCGAAGGTAAGCGGGCGGTTGAGGCGGCCACGCACAATGCCCAGGTTCTCGCTCATCTTCTTGTAGTTGATGTAGTGGCCCTTCTCCCAGTTGGTCATTTCGACCTTGCGGGACAGCGGAGCATCGCTGACGGTAGCCAATTGCCTGCGCGAAGCAAGGCTCTGGCCGACGCGGCCGAGCCTCGAGAACTTCTGCATGGTGTGTGGTGGGGAAGTGTGTATGTGGAGGGGAAGAGTGATGGAGGGAGCGGAGGGTAGAAGCGTCAGAAGCTGCCACAATGCTGCGGATAACTAATGGAGATCAGAAGGGCGGTGATTGGCTGTGTAGGCGTGAAGACGCGGGCCCAGCTTCTTGCGGAAGACCTCGGCGCTGAAGCACACAACCCGGCAACTATTTCCCGCTGGCCCGCTTTCACGTGCAGCGGCTTAGAACTCAATAACAAGAAACTCTTGAAGCAATTGCAGACATTAACATGCGGTGCTGGGTGTTCCTCGAGTATATAAACTTGGTGGTGCGGGTGAGGGGAGCTGTGAGGGTTGCTGCGCTGTGACGCCATACCCCGCGCTCCCTTCCTTTTGGCGTTGTGCGAACGCCAAACATCAACTCGCGTACGATAAGCGCAGCGCAGCAGACAACCATTTGCACTGAATGCACCACTTGGATTCCGCAAGGAAACGTCAGCGCGAAATATCTCTTCGACCTGCAGACCACACTGTGCAGCTCTAGTTCAGGATAAGGCAGCATTAGCAAGGTCTCGGCCGCAAACGCCCACAAATTTTCGAGGTCTGCAGGCCAATTGCACGGGCCATATTCTGTATTTCCGCATTCCTCCACTTCTTCACCAAACCCACTGCCGAGCGGCCGCGGATAAGTCACCGTCTGCACACCACACACACCACAGCCGCCATGCCAGCCATCCGAGGACAAAACTCCAAGAAGAAGACGCGCCGGCACATTCGCGATCTCGACCAGGTGCACGCCGACCTGCACGACGAGAAGCATCTCGCAGAGTTCAAGGATGCGAAGCCCGTAGAAGATTTGCCTGGGCTGGGCCAGCACTACTGCAAAGAGTGCGCAAAGTTTTTTGAGAGCGATGCCAACTTCACCGCGCATCAGAAGGGCAAGGTGCACAAGCGGAGGTGAGTGTTGATGTGTTTGAGGGTGTGCGCAAGTGCTGATGCTGTGCAGAGTCAAGGCGCTGCGTGAAGAGCCGTACTCGATAAAGGAAGCTGAGGCGGGCAGAGGCCTGACCACCGACAACGGCAAGCGCGCGACGACGACTCTGATGGAGGTGGACGACAGTGTGACTGCTTGAGGGGAGGAAGTGAAGGATGGGCTACATGATTAATAGCAGATGTTGAAGATTTGCATGCGACAACACTCAATGGGCAGGCGCGATGGAGACAGGAACACAAAGGGAAGGCACCACCAGGCATTAACAGGCTACACATTCTGCGTTCTGCCTACTTGGAAGACTATAGTCGCAGGAAGCACATGCATTGCAAGGCGTTCAAAACATGGGCCACGGAGCATATAGACGGCACAAAAAGTTCAAATGATACCCCACATTACAATTGTCTCACCAATGAGCCACAAAATTTATGCTTAACATTGCTGCGTCGCCATTCAGGCACCCGTTTGTCGTGCTGCCTGGCGCCGCCTACTCGGTACCTGACAAACTTGCCTTGCACATCACCAAAATCTTCTGCCCTTCAAACCCACCATATAAACCACAACACCACAAACACCACCAAACATGCACTTCTTCCAATAACACCCAAACTCACATCTCACACCCCACACCATCCCACCCAAAAGCAACAGCCAAACATGTCCTTCAAACCCACCCCCCTCTACGGCGGCGCCCTCACGCTCGACCTCCCCACCCACTTCGCCGACACCAGCCTGATCCGCGACATACCCTCGCACCAAGAAGTCTACCTCAGCACAACGGGGTACACGAACATTGTTATCGAAATCTTGGGTACGTCGTAACTCTCTCCCACACCATGCTTGCTGCTGGCGCGAATCCAATGCTGATCCTGTGTGAATATGAACATAGAATATGTGGATAAACCCTCTGACGGCGAAGCGCTGCAGTATCATTTCGCGGATTTGGTAGATGGAACGGGCGACAAAACCATGATCCTCTCACAAGAAGCGGTACAATTCGCCGACCCGGAATTAAAGTACGTCTCACACCCTCCTCCCCAAAGTCCCCATCCCTCCCCAACCTAACCCAACCTAACCAACGTCTTCCCAACCAGATCCCACCCAGCCCTCAGCCTAACATTCACGCAAACCCCCACCACCCCTAACCAAAACCGCACCAAAACACCAGAATTCGTGCACATTTTCTTGATACTGCTAAGGTTGAAGGAGAAAGGTGCGGATATCTTGGTTACGGTTAATGTGCCGTGCTATGAGGGGGAGTATGATGAGGGTGAGGATGGGGGGGAAAGCGAGGTTGTGAGGGAGGGGAGGGGGGTTAGGGATAGGGTGCTGGAGACGTTGAGGGTTGTTGAGTGGGGGGTGTTTGATGGGTAGGTTTGATGGGGAGGAACGTGGGAGGTGGGATAGAGGGAGGAATGAGGGATGGGAGGGTAGTGGTGCGGGTGTATAGCTTGTGGATAGATAGACTCATGCACATGAACAGCATAAAATCTTCACATCTTGAATTTATACCAATCACGGAAGAGGCAATCTAGCTTCGCAGCATGGTGTTCACATCCCAGATTCCGAAAAGTAGTGTATCCACACTCCCACCTCCCACTATCAGATACAATAGCTCATGGTATATCCTCCACACACACTCTCCAACACCTACCCTCACTTCCCCACAAACTCCGCCCTCTCCAACCTACGCCTAATCTCCTCCCTCGCCGTCGGCGCCCGCTCATCCAGACTCGGCACACCGCTAATTATATGCCCCTGCCCCGGAGCGAGGAACGGACTCGGCGGCAAATCCGCTAGACTCTGTATACCCTCCATGAGCGCCGGGTCAACAGGCAGTTCAAACTCGGTCCCCTCGAAGTGCGCATTCTCAAGCTGCAGCTGCTTTTCAGCCGAGTCTGGCGGTAAGTTGTGCGCATATGGGTCTAGGGGCGGAGTTGATGTCACGGGTGGTGATTGGTCGTTGTAGGTCCTGCTCTGGTTCTGGGATTGGTTCTGGTTCTGGCGCATGGCTGACAGGCCCTTGTTCATTTCGCTGCACTCGGGACAGTTGCGTATGACCTGGCTGACGGTCTCTTTAATGCGGACCCAGTGGTACAGTTCTGCGATTGCGGCGGTGGTTTTGTTGATGCCGCCGTGCGACTTGTGGTGTATGTCTCGCGCGATCTCGTACTGCTTCTGGGGGTCTGCGATGACTTCTTTGCCTTTGAGCCACAATTTTTCCTCTGCGCCATCGCTGTCTCCCGGTGTGAGCTTGTAGTGTGTTGCGGCGCTGCGGAGGCGGCTCTTTTCTGCGCGGTCGGCGCCGTTGGGGTATTTGCCGTTCTTGAGGTAGAAGCGTATCTTGTCGAAGCGCTCCTCGGATACGAAGTCGTCGTCGATGCCTAGGTCGCGGCCGTATATGATGGCGTCGACGAGTTCGCCGGGGTAGGATTTGAGATTGCCGCAGCCCTTGACGCGGCCGATGCGCTTGAAGCCGAGGGCGTCCCAGATGCGGCAGGAGGCGACGTTGGTTTCGTAGACGAGGTTGAAGACGGAGTAAGTGTAGCCCTGTTGGAGTCAGTGCGTGCCCACTCTCTTTGAAATTAATTCAGAGGCGTACCAGCTTCGGCGCCCAGTCCAGATACGTCTCGCCCATCAACCTCCCCACGCCCCGATTCCGACTCGCATCAGTCACCAAGAAGCCGCCATTGCACACATGACTCGACCTGCCGGGGTAGTTGGGCTTGATGTAGAAGCTGCCCAGGCACTCCTGCTCCCAGTCACATCCCCTCCGCGCCATCTCATGTAGCTCCCGCCCATCCTGTATTTCACCCAGTAGCATGATTGCGCCAAACACCCCGAACCAGTAGGGGCCGAAGTTCTCGAGAGCCAGCGGGTCGACCATAGGGTACGTGTCGCCCTTCTCGATCTCACGACCTAGCTGGTCGCAGAGATAGGCCAGCAGCGTGAGCGGGACTTGGTTCGGCGCGGAGAAAGGGATTATGGTAGCGGTTGTGACGCGGTCGCGAAGAGTGACTTGGATGGGCGCAATGCCGACGGGTAGAGGGCCGCCTGGCGGAGGGTACGGGACATCGCCTGAGGTTCGGTATATGATAGGCGCACTGGGGTCATCCAGCATGGCAGGCATGGTGGGTAGCTGGATATATCGTCGTTAGCCAGGTCGCTGTTTGGTGGTTAGTCGCAAGCAAAGTGGGTGACATCAATATGCTTGCAAAGCATGA
>Ga0265780_10001246_pt1 | contig 36707 bp, 42 predicted proteins | sample P1T30metagenome_FD_192432 | JGI IMG/M metagenome (GOLD analysis project Ga0265780, IMG submission 192432) | Plant litter microbial communities from East Loma Ridge, Irvine, California - P1 T30 | ecosystem: Environmental > Terrestrial > Plant litter > Unclassified | place: USA: California...
CTCGAATCCAACCCGTCTCCCAGCTACTGGGACTAAACACTTCAACACCCTTCAGCCTACACTATCACCACTCACCCACACACAAGCACATTCTCCAACCCACCTAGACCCAAATTACTCCTCCACCCCCCTATCCTCACCACTCCCTCCCATATCAACTATCTCAACCCCTTCACCCTCCTCTTCTCCCCGATTAACCGTTACCGTGCTGTCGCTGTCATCTGTAAATGCCTCCATGTACATCCAGTAATAATAAAATACAGTTACACCGACGACGCCAGCGAAAATGCCCTTGGTGAGGTGATCCATTTGTTGGTTGAGGTGAGGTAGTATTGTATGTGTGAAGGAGTAAGGAGTGAGGAAATTGATCTGTGTGGTCCTTCATGCTCGTGCTTGATTAGACGTTTGCGCGATGTCTATCTGACCCATGCGCATTTGCTGTGCACCCACACAAAAGTCTACGCATCGTCATGTGCTTTCCAGACAATCACAACCACAACAACCTCACTTCCACTCCCTACCAACCATCAGCCAAACCACAGTCCCCCGACAAAAAAACTCACCAAGGCCCATCCCCCCCAATAACCCAACTCTCCCCCACCCTCCTCACAAACCCCAAATCCCGATCATCCACAACCCACCCGCAATCATCCCTGATATACTCCTGCATCTGATCTTCAAATGGAACAATACCATCGTATTCGCTACGGTGTAAATAGTGACCCAGTTCTTCACTGACGAGTCGACATTTATATTCTGATCCAATGGGTTCGATGACAGTGAATGCGGGGCGCGTGCCGTTTGAGATGTTGTAGTGTATCCACAAGCGCTGAACGAGTTTGAAGTACGTTGCATCGATGTGTCCCGAGTGCATATTGACGTTGTCGAGCGTGACATGCTGTGCAGAACTCATAGCGCAAATGGAATCGAAGAGATGGTCGTATGACACCGCTGCGTTGCGCAGCGCAAACGTTTTCAAGCGGCGCAGAAGCTCAGCAGGAAAAGTCCTAAGCATTGGGAATTGCGATTCCCGGATATTCGCCGCGTCGCCGCGTCGCGGCCAACAATTCGGCGCGAAGTCTAGATGCTGGAGGCACGTCATTCCTTCGAGCGTAATGCGCAAGAGGCCGGAAGTAAAGTGCCTATCGAGATACGCTTGGTTTGAATTGAGCGACAATTGGAGACGTGTTAGGGGTATGGTGCGCGCTAGGATGAGGGTATTGGTCAAGTCTGCGTTGGGCGTGGCGAAGAGTTGGTGGCCGATGCCGATGGGTTCGTTGCAGGGGTAGATTATGAGTTCGGTGATTTTTGTGGGTGTGGACATGGAGATTAGGGCGGATAGGAGGATTGTGTAGCCTCTGTATGCGGGGGGGAGGGAGTCATGGGCGTTGGGGATTAGCTTGGATGTAGGGTGTTCACGGTCTGTGAGGGGAGTGGCGTGTGGGCGTAGTCCGTGCCATGGCCAGACGGAGGGTTTCTTGAAGCCTGGGGGTAGGGAGCGGTGGAAGGGCGTGGAGTATGCGGGTTCGAAGTTCCATGGTCGCCAGGCTTCGCTTGTTAAGGTTACTCTTTCTAGGTTCGGGCACTGTGCTAGTGCGTGCTGAAGACTCGCGGCATCGACTTTGTGCTTCATGATTTCCTGCTCTTCTTCGTACAGTCTTTGATAGATCTCGTAACTGTCCTCCACACTCATCGTTACCGAGTATCTCGCGATCATGTCTCTTGATGCTTGATCACCACGTCGTAGGAGTTCACCCTTGGTCACTTCTGTAAGTCTGCCATCGTCGTCGAAGATATCCTCCTCCTCAAACGGGCCACTCTCCATACCATTTCTTTCAATGTCTCCTTGTGCAGGGGCCAGCATGCCTTCAATCTCTTTCCTCCTGTCGTACTCGTCCTGGGCAATCGCATGGTGAAAGCTCTCAAAGTCGGGATAGCCATCCAGCTGTGCATCATCCCACACAATCTCCACGACACGGAACCTATGTCTAGGATGCTCCAGTATCTTGCGCAAGCACTCCAGATTCGTACGATTCGGCGAGACATACAAGCGGTCTATACGTAAATCCACGTTCGACGCCAAATGCTTACTAGCGAGTCGCAGTCTTTTCAGATCCAGTTTGGAGAGGTCCTGGGCAATGATCGCAAGCAGCTCAACAGGCAGATCTTTGATGCTCTTGTTGCCTTTTGTGGCGTTACTGCTGCTGCCTGCGAAAGCCTCTGGAAATTCATCGCCGAACAGGTCTTCCATGAAGCTCATTGATGGTATGTCGTTGACGTTGGTGTTGGTTTGAGAGACGCGGCGTTTTGCGACTCCAGATCGAGTTGCCATGCTCGATTTTCGCCGATGCGGCTTCGCTGTCCGTATCTGCAGGTTCGAGAACATCGCTGAGTCCTTCCTAGAGTGCGGTCTCTGATGACCTTACTCTCGAAACTGAAGGCCAAATTCTTGGTCAGACGGGCCAGGTGTCTGTACACACATGAGGTTTCGGTGTGCGCAGGTCCGTACAATCAGAGCGTCAGACTGTGGAAAGTTCACGGCGGTCCCGCTCGCTTGAATTGCCGCGAAAATGAATCCATGGTATTATACACGAAGCGAAGACGGGGAAGCAAAGAGGATGAGCAATCAAAAAGCAATGTCGAATCGTGAGCGGTGGTGAAACTTCGCGCATCCACTGCCGCCCTCGTGCATGGCGCCCCGCCAGCTAGGCACTGATCGAAGCGAGTTACAACGAGACGCATGGCAGGCAACTATGGCGAGGCTAGGGCACTTGTAGATTGAGAAAACATTGTCGCTGAGTGTCAAGCATCAAATTGAGCACGCAGATATATGAAAAAGAGATGTTGCGGAGGCACACGACATGGTTGAAATCGTGATGAGGCCTCTTGCTTAGTGCATTTGGCAGGAAGTAGTGAAGTAGCCCGCAGTGGGTCCAGCCCAGCACACCGCCAGAATCTTCAACATCACGACAGAACATCTTATTAGACACATGCATGATGTGCCATTCTTCTCGCTGCGTCGGACGCATTCCAGCGATCAAGACGACTTCCACCTAAAGTACATGGCCAGGTGCTGCTAGTTCCACTAGCTCCCACGCACGATAAATCCCACGATGATGAACATCCGCTACCGAACGACCACAGCTCGCATCACGCTCGCCTCCAGGCTCACGACATACCAGCCTTGCCGCCCACAGCGAACACGCTCGCTCTTCCCAATCGATATTGTACATGGCAGCACCCGCGTGCCAACCGATAAGCCCTATAGTCCGAGGGTGCGTAGAGTCGATGTCAGGGAAGGGGGCGAGTCGCTCACTAGGAGCCCTCCTCGGGGATGGTGTTCCCCTTGTTCTTCTTCTTCTTGCCGCCGGAGCCGCCGCCCGACATGGCCGATGTAGCGTTGACGGACTGGTGCACGACAAAGCGGGTGTAGCACTCTTCCGGGTCCCACTCAAAGCCCGCGAGGTAGGGCTTGTCCAGCTCGTCGTCTGACTGGGAATGGGATTAGCATGATAAGGTGGTGAAGATGCGGGGGAAGAGGTGACGTACGCGCTTCTTGAACTGCTTGTGGATGGCGTCTAACGCGTCCTTGATGGTCACGCCCTTCATGTTCCGTGCGACGACTTCGAGGCCGAGCGGGAAGTGCAGGGTGATCTTCTTGAGCTTGGGCGTGCACAGTGGGAGTTTCAGCACTGCTGGGTCTTCGACTTTGGTGGAAGACTCGTTCAGCTTCCTGCGTGGCGGGCAAGTCAGCCGCCGTGATCCGGTCAATGGTGAGCTCTCACGTACCATCCCAGCTTCTGCGTCTCAATCGAGATCTGGATGTCCTTCTTCTCCTTTTCTGTATGTCACTCAGTCAGCTTCAGCCCCACCTTACCCTCTTCACTTCAGCCTGCTTGCTTACCTAGATCCTCGATGCTGTACACATCCGCCGCCATGGAAGAAGCTCTACGGTGGCCCTTCTTGACCTCCTCGGCCGTAGCCTTGACGAAGTTGTCATTGGCCGAGTCGACCTTTGAGAGCGTGTCTGTCATGGTAGCTGGTGGTGGTGTGTGTAGCTGCTTGAGCTGTGAGACTATGGGACAATGGTATAGCTTTGTGAAGCTGAAGGCTTGCTTGGTGAGCTTGGGAAGACTGATTGGAAAGCACAGCAGAGTGTGTGAGGAGGAGAACAATGGCAAGGGCGCAGGCACGGTATTTGAGGGGTCAAGCATGTCACTTGATCAGCACACCACTGGCGTCCAATCCCGTGAGACGCGTGAACACAGTCCGTGCGTCTGGGGAAAGTGCGGGGAAGGAGCTATCCAGCAACGCGTTCCTGGAATGAGGGGCACACGACGACAGCGAGAGAGGCTGTGGCTATGTAGTCAGTTAGTTATGTAGCTCGCACAATAGTCTCTCACAACGTCTTGAGCTTCAATTGCTCGTTTCAAAGCTGTGCGATGAAGGAAATCTGTAGTGGTTTGCGGTCACGCGACTTGCAGCTACGTCATCCCGTGAGGAGAAGGGACGCGCAACGCCAGCATTGATGTGGTCTGATGGAATGGTACTGCCTCCACATGATAATCTTCGTGTTGGGCTAATTGATCGAGCATTGGAGATCAACGAAATAGTACATCAGCAGGCCAAAGGCCCTTCGATGTCCAAGTTATCCGCCTATGAGTGCCCCACAATCCTCGACGGCACATACAACTCCTCAAGGTACTTCTCCTCCTCTTCCGTGAGCTCCTTACCCCTCGCACCCAACGCCTCATCCATCCTCTCGACGCTCGAGAAGCCAATAATCGGACTCGCCACGCGCTTGTTAATCCACGCAAGCGCAACATGACTCATCTTCCAGTCGTGCTTTTTCGCCAGCTCCTCCACGCGCTCGATGATCTGCTTGTCGTTGTTGACGTGTCCGGTCGTCTGGTTGCCGGCTTGCTTCTCGCCTTCGGAGCGAGTGGTCGAGCCGAATGCAGAGGCGGGGCGCGCGAGGTGGCCGCGACAGAGGGGTGCCCACTGTGTCGTGTTAGCTGTATGCCCTAAGGGGAAAGGAGTGGGAGGTCGTACTGGGATCATGCCGACGCCAGTGTCGTTGCAGAATCTGTTCATTTCGCGCTCTTCCTCGCGATACAGCAGGTTGTAGTGATTCTGCATGCTGATGAACTTCGTCCAGCCGTTCTTCTCAGCCACGAATTGCATCCGCGCGAACTGCACAGCCCACATGGAACTCGCGCCAATGTATCGCACCTTGCCGCTCTTGACGAGGTCGTGCAGAGCCTCCATTGTCTCCTCGAGTGGGGTCTCAGGGTCGAAGCGGTGGATCTGGAGGAGATCGATGTAATCGAGGTCGAGACGCTTGAGCGATGCGTCGACGGCGTTGAAGATGGCTTGACGAGAGAGACCAGCTTGGTTCGTGTAGTCTTTGAGCTGGGGCAGTTCTTTGGGGTATAGGATGCCTCGCAGGCCTGGGTCTTCGCCCACGACGCCAAAGCATTTTGTGAGGATGACGAGCTTGTGGCGGGGGAGGTCGTACTTCTTGATGGCCTTGCCGATGATCTCTTCGGAGACACCGTTGGAGTAGACGTTGGCTGGAACACATGTCAATTGATACGGAGAGTCATGTTGAGGACGTAAAACGTCATACCAGTGTCCCAAGTGGTAAGCCCACGATCGTACGCAGCTTTCAGCAGCGGCAGCGACTCTTCCTCCTCAATCACCCATGGCTGCCACTTCTTGTGACCAATAGACATGGCACCCAGAATGGGCACAGAGACCCTCAATCCACTCTTCCCGAGCTGCCTGTACTCGGCCTTGCTCTCCTTGAGAAGACCTTGGATATCAAGCTTGTCTGCCATGGTTGCGTTGTGCGTGTTGTGGGAAGTTCAGGAGTGGGGATGGTTGCTCCTCCCACCGCAGCGCCCCACCACGTCCTTATATTTGCTGCGCCAGCTCATCGTTGACTGATTAGGAAGCAGCAGCGGGTGAATTGCTGGCGAGACGGGTTTTGCGGCGATAGTTCGACATTACCGGTGGGTGATGCGGGGTGGAAGCACATTGTGGCGCGCCAAGCTTGCGTCATCCATTAATTTTGTGTACGGCGCTCAGGTCCGCGGCGGCGGCGGCATGCACACTAAGGTTGAAAGTGACCATGCTGATGGTGCGTCTGTGGTGTTGAAGATGGAGGTCGTGTCGTGGTAAGATGAGATGAGAATACTTTCCGTGGTGTGCGGAATGTTCCGAGATGACGTCGTCTGCTTTCTCACCGTGTATCCTAGGTGGTACCGCGTCCTCATACTGTCAACTCTCACGGGTGTACCATCCCTTCACTCCCACCGGTAATCTGTTTCACAGGCGAGCAGCTCATGCCATCGTTCAAGGGGAGCTTTGTGAAGACAGAAGGCGCGCCCCAGTGTTGCCAATCTTACCAAGGACAACAGGAAGACGACCGATAACCTGCCAAACGAAGTGGAAGAATCAAGCGTGACAAGGTCGGGATTTATAAGGAGTTGAGATCGTGTTTCTGGATGCGATGTCTACACATACCCTTGGTTAGGCCCGATCGATACTCGCGATGAGCTTCGCAAGAAGACCCAGAGCTAATTCGCCGCCCAAGCGATAATCGGCGAACATTGAGCTTGTGAAACCCACACCTCGCTCTAGGAGACATGGGCTACAAGGTTTCAGTCGACTGTTCAATCTCACCGATGCCCAAAAGTTCGGCTCGGCACTCGCACACTGTTCTCTTCAGTCCTCCAATGTGTGTGTAAACGCCCTATCGCTCTTCTCACCCCGGGCCGCTGGCGAGTCTAGCATCGAAAGGAACTTGGCTGCTCCTGCCAAACTTGACGTGATGAGCGACTTCTGGCAGACGCTCCACATTGTCTACCATTCCAAAAACTCTCTCAACATCCGAATCTTGTCAGCAAGTTGTTTGCGAACAGTGTCAATCTCATGTAGTCTCAGTCCCCGCGTCTATGTGGTCCAGATGAAAGGATAGCTTTAGTGAGAACCCTCACTTGTTGTGAGCAGGATCTTCAATTCACCTGAGCATCTTCTATCTCACGCTTTTCCACAGCCCTTGGTAAGATATGCTCTTTGTTCATGAACAGGTTGATTGTCTTGTCAAGCAGGTATTGTGAGTCTTGACCGCGACCGACAGACGTCGCATCGCTGCCTTCATCGCACTGGCACATGCCTGAAACAGTAAGCCTTCACAATCCTCAAGTCATCGGAATCCATATTGAGTGGAGCAAAGGGCGAATTTTGCTGGACACTTGCGAAATTCAATGCATGTCGTCGCTGTATTGGGTACAGGGAGACCTGGTGATGTACAACCACAAAAGACGAAGTTGTACGGAGACGTGGACTTCTACTGAAATGCTACTTGAAGACACCATCCGAAAGATTTTCGCCCCCTCGCGGTATGACAGACCATCATCGGCAAGGCGACGTTGCTGTAGAAGCAAGGAATGCAAAGTCCAAAAGGTACTAAACGGAACCAGCGCCACCCTCCTCAGCTCTAGCACAATACAAAATGTCTCAGCCCACTCCAAAAACGCGATCAATCTGTTCATACCGATCCGAATGGCGGGCTTCTTCCTCGAACCGCAATGTCTCAAGCCCCTTCAGCCTCGCAATACCGCCACGCAGCCAACGGCGCTCCACGCGCAATCGTGCAGACACCCGGACGCAGTATATCGATCCACCGGCAGATACGAAAGAAAACAGAGGCACTGTGTATCTTGATGTTCCACAGTCACCCAAGAAAGCCATTACTGTTACGGAAAAGTCTGCCCGCCCTAGACCATACACGCTGAATGGAGCGTCCACTTCAACGATGCTCAGCCACTATCAAGATAGGATCCCTCACGCGCCCCAAAATGCGCCATCCAAGCCCAAGATCAACGATCATGTGCTCGCGTTCGCAGTGCCGTTCGCCATAGCTGTCGTCCTCGCAATCGTCATACCACTCGCCGCCATTCTGCCGCAGAGATACATCAAGCCGCTACCAATCAGCGTGCTCATGCCTTTCTATGTCGACCCAATACAAGGCTCGTGGGATCGTCTGTACGACAGGAATGTCTCAAACGTCAACACGAATGTGGGTATGGCTCTGACATTGACACTAGCATCGTGGAACAGCACGACACCCAGTTCACCATCGTCGTCAATCCCTCGAACGGTCCCGAAGAAATGACTTGGCCGGCTGCGACGTACATCGACGCTGTCAAGAGAATGAACAAGTTTTCGAACGTGCGGACACTGGGGTACATTGACACCGCGAACGGCCGCACTTCGAATGCCACTGTTCGCAATCAGATTGCGACGTATGCGGGCTGGAAGAGTGTCGGCGAGGGCTTGACGCTGAGTGGCGTCTACTTCGACCACACGCCCTGGAGAACGATGAAGATAGTGTCGCAAGAGCGTACCTCACGAACGTGAGCGCTGCGGTGAGGTTTGCCAAAGGCTGGAACGGCCCAGACGAGGGTCTTGTCGTGCACAATCCGGCGCGCATACTAGACGCAGAACAAATGACGTCCAAGCCAGACCTGGTGGTGGTTTACGAAGGCACGTACGACGATATGCCAAACAGGGAGAAGCTGCATGCGCAGGTGGCTGCAGCGAAGCGTGACCGAAGCGATGTCGCTATGCTCGTCCACTCAGTGCCAAAGACGCTGAGTGGAGGTGGCTTGAGGCGGATCATCGAAAACGTGAGGAGGGACGTCGAATGGCTTTACGTTACTGATCTTGTTGACGAAGTGTACTTAGGATACAGATCGTTTTGGAGCGGTGGCTGAGCGTGGCTTGGTGAGGGAGGCAATTTGGTCCTGGAGCTACAGTCACGCGGTTGTACAAGCTGGAACGTGACTTCTATATTCAACGTGTTTTTTTTCCCCGCAGCACTTCGAGGAGAAGAACGAATTTCGACACTTTTCCTATTCGCTTAGTCAGCTTGAGCCTAGCAGCATAAGAGGACACATACCCGGCACAAAAAGCCAAGGACGCTAACAAATCGCGATAGCAAATCCCGGCGTGTCGGGCCCCTTCTTCCACGATGCTCATGGATCCAGTCATTCTCCTCCCGCTCTACATCTACCCCCAACTCGGGGCGTGGGATCGCCTCTACAATGCGTTGGTACCCCATTCTGATTCGCATCTTACGCTAACGACAGTAGGATCTCCGCATACCCAAATATGCGCTTCGTGACCATTGTCAACCCACAAAGTGGTCCTGGGTATGCGCCATGGTGGAAACCAAACGAGGATTACTTCCGCGAAATTCCAAAGTTGAACAAGTTCAAGAACGTTCAGACTGTTGGCTACCTGCGGGCAGATTACTGCAACAGGAATGTTACTGATCTTGAGCGCGACATTACCGAGTACGCGGCTCGGCCATCGAGGGACAAAAAGCCGGAATTGGCTATGGAAGGCATCTTCGTCGATGAGGTCGTTAATCACTACTCGGACCGGGCGCTGGAGTATATGGATCGCGTTGACGGCTTCGCGCGGAACGTTGCCGGCTTCCGTGGTGATCGAATCGTGAGTGAACATGCTTTATAGAACGTCCCGGGCTGACGAACTGACAGATAATCCACAACCCCGGAACGGCAGTGCAAGCGCAATTTCTGAGAGCGAATCCCGGGCCAGACATCAGCGTTGTGGTGGAAAACGCGTACTCCGAGTTCGTCACGGAGAAGTTCCAAGCATGGCTTGCGACATCGCCGTACGATCGGTTGAGGACTTCGTATATCTTGCATTCGGTGCCGCAGGATAAGATCGCTGAAGTGACGAGAGCGATGCTGAAGAAAGCAAAGTATCTGTTCGTTACGAGCGCGACGGCGAATTTCTACGAGAAATTCGATCCGAGTTGGGAGTTGTTCGTCAAGACTATGGGAGATGTTGGGAAGGCTAGCATGACGTCCTGAACATGTAGCGCGGTCTGAGAAGGTGGTCGGGCTCCCTATGAGCAGATTTGCGCAGTTGGGCTATCAACCGAGAGTCGTTATTTCGAGTCGGGAGTGAAGACTAGACTCCATAATAAAGTAGATTCGTGTCAAGTCGAGCACTGCGTCTTACGACTTTCCTTGGTCAGACATTTGCACTTCATTGCCGTCAGCTGGTTCCATGGTGTGCGATGTGGTACTCTCGTCATTCAGTGCCTCCTCGATGATGCTCCAAATTCGGCAACGGTTCCAAAATCCACGTGGCATACCGTCGAGGCAAGAGTCGCGTCCCGTCACAGGAAGTTGCTTCGTTGCCAATAGCTTCGCGACGTTTCTCCAGTCCCATCCAGTGGTAGGGCAGGTGATATTTGACTCTTGCCTAAGCGCTTCAATACGCTTAGTATCCAGATCCCAGATGTGTGGATGCAGGCTACCGTGTCGAAGCCCTTCTCGCCAAAATGCGTTGTCCAGTGGTATCTTCTGGGCCATGATTGTGTTGGTCCGATGAAGCTTGATGACAGAGTGAGCCGGAAGATAGCTGCAGATCTCGTAAAGAAGCTCGACTGGGAGTCGTTCAATCCCTTTTGGCGCTCGCGAAGTCGTTGCGGGTCTATAGTCCTTCGCCTCAGCATGCGACGATGCCCCTAAAGCCTCGAAGATAAACCTCTCCAGTCCTTGGATCTTGATCGGATCAGCGTAAAAGGTCTGCTTCTTGTTAGAAATGTCCGAATTATGCCAGAAAACCTATACATCGTAATGCCCACCCCACCACTCAAGCTTCGTTAAAGCAAGAACACTTCGTGGTCCGTATATGTGTGAAGAGCGGCACAAGTCGAAAAGGTCGTTCTGTTTGTGATCGCTAACGTTCTCATCAAGCTGTTTTCGATGAAAGCGTGCGCTCAAAAGTTGGTACAAGGTAGCAAGTGAAGGTCGCTTCCCAAGGCCATCCAAACCAGTCCGGTGGTGATCAATGACCTTGTAGCTGATTTGTATGCATGCTTCATGTAGCGCGAATAGCGAACCAGCTGACTGCCGCCCATGACTCATGGTTTTATACCAGATGTCTTCCGTTCCCGCCTCGTCCATGACTTCAAGGGTGCCAGAGCCATTCATTCTGAAGGAGGCCCTTTCTGACAGGAATATATCCTCGACGCCTGATACATTGCGAGGCCTACGTTGCGTAAGCAATGCGTAGGCTGGATCATAATCAGGCTTACTCATTGCGACCAGCAGTGACCCTGTGGCTGTCCAAGTCGTTTGCATAGCCCAGCAACCGGAAGTCATACAGCCACTAGATGTTATTCAGCAAAGACGAGTTTGATCTGCAAGCCCGATCGACTGACCTGGTATTGTGGCTCTTTAGGGTCAAGATTGTAGACTTCGCCTTCCAGATCGAATGGCCCGCCACAAACGACACAATACGTGCCTGCTTCCATGGCATAGCATGCGTCGCTTTTCCAATGGTCTTCTGCTCCGTGCAGCAATCTGGAAAGTAGGCCACCCATGAGTACTAGCTTCTTCTGTTATGTTTGAAGTGGTTGCCGAATTTCGCTCGGCCAGCTAGTGTCGCATGCATAATCATGTGGCGGTCACAGCACGAGGTTTCGGGATATGGGCACCAAATCGGCGACCAACACTCATCAGCATACCATCCCGAGAGTCCCCGGATAATCACGAAGATAACTGAGTTGCGGTCGAGACAGAAGGGAGTGGGCGAGGTTATCTGCGGCCCGTTACTTAGCGTCACGCGTTCCCAAATTCACTTTAGCTCAAAACGACGTCATTCGCTAGATGTTGAGCCGCATCACCCAGGTAACACCAGGCCACTTACACCACTTTTCGAGACCGTGGAGGTACTACCAAACACACCATGAGCGACATGTCTCCATTGCTGCGCCTACCTCGTGAGCTTCGCGACCATGTCATCAAATACGTCTTCTGCGACTTCGATCAGGAGCGTCTCGATTTCAACCGCCATCACGATGTGCACGAGCGCAACGTGACACCACCTCTCAAATCGCTGCCTCCCATCTGCGCCCTATCCCAGCAGCTGTACGAAGAGACTACGCCGTACTTCCTGACCCTCATTACGCCCATCAGCTTCAATGTTGCGACAAGCTGCTGGCTCCGGAAGTGGCTGCCTACCTTGTCGTCGGGACTAGGCTACCGCTCCATACGCCGACTTGCCTTTCGCAACTTCCATGGACCAGAGCAGCACAAGGGATATGAACTCATCGCGAAGTGCCCGAATCTGCACCATTTGTTCATCATGCTTGGCGACGAATATGCGGATGCCGGAACGGTGCCTTCGCTCGCTATTTCGTCGCTGAGCAGTTCGGTCAATGCTTATGAGAGCCTCGACAACATCATACTGATGCACCAACTCCACAAGCTTGCGGACATACCAACCCTTCGGGTGTTGGAGTTTGGCTTCCACGATTGGGAACAGCCGATGAGTCATGACAGGGCGAGGCAGATCAAGAATTGGCTGGGTGTCAAGTTTGAAGCAAAGGGAATGGATGTAAACATCGTGTGCAAGCAGATGCAGTGGGGTGGTAGTTCCGCCGGTTCAGAGACAGCGCACTATGGTGGTAGTTCTGCGGGTTCAGATGATGATGAGATATTCATGCGGTGGTATGGCGACCAGTCCGGAGCGGACGCGTCGGATAGTGAGGAGCTCGGCTATGAGACGGATGAGCTGGAGATGCTCGGAGCAGGTTTCGTTGTGTAAGGGTCAATGCAACAGTGTCATGAATACTAGCGCTTCCCGAAGGTACCGTGACACGAGGTCAAGATCGCGGTCTATAATGCTATCTAATAAGAGCTTGAAATGCATTACACAGAGTACATAGCATCAGAAGAATTTGGTGCCTGTCAGCGATTTCATGCTCTGGTTGAGCGCTATGTAGTGCTCAATGCTTGTTCATAATCCAGCCAAAAGCAAGTTACCTCGACCTTCGCTGCTTTCTCTGACCCCATCCAAGCCGTTCCGTTGGCGTCTATCTTGTGCCTAATCGCCAACACATTCTCCATCCCCTTCTCCCAGGTTGCTACACACCGAAGCTAGTTCTCTGAAAACTGCTCTCCCGCATCGCGTTTCTTCACTAGAATTGAACATCTCCGGCAGGTCGCAGTAAACTGCGCTGTTAACGGCGTAGCAACACTACATAAGTCATTCATTCTTGGTAACAGCGCTTCCACGGCTGCAGGCAAGCCTCCTCGTTCTTGTTCTGGTGCGCGTTTATCTGCAATGAATGTGGACAGCTGAGACATGTGTGCCTGTTTCTGGGTTTTAACATCATCAAGACGCTGGATTTCGATGTCATTGAGCTTAAATTGAAGTCTGTAGTGAGCTTCCCGCACTTGATGGAAAAGGAGTCTGTAAGCGGTCTGCATGTGTTCTGGCACCGGTCGCGTCTTCATCGGAAGCATTCCTGATATACTTAAATCGTCCTCGGGGTATATGCAAGCGCGTGGTCTATCGACGTATGATCTATTACGCCACTTGATTGTTGGAAGTGGTTGACTGTGTCGTTGGACATCCAGATTCTTTCCGCTCCGATCCATTCGAGGGAAGCTGGGATGTTTGTCTGCGTACTTGCTGAACGTGAAACGCTCAAACTTGACATCAGGGGTCTGTTGACACTCATCTTCAAGCCTTTCAGTCCACTCTTTCACCACATTGTGGTCAAACTCGCTCACTAACAAGAACTTGGAGAGGCTAGGCTATCGTATCCGCCGTACGTCTAGCATTGCTTGAATTTGCCGCATGTCCACGACTTCTTCGAAATAACAGGTCTTGATCACGAGTTCTTGGATGTTGGGCGGTGACATATCTTCGAAAGGCGGTCTGAGTGCATCGGTATCAGTGTAGTCGTCAAGCTGTGGGAAGCTAAGACATTCCCAGGAATTTGCAAGCGCGTCAATGTTTCTGAGAGCACTGAAATATTGGAGACTCGGGAGATAGCCAGGTTCGTAACCATGATTTCAATGCAGCCACATCGACAAAGCCAGCTCCTCTAAGGTATCCTGGTGAGGTTGCAGTGCATCGATAAGCTCGGGTACAGTAAAATTCGTTGGGCCAAAAATCGTCCCACCAGCACTGAAAGAGAGAGCTCGCAATGACGTGCATGCGCTGATGAGCACCTCTATGTCTTCCTTGGAAAATGTGCATCGTACGAGCTCAAGTCGGGTGACAGTCGTAGACCTCGGGCTCAATGTAATTGGAACATGTATGAAAAATCCTTGGATTCTCACCTCATCCCACGCGCCACTGGCACCGAACGCTCGCAATGTGCTAAGCTCTTTATTGAGCAAGAATTCCTGGAAGAAGCCCAAAGGCCAGGGATCCTCACCGCCTCCGGCGTATATCGCGAGTTGCTTCAATTGGGAAAACTGTTGGGGATGAGTGCGCTTCGAAACGTGCTCGTAATCAAAGGTGCTTCCAAAACATCCAGATCGCGAAGATTCGGAATGAGTGTCAATAACACGACAATCAACGGGTCCTTGAAACCTGCGCAAAGTGCTTTACAATACAAAGTGTCGTACGGTAAGTGGCGGAATGCTTGCTCATGAACCTCATCGCTCCAACCAAGCATGTCAACGTCGCTAGTGTCGGCCCCACCCGCATCCGTTGCCTTGTCGTCGTCGTCTTCAGAGAGAATTTCGTCTCTTTTCAATGATCTCCTGTTTTCTCCTGCTCCAGAAGCATCGATTGTATTGCCGTCCGCAGATTCGCCGGAACCGTGATCTTCTGGATGTGCATCTGCGCCTTCCGCATCTTGGGTATCTGTAGCATCGAGATTCTCCGGGGATGCAGCGGTATAACTTTCCATGTCTGTATCATTCACATGCTCCGCGGGTGTCTCAGAATAGTTCCTTGCGTCCTCAAGAACGGGGTTTACCACCTCCGCATCGTCGGAATGCTCGGGGTCCGAAATGGTGAGGTACCCCATATCAGCCGGATTTGTGCCGTCCGCGTTCAAAGCATCGAATTCATCTGCATCCTCTGCACCCGCTGCAATGTACTCCTCCGTATTAGTAGCATCAGAGACCTGAGGTGGGTCTGGTCGGAGATACTCCAAGTCGCGAACACGCGCCGGAAGATCGACGACTGCATCCCAAGCCAAGGCTCTCAAAATAAGGCCAGCCCGAACAGCCGCATCAGTGACTACTTCGTACTGATCCCTCGTTAGGGGTCCTGTGCCCGGAAACAGATACTCTTCCTTGGCTTTTGAAAAGAACCTCTCACCCCTGTCGCATGACCTCGATTCGATGGCGAGACTGCGCACATATTTCCAGAGATCTGGACGAGAAATGAGCCGCAGGACGTAAGGCTTGACGTGTCGGCGATCCAAGCGGGCATTGTAGTACTCGCGATATAGCTCAGGTTCCGTGACATACCGCAGTTGTTTGCACGTTATGGAGATGTTGAGAAGATCCACCTGGGATAAGTAGGACGCAACAATCAGCAGAAGCTCCGCACTGAGATCGTTGATCGCGGCCATGGTACCGAAGGCTGGCGCATATGACGGAACGGCGGAATGAATTTGAGTACACTTTAAGCCAACGGAAAGCTGCTGACAGCCGAAATTGTGCGTCGAGGCATCGTACGACACAGTTTGTCGTATTCAGGTAGCTCTCGCAAAATTCGACGGTATAAAGCAGTGTGTACAGGGCCTGGCGACCTCGGGATTGCGAACCACGTAGCGATCGTTCGATCTAGAGGAATTGTCACTGCGTTACACTCTGAGATGAAGAAAGATACTGTTCTCCTCGTCGATGAGATAGTGAGTGAGGATGATGGAGACGTCGGTGTTCGCGACGAGGTGGCGGTCGGTACAGCAGCCCCACCAAAAACCGGCTTAGTCAGCGACTTCCCAGCCACTTCGCGACGTGCTTCATCACCGCCTCTCCTACATCCCAACATTCGTGCTTCATCATTTCTGAAGACTCCGCCCTCAAAAGAGGCTTGATATTATCTTCGCCTTTAACCACGCGTACAAAAACGCGTAGCGTCTTCTCTCACATTGCGCACCAACTGCCACTGGGAAGTGCTCGAATTGGCATCGCAGCAACGACCATCGAGGTGATTTTGCTTCAGCATCTGTATCCGTACACTTTTTTTCTTCTCAAAGACGGTCGACGATCCTGGTAGCACACAACGCACTACATCGCCTTTTGTAATGCCTCTTTTTGCCTTCAGCCCCGAGTTGCTGTTGCTCGTAGCGTCCCACCTGCATCAAGTACACCTTCTCAATCTTTCGCTTGTCTGCAAGCACTTACATGCCGTCATCGAATCGGAACTCTACCGCGAATACAACAATCCCCTGATTCACGGCCGCTCCCTACTACCATTTATCCGGAAGCTTTTGGAACGCCCGGTGCTCCAGAAGCATGTGCGACGCATTGACCTGTTCGCGTGGACTACGTCCAGCGTTTTTCAACCTTACTTTCATGGAGTCAAGGATCCTGGGGAAATGGAGACACTGCGCGAGAACACTCTGAGTGAGAAAGACTATCACCTATGCGCCCAAGCTGCACGCGCGGCCGGTGTCATTTGCGACATCGACCCATACGAGACGAAAAGCCGTCTTATCGACGTGGCAGAGCATCGCAGCCGAAAATTTGAACGCATACCGAGACCGTGGTACAAGCACCTATTCTATGATGGAGTCAGCTTCTGGAAGACTCCATACGACCGAAAATTCTGTCAACTTCTTCGTGCTGGTGTCGAGGATGCCCAGGTCGTACTCCTTCTAGCGTTACTTCCCAAACTTCAGGTCATCGTGTTGCGAAGTGGACCATATGATTCGACTGCGCTGGAATGGCGAGCCGGACATCAGTTTGCATCACTTCGCGAACTCACTGTCTGTGCACCCCGCCGCTTTTCAAGATGGCACCTCGGATTCTTCAATGCGCTGTTTGCAAAAGCAAGTAAACTCGACACACTCCAAGCATGCGGAGGAAGCACTAGGTTCAATGACATCAGTGATCCAGAGCCACTTGACTTCAATAAGAGAGAACTGACACTTCAGCCCAACTCACTCAGGCAATTACAGACTTTAGATCTTATGCATTGTATTTTGAAGCACGAAGATCTTCGCAGTCTCATACTACATTGCCCTGGGCTCAAATCCTTTTACTTACACTGTGGTGGGCTCAAGCAGCAAAACACCGACTACCCAACACCAGTAGCCATAATCGAAATGTTAAAGCCTCTGGGAGAGACCCTTGAGGTTCTATCCCTGAACATCGTTGTTGGGGACGACGACATCTGGCACTCGGACAACGTGGACTATCGGCTCGACTCCCTTCGTCACATGACGGCGCTAAGAACACTCGACACTTGCGCGGAAATGTGGAAAGGCGTAGGCCCAGATGACCTCGACTACCAGGGCATCGATTCCGACCGCGGCCAGCTTCCAGACAGACTACGTCTCTGCCACCGCCTCCCTCCGTCGTTGCAGACACTTGTCTTCCACCTCTCCTACGAAAGAATCGGACCAGCGCTTGCTCAAGTGAGTGACCTGATACAAGTACGTCCAGACCTCCTCCCCAATTTGCAAACTCTCTCCATCGGCGCATACGATGACTACTACATCCACGAACTCAACCGGCTCGTATTCGAGAAAGCAACACGCATACAAGCTGGACCGCACCCACTCAACATCCGCATTGGCGGCCACCCCGAAACCACCACCGTGTTCGACACAATGGTTAGACCCCCGCATTTGCCACACACGAAATGGTTTGGAAACAAGTACTCGATGCGGTATCGCAAACCTAGCGAACACGGAATGGCGATGAACTAAGTGTATCACGCGTACGCGTTAGATCATCAGGATTAGGTGGAGATGTCTCAATGGGGAGCTATGGTAGCACATGCTAAAAGTTTGTCGCGTGAGCCTCGATACTACGCGTCGGACGAAGAGATGTGCGACCTGAGTGAATGATGAAGAACTTGCAGGGGAGACACCGATTAACTGCTGAGTATGCGTCGGATCGACGTCTCGCTGTTTTTCATGAGGTCTTTCGTCAAATCAGACTCAGAGGACCCCCTTTCGGCTCTCGCTTCGAGCCAAAAGGTATGTTCGCACGTTGTGTCACCGCAGCGCCGAACGGAGTTTGCGCTTCTCTGACTCACACGCTGGGTCTCACTGACAGCACTGTCTCGTTTGCCATCCTTGGGCCTCCAGTCATACACCCTTGCCAGGCATCAAGCAACATCCAACATACACTCTCATTTCGTTACGCCATGACATTCTGACACCTACATCCAAAGACACGTCCCCATCATGGCATCTCCCCAGACACACCCAACTATCCTACAAGAACTAACCCCAAATACTCGTCCAAAACCCTCACACACACAACTCGACCCTTATCCCTTCTTCTTGACCCCCAAAACCTCCAACTCAAACGCCCCACCAGGTTCATACCTCCCCTCATTCCCATCCCCCTCCTTCTCCTTCGCCGTCTCATCATTATCTTTCTTGGACCTCCCACCAACCGGCGCCCCTCTCTCCTCCTCCTTCCGCGGAAACAAATTCGCATTAAACGTCTGCAACTTCATCACACCCCCCGGACTCATCATCCTCACCGGCGGCTTCGGCGTTGCCAAACTCTCAGCCGAACTCTTAGGCGTCAATCCGCCGAGCGCAGCGCGAATATTCTCTTTGGACACGATGCGCGAGATATCGGTTGTGCGCATGCGTGGATTGTGAAGGTGGCCTGGGACGCGTGTTGTTTGTTGGCGCTCGGGGGATTTTGGTGGGAGGGGGGGTAGAGAGGTGTCGGAGTCGGAGTCTGAGGTGAAACCGGGCCAGGCGGTTTGGCTGGGTGGGGAGGAGTGTTGTCTGGGGGGTGAGGTTGGTTTGTAGACTGTGGGCGGTTGCTTGGAAGATATGGCCGTTGATGCAATGGCTTTGGGAAGAGAAACGCCGTGTTTTGCAGGTGATGTGTTTCGCTTGACTGGAGCTTCATCGGGCGTTACACGAGAGGCTGCTTGCTTGGACGGCGATACCAGGACACTCGGTTTCGCGACACCATCTCCCTCTTTATCCGCCGACGCAACCCTCGGCCCACAATACGGCACCGCTACAATCGGCGCAGGTAGACGCGTCGCCATTGGACTCCGTGTAGCTTGCATGCGCTGGTTGTGCAGGTCTGTTAGGGAGATTTCGTCTTTGTATGCTGTGCCTTCGTAGCTGGGGGCCCGGGCGTCGCGGTATGATGCCTTTGTGCGCATGGCGGGATGGTCGGTTGCGTTGGTGCCGTAGTCGTGGATGGAGGTGTTGTTGAGGGGGTGGGGGATTGCGCTGGGTGGGCCCATGGGGGAGAAGAGGGAGGTGGTTGTGTCGGCGTTGCTACGACGAGCCTGCTGTTCTTTGGCGACGTTGACTGAGTCTGCGGTATTGGAGCGACCGCGGGCTTTGAGGTCGTCTGGGAGTTCTTCCGAGAAGGGGTTCGAGTTGCGGATCGAGGTGTAGACGCTTGCTTCGGATTTCTTGGTGTACGGTGAAGGACGCGGCAACGGCGTAATGACCATCGAGCTTCGAGCCGAGTCGTCGAAATCGAACTGCGATGTCCTGGGTTCTGCGAACTGCAGCTGGCGCGTAACTCCATGCATCGGGCTCTTCTGCGCTTCTTCCTTCGCCTTCATCGACGCCATGGTCAGCGAAAAGGAGCGCTTGATGCTGTCGGTCACGTGCTTGATCGGACTGCTGCTCCCATCTCTTTTCTGCCTCGAACTCACACGCGGCGTGGCAGGGAGTTGTTTCGACGGGTTGCGACTCCGATTACGATAGACGACGTGCGGTTTCGCTGACAGTACTTCACCGTCCTTGCGCTCGTGCTCCTTGCGGCGATTCGCGCGCGCGCGCTGCTCGGCGAGCCACTCGTCCATCTTGTGCTTGAACTTGGGCCGCTCGACGAGGCCGCCGTACTGAGGATACACGTCGCGCAGCTCCTTCTCCGTCTCGTCGTAGTGTCGCCGCGACAGCACGCCATTTCCATTCCCATTCTCCCCCAGTGCGTCCTCTTTCCGCGTGATACCAGCCGACACCCTCCTTGGCGCCGACACCACGCGAAACGGCGTAGGCGACACCAACCCACCCTCCGGCACTCCCACATTCCCCTCCGGAAACGCCAACCTAGACGGACACCGCTCCTCCACAAACAGCGCCAGTCGCCCATAATACCGTCGCCCCCTAACATCATACGACGCCCTCACAGCATTCACAATCGGTACCAACACGTCCTCCCACGCCGTGCATATATTCTTGAGCTCAAAGTACTCAAAGCGCCACGGACTATACGCCTTCCCCACCTTGAGCTCCTGCAGCAGCCACGCAAAAAGATGCTTCTCGTACTCGTCCACGCGCCAATTTGCCTTGTCGATCACGCCGTACGCGCTCGTGTCGCTCGTGTACTCGGCGCTATACCGGTCTGCGCGCCGGTCGTAGCGTAGACTGCCTTCGTCGAACTGCGTGTAGAACCAGAGGAGGTCGAGGCGCGATGTGCCTGAGCCGGCGCCTTTGATGAGCGTTGGGGTTGGCATGCACTCGGGCGCGAGGAGGAGGATGGAGTCGCGGAAGACGGAAAAAGGGGTTAGGAAGGCGGGGAGGGAGAGAAGGCGGTCTTCGAGGTCGGGGAGGGAGGTCAGGTTTAGGAGGGAGAGGGCGTGGCGGAGGTCCGGGGGGAGTTTGTTGTGCGGGGTGAGGAGGGCGCGGAGGTTGGACATGTTGTTTTTGGAGGGGGTGTGGAGCATTTTCTGCGGTGGTTTTCTTAATTCAGAAGCTACTGTGGTGGTGATGGGTTGTGGTGAGGTTTATGAAGTGTGAGTGTTGTCGAGAGTTTTCGAGACTGTTGGGTGTTGAGAAGTGTTGATGAGATTTCGCGGTGCTGCTATGGCGACGAACAGTAAACGGAACAACAAGCTTGTTTCACGCCGTTCAAGCGATTTTGCGATCTGGCAGCGGGTACTAGCGGCTGTCGCGTTTGCAATCACTCATCTCGTCGATTCAACGACGTCAACAATGCGGAAGTCCCACCTTCACCGTTACCCATCCGTTTGTACAGCGTACCGACCTCAGACCTCAGACACCATATAATCCTGTCCTCCAACTCTACTTTTCCGTATCCCATCCACCTACTTCACACACACACACCAAAATCACCACCAGGCTCACCGTGCACTTCCTAACCCTAACCCTCGCCCTGACAGGCATCCTCCTCCCCACCACCACCGCCTTGCCCTCCCCCGCCCTCGGTCAACCCAATGGCGATCCACACACCACCTGCGGCCGCCTCCTCGTCGAAGGCGAGTCGCTCCAGCTCCCTGTGTACTACCGCGCGCACGCACTCCCCGAGGGCAAGAAGATCCTCAAGTTTGAGAACTTTGAGTGCGGGTTGTGTATTATCTTCAATTAAGTCGTTTTGCAGGATTAGGGTTCTCGGGCGGGTAGGTATTGATGGGTGGCAGGCGTCGAAATGGCGTGGGTAAGCCGCTTTGGCAGGGTCTAGCGGGTCAGTCTGCGACGGGAGATAGCGTCAAGGGCGCGCAGAGCTATTACTGCATGGACAATAGGCCTACGGATCGCATTCTACCTAAGGCCCTCGCCGTCAAGGACATCATCCCCAAGGACAACGCCGCCCAGAACGCCAACGTCGACAAGTTCCAAGCCCTCAATGTCTGCGGCGAATACGACACCTACGACGGCACAAACCTCAAACCCGAGCCAGCCTACAACAACGGCCACTTCTAAAACGTCTCGGATAGTTTTGCACATATCCTGTACCTCGAGAACAGGTCGCGTACGATTTGTATGGTGTTCAAGTGGAGGGATGGAGTTGGGGACGTCTTGTGGTCTGGGGGACCAGGCGGGTCTTGTAATAAGAGCTGTAGGGGGGGTCAGATTTACTTCTGCTGGTGCAGGGGTGCGAGAGGAGGGGAGATGGGGATGAGAATTCGGAAATGAACTAGAATGGGTGGAATAGATTGGCTTGGCAGCATGATAGATGGTGTTGGATGTGGGAGCACAGGGCAGATATGGATGAGGCAGAAGGCTGTTGTATTGAGAGAGCTACAGCGAGCGATTATATACACAACCAGATGAGTAAGCAAGTGACTAACAGAGTCACGTGAGGTGCAGTTCACAGTGTACCGTATGAAGTGAGGTGCCAGGCTGACAGATGGCACATCGCTGAACGAGATCATGATTCCTTGGTGAAGAACGGTTTGCTAGCCGTGAGAACCCCAATTTAAGAAAGATCCCTACCCTTTCCCTCTTTCCTCCAAAATTCGCGGTGACACACAGTTGCAAGCTTGCGACCACCATCGCCAGCCTTCTCGCACCTTGCCAAAAGGTTCTCACCCACCTCGCCCACAGCTTTTCTCCCACACTGTCCCACTTACCAATATGTCGAAACCTATCTTATTGTCGCTCCTTGTCCTCCTCCTCGTCCTCCTCAATCTCGCCACAGCCTTCGACTCCTCAACCCTCAGCCCCAATCTCGGCTGCGGCATCCACTTCCCCCTCAACAACTACACCCGTTACGCTCTCCTCTCCACACCCGAAATGCACACCGCCTCCTCCTATGTCCTAGGCTACGAGGCCTACTCAGGCCCCCAAAAATGACGCCGCAACTTTGTCAAAGACGGCGGCCTACACGCCATTTTACCATATTGCTACATTAACACCGCCACGCGCGCCACTATCAATCGGACATCCTTCGCTTCGACGCTTATGTGGATGCAAGCTATGGGCAGCGATCCGAGTAAAGAGACTGGGCACGGTGTGTCGTTTTGGGAACTTTTTGAGGAGGATTGGTTGAACGGGAGGCATATTCCCTTGTACTGCCACACGCCTGGTACTACGAACTGGACCACGAAGCTTCCTGTCGATACTGCGGCTGTTTCGGTTGACGATAATATGGGTATGAGCGGTATGGCGACTCTGGGTTTTCAGGAGGATGATATGGTGGAGTACATGAATTACGTGCGGTTGGGGCCGAAGGCGCCGTTGGAGGTTATTATGCATGAGCTGGGGCATACCATGGGTATGTATATTGATGAATACGGCTCATGCAAAGATACTGACATATGATGACAGGAATGAGCCACGAACACCAACGCATCGTCCGCGACGAGCACGTCTTGTATAAATGTGAGAATATTCCGGGCTTTGTGACTGCGCTGTACGCGGCGCGAAACACATGCGGCGCTCAATTTTCGCAATCTATGCTCTGCGACAACATGTAAGACCATCTCACCCCAGTCTTATCCACTCCCAACTCTAACATCACTGCAGCTTCATGTGCCTCAAATTCAACTTCGGCTGCGCCGCATACACGCGCGACATCGAGCCCTCCAGCAGCCGGCACCAAGTCTGGCCCATCAACGAGCGCTCGGCTTACGATATCTATTCGATCATGCACTACCCGACAGACTTTCAGGGCGTTAAGGCGTGTGATGATTGGGGATCTGAGTAAGTGTATTATGCTAAAGTATAGGGGTTCAAATCATAGGGAGAAGGGGGTGGAGAAGATTTCAAAGCCGTTTTGACCGAGTTTAGAAGATAACTGGTGGGTGTGAAACAATTATCCTTGGGGGGCGGAGGGGGTGGGGTTCAGGATTGTGGATGGTAAGATGATGATTGCGAGGGGATAGAAGATTCAGATTGCGCTTGAGACTTGGAGATGTGGAATTGGAGCTGTTGAGCGGTGAGGTTTGCTATTGTTAGTTCGGTTCGTTCATTCCTTGCTCTTCATCCTTAACACTAAGTTCAATCTTCACCAGATTCTGCCTTTACCTGCTTCTACTTTTATCCCAGACTGCCTTTACCTGTATTCACCTTTACCTGGCTCCACCCAAGCTTGTGGGCGATCTGCGTTCACCGATCATGATGGATATACATAGTGCTCCTCACCATCACGATCACTCCATCACCTACTTTATTGTCTACTTCATTATCGCATTCGTCAGCTTCAAACCGTATCAAACCGACAATCCAATCCACACACATACACACGCGCCGTTAAGCACAGAACCACTCCCCACGAATCACCAGCGACGCTTTGCATAAACCACCACACAGTACATCCAGTCATGCGCTCACCAACAGCAGCACCGCAGCAAGCCAGCTCCATCAAGGAGGACCTCGACCAGCTACTGAATGGCAAATGCCCTGAAGAGCACGCAGCCCTGCCAACCCTGGACCCCGCATTCTTCCACCGCACGGCCGACCGACCCACAGACAGCGGCAACTTCCTTGACGGTCAGCCAATGTGCTCAGTTAGCCTTCACATCGGAACCAGCAACGGCGAACTAGCGCCCGACCTCCCGGTCTACCTGTGCATTGGCGGCGCCGGCAGCAACCAGTTGGCGCTGTGCTGCGATAACATCCTCGAGGCGTTCACTCTTGACAACCTCGTCTTCGTCCACTTGCAAGCTCCTTTCGACAAGCTGTGTCGCAAGCCAGCGGATCCCAAAATCACGTATGATACCGAGAAGCAGAGGCTGAGGGTGTACGCTTGCTATCTGTTTCTTGGAGCGGGATACATTCCGACTTTCGAGCAGTATAACCGTTTCGAGGACCATCTGCGCCTGGCGTGCGGCTCGCTGGCGGGGCAGGGTGAAGGCCGCGGTAAATCTGCGTCTGCAGGCCAGAAGAGTGCGAAGAAGAATGATACGGCCAAAGTCACGACTCCAATACCGCCGCATCCAGCTGAATCGGTTCGCGCTAGCATGATGCTAGATGACGGCGACATCATCAACGTCGCCATGCCCAAGGACCGCACAACCGAGAAAACCAACATCTGCGTCAATCTCGCCGCGTAAGAAGCGTTGCATCGAGAGCGATAGCGAGGACGACGTTCCAGCCCGCAAGCCTCATCGCGACTTCAAGGCTCACGACTACGCCAGCGGTAACGAGAAGATGCCGAACAAGAAAGTCCAGTCTGGCGATGCTGTGAATTACCCAGATCCCTCTTCCCGCCCCAACAATATGTATACTAAGACCCTCCAGCTTTCGCAGATGCGTCTTCCCCACCAGCAAGAGGAGGAAACTATCATTGCTCTTCAAGAGGAGCTCAACACCCGGTCCGTCTCCAGCGCCAAGTACGAATCCAAGATCACACAACAAAAAGCAGAGATCGGTCATCTGCGCGAGCGCCTCGAAGCAGCGACCCAACGGATGCAAGATCTGAGCAACGAGAACGTGGCGCTTCGTGCTGAAGTCGACAACTTCCAGCACGGCGAGGGAGAGTTGGAGGCGGAGAGGGCGGCGAATGAACAGGCTCTGATCGAGAGCGATGTCGCGAGGAGGAAGCTGGATGAGTTGAAAAAGAGGCAAGAGGAAGTCGTGGCGGCGTTGAGTCGTTGGGGTTGATCGGGTCGCGAATCGTACGGGCGCTAGGTGATTTTTGGGGATGTCTTTTGTACGGTACTTGGATGGGATGGGGCGTGACTGGAATGAAATGCGACGATGTGAGTTATGCTTCTGGCTGGTTGAAGCTGTCGGAGAAGCCAAGCACTTTACGGTACGACTGTTCATCGATCATCGATCATCGTTCACGGTGGAGAGTGGGGCCCACCATCACTTTGAATAGTGGAGAAGGCTAGCATATCTCATATATATAGCACGTGTCGGAGGATAAGTTAATTGCCATCCTCCACTACCCTTCAGGCCACAGCTCCTCGGCCCCGTACCAAGATGGAGAGTTTCGACTCAATCAACGACGCTTTGGCCGATCTCAGCACGGAGTACGCTGAAACTGGCAGCAACGACAAACGCCAATACGTCCTCCGATACTGCCGGCTCCATTATGGTCGCATCTGAGCCAACGACGCCTCTTGCTTCTACCTCGACTTATCCGACGGTGATGAGTCTCGACATCGGCGGCCGCATCTTCAAAGTCTCGAAGATGACTCCCATGGAGTCAGGTCTTTTTCGCATCCAGCTATCGGAGCGCTTCACGTGGACCCCGCACTCCGATGGCACCTACTTCGTGGACGCTGACCCCGACCTTTTCGAGCACCTCCTCCGCTTCATGCGTCGCCCAGAGACCTTCCCAGTATTCTACACCGCCGCAAACGGATTGGACTACGATCTCTACAGTCGCCTGGAGGTAGAGGCCGAATACTTCCAGATCGACGCGCTCCATCTCTGGACCAAGCAGAAGAAGTACCTCAAGACTGTCATCTCAAGGAATCCAGTGCCAGAATTCGCAAGCTCGATCAGCTGTGCGGAATGGAGCACCCGGCCACGGAGAGCAAAGAGAGATATCTTATTCCACGAGTCAACAAGATCTATCTCTGCCCCCGGGGCATCGACGTTCATCGTGGGGATAAGGACAGGTGTGGATACGCTTGTCGTAAGGCGCAGGGCGATGCGGACGATCTGTTCTAAGAAGAACTATATGTTGAGGTGGTTAGCTTCAAGAACGTGGTCGAGTTCGTTGGAGCAGCGTGTAAGCTGGAGTGACGGGGTACGGGGATGGCGGTGATTGAGATTGGCGTGCTAGGTATGCTAGGCATGTTGGGATCGGAATGTTAGGGGCGGCCGTGGGAAATGCGAATCGTTGAGTCATGGCCTGCTACGATGGGGTTGTCACTAGACTACCCCACTCGGAAGCACATTAAAGTAACTGATGAAGTACCTTGCGATAACACTGGGACTTCTTCAATGGATCAAGTTCTGTCTTTACACGTCTTATCAATCTGCTCTTTCTGTGGTGCTTTCGCAATACGTCTTTCTAAGCATTCTTCTCCATGGCCATGCACGTGGGTTAATTGAACGAGGAGGCCGCGGTAGTGAATGGGACGTAGACGTCCAGGTTTCCATCTACTTTTGTCAAAATCGTCCGTCCTTGCTCAAATTGGTTGGAAATGTCGGAGACGGTGGCATGCTGATAAGTGCTGAGCTCCTCGACTGCGCCGACGTTGTTCTCTGATGCCACTCTTCACGCTCCTCTTCTGGCGAGGATAGTTCCAGCAGTCTCTGGGGCGAGCCCACAGACAGACCGAGGCGACCGAGTTTGTCTTGCAATATGTTCAACACGGCAGGATTACCGCCGCGGAAGCTAGCAAGAACTTGGGCTAAGGCGTTCATGAGATGACGAGGACCGATGCTGAAGCTTGAGTCTTGATTCATCGATGGCATGATGATCATCACGTCGGCGAGGGAGTTTGCCACGTCGAAGAGCTTCGATTCCTGGACAAGGATTAGCTCATTGTATTATTTTCAGAGTCTGTAACGTACCATTCCTGGACCATGAGCTTCGATGCTCTGCTGAGACAAGCTGCTCATGTTACCGAGCACATTCTGCGCCACCTTGGCTGGGAATGAGAATGAGAATTCGCCCTCTGTGTTTGCGCTGCTCAGGTTGGTGACGTTCAGGGCGTGCTGCCACAGAAAGATGCGCATCCATTGTTGTGTCATCGATATATCTGCACGCTGCAGCTCGTTTTCCAGGCTGAGCGGTGCTTCGTCGCTGCTCAATTCTTGCTGGGCCCTTGCTAACGCATTACGAGCGGTCGTGGGGTCTGCTGTGATCGTGATGTCGAGAATGTGGAACAGCTTGCACAGCTGAATGAAAGCAGGCGTTACTAATCCATCGTCCAGATTCTCCAGCTGAGGCAGACTTTGTGTCCGTTTCAGCATCGTGGGCACGTCGTGTTGGATAGAATGGGCCCGTTCCGTGATGAACAGGAGCCAATAGATCCGCAAACTGTGCTGGGTCTCTTGTGGCGCCATCTGTGCGTAAAACGCTGGCTTATGGAGGCCGAGCACGTGAACTTTCGTGATGGCCTCTCCAAGAAGGATGGTGGACGCATTCATGCGACCGATGTTCGCAGAATACACGTGTAAGAAGAAGCTGCTCAGAACGGAGGATGCAGAGGTGTTCTCCAAATGATCAGCTTCTCTACGCGCCTTCTTCGACTCCTTCTCAAAGACACTGCTCGACACGTGGTAATGGCCTTGGACCGGGCTTCCTGGTGCTGAGTTGGTTGAAAATTGGCTCACGACTGCAGCACATATCGCAGTCGCAAGCGCGTAGGCTTCAAGATCATACGGATGAGTGAGTAGGCGTGCAGTGAGCGCTTCCGTGTCAACGACAGGCCATATGCCGTATCCTCGGGCTTGATAGATCTCAAGGTACTGAGAGACGCACGAGATCGAGAGTCTTGGTGGATCTTTCAAGGTAGCGGATGATGACTGTGCTCCGACTTCAGGCCATAAGATTCCATTGCCAGTTGTTGGCAAAGGGTTGAAATTAGGAGCTTCGGTTGGGCTGGGGCTACCAGCTTCCAAACTGGCTTCGCTGTCGCTCCTCGACACGTCCTGGCTGCTTTTACTTCGTTCCTGCAGTCTTCGGATCGCAGCCTCTGTCGTCCTTCGAGGACCTTTAGGTCCTGATTTGCCATGGGTTTTGAGATAAGTGCAGTCCCAGCTAGCAGCCGCGCAGCGAGCACAAGGCTGCAGAGGGTACGAAGTCAGTTGTATCGCTTGCAATCCAAACAAACAACTCTTACCTGGTGACCGTCGCATCGAACCTTCCTGACAGAACATGGATCACACGCTCTTCGTGTGCCTTTTCGCGGAGCGGCAATCATCGCCGCGACCAAGCAACGGTGACAAATGAGAATGCGCGCCAGGCACCGGATCTGCTGCTTAATTCGTCATTAGAAAAGCTTGTTGTCGTCTCAAGGACGCAGAATTGGGCGATGCAAGCCACTGCATGAGGTTTGTAACGATGCTTCAGGGTACAATAACAGCTGCCCATTCGCAGTGGTGTGTGTGGATGTCGTACAGATGAGAGCCACAGGCTCGCGAGTGAAGAACGTGAGAAGGCGGAGGTGCGGCTGCATATCGGTAGATCTTTACCCCATCGAGCTTGTCGAATCTGGCCAATCACAAGCTCAGCGGATCAATCTTCTCACTTTGTGGCGTTGTTTCGCTTGTACCCAGAACAACATGTGCCCGAAGACTACCTCAATATACAGGCTTTGTACAACATCGGTAGTGATCTCCTATGCTCCTGCCTCCAATTTGTGGGTGATAGCCCTCGGTTATCTCAGCTCATCGCACGTGACGCTCGACTACACCACACTGCCTTCGTCGTAAGAGGTAGACTGAAGACAGCATTGGCCATGCTTTCGCACGCTATGGTCATGGGTGTGGTGAGTCGTTATCCCATTCAGCTCTTTCCTTTGGTTCTACATGTTGATGCCATCACTATCATCACTTGATGAACCAACTCATCGAAATCAGAACTCATGGACGCCCGCATCGGTAGTACATAAGTCATGAGTAACTACCAGCATGAACAGACCTGTTCTATTCCATTACAAATTCATTTAATGTCCACGACAAACTCGTCCAGCTCATCGCTCTATATCATATCCACTCCGATGCCGGATAGCATGTGTCACAATTGGCCTCGACAAACGAAGCGCGACCTAACAACTCATCCTGGGACGTTAGGCGGTGAGCCTATGGTGGGATACATGTGAATTGTGTATGCTTTCGAGCGCCCCCTATAAAAGTTGACGCCTGCTATTGGTCGGCATTACATTTTCATGGTCTCACAAAAGCGCCAGAGGTACTATCTGCTGTCATGGAGGCCGCAATACGCGTGTAGCGTCACTTTGCTATTGGTTGGTACGCCATTCCACCATCATTTACATGCATGTCTTGACGTATCCGCACGCTTCAACGACATGGCATCTTGACGGACCATTGATGAGCGCGACAAGTCTTTTGTGCAATTTAAATACTACCTGATCTATCGAGGGTTGCCAAACGAATGAAGGCGAGGGTTCCACACTTCGCCCAAGCGACAAGATGCGTCTGTTTGCCTCAAATTTGGATTTAAGCTCTCCTCGCGCAGCACCAAAGGCTACCAGAGCCCACCCCGGCTCCTTTAATCAACGCGACGAGTCGCGAGCGCGCGAAAGATCTCGAACGCCCTTCCTCAACCGCAAATGGCCTCGAGCGCCCCTCCCTAACCGCACTTCCACAGCCCGATGAGGTCATGGACGCCGCTTCAAAGGCCCTCTGGGAGCTCTCTGTGGAGAAGCGCAAGCGCGGCCGTCGAGACTACATCACTCGCTTCGCCAACGTCCTCAAGCGTGCAAAGCGCAAGGCAGAGACTCCAGGCCAGGGGTTCGAAGCGTTCAAGATACTCAAAAGTGGCGTTGACATGGAGGCATCGCGGAAAGAACAGCTGCGAGAGCAAATCAGCATACACGAATCAGAGCAGCAGCGACTTGCCAACGAGCTCAAGGTCGCGGAGGAGAACGAGTTGGCCTATAAGGAGGCGTTCACGGAGGCAATGAAGAAGGCTGGGTCAGATGCGGCGATAGATTACATGCTGAAATGGAAGGGGGGAGGTGGTCTGGATCTAGAAGACGTCACAAGCATGTCGGAAATGGCGGGCGAAGAGGTGGGAGACGGAATCATGTCGGAGATGGCGGGCGGAGAGGCGGGAGACGGAGTGGACGACTACGGGACAGAGGTTGACATGGATAATGGAGACGTCCAGGGCGAGGGTGATGGGCTTGAGCATGATAGCATCGAGGAGGATGACTGGGGCCATGGCGAGGACGACGGCCAGGGCGAAGGCGAAGGCCTCGACAACGACCGCGAAGAGGTCGCACGTGTTGGCATGGTAATCGGCGAGGACACTCAGAGCAGCGTTTAGCATCTGACGAAGACGGCTGATGAGAGTCGACAAGATCTCGGACATCGACACCGCTATAATACTAGGCTGAACAGCTCCTTGATACAACTTGCTGTTAGAAAAGACATCAGGAAGTTCAAACCTCTCTCAAGCCTCAAGCGTTCATGATGCATACTTGAGTGACCCCCAGCTACAGCTTTACCGTGACGAAATTCACCAGAAAATACACTACATACACACACAATCAGACTAATCATCTCCCAGCCCGGCAGAGATACTTAGCCTCTGATGTTGCTTTCTCACAAGCCGACGTTTACCATCCGCAGCAGCGCGCCTATCCAAGACCTCCTTCTGTCGTATCTCCCAGCTTTTCTGCCAGTTCTCCCGTTCTCTATCCAGAAATTCAAGCTCCTCGTCGATGCCATTGATCTGCTTGGTCAGTGCCTTCTCCTGTTCTCCAGCACGATGAACTGCATCCCAGGCTGAGTCTGACGAGGGTTTGCGCTTCGTACCACGGGATGACGCTGATGCGTCAATCGTGCGTGATGGGCCGGGCGTTGGAGTGACACGCGGAGGCGATGCAGCGACGTCGGACTGTAGGTTGCTTTCGTCGCGGAGCTGCTGATTTGGGGACTGCTGATCTGGTTCAGGACGCGCGGCGGCTGCTGGACCCATACGCATCGCGATATACTCTAGTGCAGATCGTAAGCGCTCTGGGTACGCTTTCGTCTCTTTTAGCACCACGTTTCTGGCAAGCCCCGCGGCAACGAAATACCACTTCACCATTAGAGAGAAGCGCGCCTTGTCTCCTTGATCGACTCCGTTGCCATCTTTAGGAAAACACTTGTTAAACGGATGCAGAATGCGCTGCTTCATGACGTCATCAGCTTTCATTTGATAGATGTGAAGGGGACGGCGAGGATCCTCAATCCAGAAGTTGATCTCATGTGTGCTCCTCTTGGGTAACATGTACGCAAAGATCTCGCTGTCGTTCTTGACTAGCCGACCAATGTAGAGCTTCTTTGGCATCCCTTCTTCAATGAAGCTTTGGTTATCGAACTGGACTTTGTCCGCGGTGTAAATATTCTGGAGGAGATACGAAGCTTTGTGGTCATCCAGGTATTGACAAAGCTTGTCGTAGTCAGTTTCGCCAGCTTGTTCGAAGACCGGCAGTTTCCCGGCCTGTGTCACAGGTTGTTGCAGCTCCGCTGGCATTGTGGGCGGCCTCATACGCTCCGCCATATTCGCACCTGGTGCAGTCTGACGTTCCCGATCCTGTCCGCTATTCGATAGATCCGGCTCGATGTCTTCTTCGATACGCACAGGTAGTTTGTAGGAGCCTTGGAACCGTCGGCGGGGGCTCAGCGTCTCGTCGGCAAGCGATTGATCTGCGAGTGTTCCATCTGTAGCTCTTCCAGCTTCGATCTTTCTCAGCGCATCGTGGAACCTTCTACAGTAGTCGTTGTAATCACCGCTGATGTCTTCTGTCCACAAGCCCTTTTTCATGAAGTACCAACGTAATACGATGCTGTTTTTCCGCTTGCTTGACTTGCTTTGAGCCGCGTTGTGGTTGAAGGGTTCGTTGAGACGGGCTTGTAGCACTACCTCTTCTTGTGACATCTTGTGAAAAGAAGCAGAGTGGATAGGGCCGTTGGTTGGAATGGAGCAGTATCGCACTTCACGTGCCTTATCTCCATGCTGTGACAAGAAAGCCAAAACGTGTCGATCTCGGCTTTTATTGGATCCAATAACGAGTGCCTCGGGCGGGTTGGCCATACCGGCGAAGGTAAAAGGTAGCCATGTCATCGCTTCATGGGAAGGTAAGGCATCTAATAGGTGCAAAGCATTGTATTCCTTGTCAAGCGTCTGCCTAATGACAGAGAGTGCCATGGCTTCTTTGGTGTCCAAATCGTGTCCGAGAACAGCACGAGGTGAAAGCCGTCTTGTTTGCTGTGCCTCCTTACGGTCGCAATCGCAATTGGTTAACGCCAAAACAACAATTTCTGTGCACGGCGAGAGAGCGTCCGTAGTGGAGACGCGTTCGGCATGTAATCACGTTGTTAATCCGGGTCGCCAATGTGGATAGGTTCGGATGGGTAGCTGTGAAGTAGGGTTGAGAAAGAAGAGTTGGAGGCTAGAACTCCTGATCGCGACCGCGTAAGCGAGCACGTGATGCGCTAAGTCGACAGGGATGCCTGGATAAGCGGCAGCCTTTCACTCCAATCACCCGCATACACAAACACGATTTTCGTACCGATGATTCCCCGTCCGAGTCTCATGTACTCCCTACATCGCGAATTACACGTTATCAGATCGCTCAATGAAGCGATCAACCATGAAAAGTAGCTCATGATCTCAATCCAAACCGTGCTCCTTCCTTCCCGTCGCCATCTTTTCCTGGATCCTCTTCACCCCTTGCATCTCATCCATCGCGCCCAGCCATTTCGTATATCTCGGATACTTCACCTTGACTCCCTCGAAGCGACCGATTTCGCGCAAGAGACCCTCGCCAACAGCTGCCCAAGTGCGAAACGACAAATCCGCATACGTGGATTTATTGCCAACAAGCCAGCCCGTCCCGTTACGCTCCAGACCGAGCTCTATGACACCCATGACGCGCAGGATCTCATCCGCGTAACGAGACGTTGCTGAAGGGATTCTTTCTGGGTGGACTAGAGGTGTATGTACGAAGTCAGTGTATGTCTCACGTGCAGTCCGTACATGGAATTCTCTTACAGCGTGCGAACCATGTCGCCTGGCCATAATATGGTCCTTGGCCTACGACATGTCAGACGAGCAACATAGGTGGTGCTAGAAACGTACCTGAGATCTGGAAAGCAAGCCATTGCTGCGCATGCCACTTCTCGGGAAAGCTGCCGTATGAGATCTTCTCCCCTTTGTCGTACTGCTCAATAAGGTACTGTATGATGGCGCCGGACTAGAACAAGAGTCAGCTGCAATGCCAGATGTCTGTGAGTGCTGAAACTGACCTCCCATAGTATCAGGCTGGAGTTTGGATCTTTGATTGCTGGCAACCGACCATTGGGTGTTAGCGCAAGATACGAACTGCTCTTGACTTCCGTGAGCTCGAGGAAGTGTATCGTATATGGGACCTCAAGCACCTCGAGTATGGTGCAAACCTTCCAAGGGTTAGGTGCGCCCCAGTGGGCCCAGACTTCCAAAGGAGCGAGAGAAGGAGCGAGAGGCATGACAGAATGATGCCAACGAATAGATCCGAATGCTCGTAAAAAAGCTATGAAGATCGGATATGCTTTCGTCCCTGCGACTTCCTCGTAACCTATATATGCGATCATCTGCGACGATTGATAGACCTCCGGACCCATGCATCCTAATTCCGGCGACTCGTTCAAGAACCGCTGCCAATTTCTCAGCGTTGCGAGAATGCTAGCGTTCGGAATACATCAGTTGATCCAAGTAACAACGCAATAGCCTGAATCTCAAATCAAGATACAAGTGAAGGGACCAATCAAATCGCTCGGAATCGCTAGCCTTGCGAGATCGCTAGCGTGCGATCGTCCCGTCTGACAATGCGTCTTTAGGCCTCCAACGTTAACGCAACATCGCGATGACAGCTGAAGGTTTCTCAATGAGGATCGGACATCTGGGACGTGGTAACACTCCACTGTGATCTTGCTCGTACACTGTTCTCGGTTCTCCATAAACTCCGGCAATGGTGAACCCCGGGCATCCAAGCAAAGGTTGTATGACGTGCCGGAAGAGACGAATCCGATGCGATGAACAAAGACCAATTTGTGCGAAGTGCCAAACATCAAGGAGGATGTGTCTCGGATATAGCAGCCAACATAGCTCGGCCATGGTGACAGATCGCATTCTCGAGTGCGCACCCGCTACGAATTTACGGCATCAGGCAGGAGAGACGTACCAAGCAATTGCAGTCAACGGGGAGCAACAGTTCAACACCACGGCAATTTCCATCTACCCTAGACTACCGGCACCCACCAAATCCGAGCCATGTAAACGCAACTTCAATTCATCAGTCCTATCATCATTTGAGCCTCTTCAAGAATCAGCACACACCATCGGACATCACCGTGCACTCCAAAGACAGTACCAGAACGCCATCCACGATCTAAGATCTCAACTCGCGTCGACGAATGGATTGTCGGAGGGTACTTGCATACCTGCATATCTCTTTGCGGTTTATGAGGTAAGCGTTACAACCATAGCTTTGAGTGGAGTGGAGTATTAACTTACGCTAGATGACAGTCAACCTAGACGTCCGCGATCGCACTTGGATCACACACACCGAAGGCTTTCTCGCCATCTTGCGCCAACAATCGCCGAGTACACATGCATCTTTCGCTTCTTTGGCCTGCGCTCTCTCCATCGTAAATGAACGCGACGAAGACGGTCATCGCAATGTGCCGTCCATCGAGGTACAGAAGAACATCGCAATCTTACGTCTCAGATCCCTAGCATCCAGAGCGCCTTTATTGCTCTCTCCGGCAGCGATGAAACCCAGGCAACTCGAGGTCCTCAAGCTTCGCCGAGATGTTAAGAAGATACACGTCGATGTCTGCCTTATGCAGCCTGATCTGGTGGTGCATACACTTGCCATTCTGACGGCGAGTCTTTTGATTGACATTGACATGTACCTGAAGTCGACATTTGACACGACGAACCAGTACGGCAAGCTTTCTAAATTCATCAGGAACGCTGTAGAGGAGATACAAGCTGAAGCCGTCGTTTTGCTAGATCGGGCGTCGCTATCGACTATAGATGCGATCCGCTTGTCAGGGCCTTTATACGCCGCGATGACAGCTACGCCAGATCGAAAGAGTTCTTTTCGAGCAATCCTTTGGCGCATTGGAGAAGTAGGAAAGGTCCCTTCAGCGTTCAGATTAGTGAGCATATATCGCTATACGGCGCTCAAACGCACTAACGAAACAAAGGCAGAAGATAACGGAGAGAACGTCAAGTACGAAGACGTGCTGGCTGGACTTATCATTACAAGTCAGCTGAATGGGTGAGGACAAGTACGCCATCAACTTCCAGCGGAATCATTCTAGCGAAACTCGCAAATTCATCGTTCAAACTCCTTCCGTAACCAATGTCTACCCCAGTGCCCAACCAAAACCCATCATCATTCCCCACCCCCACTCTTCCCCCCCAACACCCACTCCAACTCCTCCCTCCTCCGCCCCTGCAGCATAAGCGCAATCTCTACTTGCTCCCTCTTATACCGCGCATAGATAAGGCCGTCCACATCCTCCTCATCCCAACCATTAATAGCCGCCGTCTGCCTCGCCATCGACTTGCGCAAATCTTCCTCGCGCTGCTCGGACTGCCCAATCTCCATAGCTAGTTGGGGAGCGGTGTAAGCTTGGATGCTGGGCTGCTCGAACTGAGGTGCGGTGTTTGTGTCGATGTTGAACTCGGTCGAGGTTGCCGGGGGCGTAGAAATGTCGGAATCGTCCATTCGATGAGTTTGATGGTGATATTTTGTCACGGTTTGGAAGTCTCTCTTGCCTCACGTGCAGTGGCACCTCACCTCTGTTGAGACGACGCTGCCTTTTCTGCACTAGCGCTGTTTACAGCTACCCATGTATACATACTGCTCGTAGCTTCACCCAATACAACCTCTGAGTACATTCAGGGCGCTACCCGTCTTTCATGCCCCCTGGGAGGCTTTCATAGGACGCTAAACAATACATACATACATACATGCCCAATACAACCTCCCCATGGCCACCGCAGGCTATAGATGTGTATTGACTCAACGTCAGTGATCTGGGGGATACGGGGCAACGCCCCCACATCGTCACAATGGGCATTCCTTGAGTGCCAGTCAGCAATGACAGTCTTCAACATACAAGTACGCTGGTCGCCAGGCCACACCGGGATTATTGGGAATGAGGCAGTAGACCGCCTTGCTGATGCCGAAGCAAAAGCACCCAGCCAGCCTTACGGTATGGCCGCGAAACCGACAGCATCTGGGATACGTTCAATCGCTAAGTCCTTGCTTAACGCTGCCAGACAGCGCTGGTGGGATCAAACGCAGACACAAATGTCGGCCTGGTACCGGCAATGGGAACTACCCTATCAAAC